>Ga0256832_1000532_pt1 | contig 24848 bp, 23 predicted proteins | sample 134614metaG_FD_190534 | JGI IMG/M metagenome (GOLD analysis project Ga0256832, IMG submission 190534) | Hydrothermal vent microbial communities from Lau Basin, Pacific Ocean - 134-614 | ecosystem: Environmental > Aquatic > Marine > Hydrothermal vents | place: Pacific Ocean: Lau Basin | collected... | reverse complement strand
ACATAAACGGTTTGGGTGTACGACTCTAATGGTTAGTCATGATGCGTCTGACATCTATCGCATGGCTTCTCGTGTTATTGTAATGGAGTTGGGAAAGGTTATTAAAGAGGGAACGGCTAAAGAGGTCTTCTCTACAGATAGCTCCTGTTTAAGTGGTGAAGTTTTAGAGATTCAAAAAGATAAAGTTGTTGTTTTAGTGGGGCAACAGTTAGTCGAGTTAAAGGTCTCCAAAGATAAACAACTTAACGTCGGAGACCATATTGAGCTAGAGGGCTATTTGGCTTTTTGAGCCTCTACATACTCTGGAGTACAGAAGATTCCACAGTGACACACACCATCTTCGGGAATCTCTTTCTCAATCGCTGGTTTACAAGGGCAGATTCTATTGTCAGCCTCTTTTTGCTCCTCTTTTGTCTCACCTATTACCATAAAACAAGGGCAGAAACGTTTACCATAGATGAGCTTGTTTCGTGCAAGACCCATGGCAACACCTTCGTTTACATCTTCATTAGGATTTTGAACCCAACCTCTACTTTCGCTAACTTTCTTAACGAATTTCCATGTTTTTTCAAGTTCATCTTTAAACTCTTGGGAGTTCATATCTACTGTTTTCATCTTTTTCCTTACAATCTAATCTTTCTGAATACTACTATATTATTGTTAATGAACAGTACCATTTACATCTAAAAGTATATCTTTCATCAGAATATTTATCTGCTGTAACATATCTTTGGTTTTATTTAAATCAATCGCTACTCTATCTTCACCTATTTCAAGACCTAAATTTTGTGTTAAGTTAATCTCTGCATTTTTAATCTTATGCTCTATTTTATCTGCACGGCTATGCATCTCAATCTCTATCTGCTTCATAAACTCTGCTGTTTTATTCATATCAATAGTGACTTTTTGACCATCTACTTCAAATCCAAGCTCTTTTAATAGCTTCTCTTCTTTATCTTCTGAAGTCTCATTTTTAGTTAACATTTTTTTTTCATCTGTTGTTGTTTGAGTTGAATATGCACCTTGTTCTCCACACGCTGTAAACAACATAAGCAGTATTAGTAAAAACAGTTCTCTTTTCATTTAAATATATCCTATTTGTAAAGGTAGCTAAAACCTAAATTCGACAGAATATTATATCTAAAATATTTTCAATCAAAAAATAACTTTATCCCTATTATTTTAAGTATATATTTTTTCTTAAATGATATTTTTATAAATAGTAGGTTAAAATCATTTTAGAATAAAAAAGGCGAAGAAGAATGATATATAGACCTATTGTTTTAGATAAAGAGGTAAAATTTTCAAAAAAAAAGTTTATAGTAAGTAAAACAGATATAGAGGGAAAAATTACTTTTGTTAATCAAAATTTTTGTGATGTTTCAGGATATAGTGCAGATGAGTTGGTAGGTGTTCAACATAATGTTTTACGTCATCCAGATATGCCAAAAGCAATCTTTTATATGATATGGGGTTCACTTCATGCTGGTATGGAGACATCTGCCGTTATTAAAAATTTAGCAAAAAGTGGAAAATACTTTTGGCTAATTACTGACTTCTCTATGCAAAGAGATACTCAAGGAAATTTACAAACATTTAGCTCTTTTAACCGTATTGCCCCTGACCATATCGTTGAAGTTATTGAAGAGTTATATAGAGAGATGATTTTAGCTGAAAAAAAAGGAGGAATTGAAGGCTCTCTTAATTATCTAAATGAGTTTTTAGCTCAAAAAGAGATGAACTACAATGATTTTTTAGAAGACTTAATTGAGCCTAAAGGGGTTTTAAACATACTTATTAATAGTTTTAAAAAAATACTTAATTAAGAGAAAGTACTTTATTTTATGCTGTTTAATGCAATATTGCTATGCTCATTTATCACTCTTCGGGCATAAAGAAATTTATTCTTATAGAATTTCTTCTTATTAAATGAGGTAATCATCACTCTTTTTCCACCTGAACTGGCATGAATAAATTGGTGATTTCCAATATAGATACCCACATGGTTCACACGATGCTTAAACTCTTTTGTTGTATCAAAAAATACTAAATCACCCTTTTGTAACTCTGAAAATTGAATCTTCTCTCCTATCATCGCTTGACGACTTGAGTGGCGAGGAAGGGTAATTCCATTCTTTTTAAAGACATATTTAGTAAACCCTGAACAATCAAAAGCAGTAGGTCCATTGGCAGCCCATACATATTTAACCCCTAAAAATTTTTCAGCTGTTTCAATAATTCTATCCTCTTTACTCTTCTCTTCCCAATTATTATTTTCAATAAGTGTTTGAGTTGTAAGTTCTTCAATGGTATAGATATTATTGATTTGAGTCTTTTTGATACTTTTAATAAGCTCATCAAGAACATTAGAATTATTTATGGAGATTGATAAAGGAGTAGTTGTCTTGTTATTATCTTCTAAAGGGTAGACCTTTGCTAAGGGGAGTCTCTCATCTGTACTACTAGCACTCTGCCTTAGTATCTCTTCACTCAACTTCGCTAACTGTAACACTGTTGTTTTATCCGTTGACTTCACTGGGATAATCGTTGATGATTTCTCTTGCAAACAGCCTGAAAACAGGATGGGAGTGAGAATTAATGCAAGAGAAACTTCTTTGATTTTTCTCAAAAAGTTTCCTTTTTTAAATTAGATAGTTTTAAAACATATATCTTGTTCTAAAAAAACAAATTTACATTATAATTGTGTAAAAATTGTGTAAAAAAGTATATAAACATAGTTTAAAATAACAATTTATGTTATATAATATTGCAAATACTGCTTAATTGATACTTAGATTTTAGTACAGAAATTAAATTAATCACAAAAAATAATAAAAAATAAGTATAGATTTTTCTTCTAATATATGATAGACTATAGAATTACTGATAAACTAAGAAAGGTCTACCATGTTTCATAAACTCCATCTTTTTTTTATAGTTCCTCTATTTTTAATACTCTTTGCAGGGTGTACACCTGAACCAGTTGCGGAGGGTGAAGGTTCAAAAATCATAGGGACTGTTACCTATGACAGAGTTCCTAGTAAAACAAACCGTTATGGTGAAGTCAAGTTAGACTATAATAACATTCAAGCCAAAACAGCTAAATATGTCGTAGTTAAAGCACTTGATGAAAATAATCAAGTACTTGCAGAGACAACAACTAATAGTAAAGGGGAGTACGTTCTCTATGTTCCTAAAAATACCGATGTAAAGATTCGTGTCTATGCAAGAATGTTTAAAGAGGGTATATGGGATTTATCTGTTGTAGATAATACAAATATGAAAGCCCAATATGTTATTGAGGGAGGTCTGCATGATAGTGGTGATGGTACAACACAAAGAGACTTAAGAGCTACTTCTGGTTGGGATGGTCAAAGCTATTCAGGTCCACGTGATGCCGCACCATTCGCTATTTTAGATAGCATTAATACCATCATGCAAAAAATTGTTCAAGCCAATCCCAATATTACATTTCCACACCTATTGGTTAACTGGTCCCCTAATAATGTAGCTGCTGGAGGAGACCCATCTTTAGGACAAATTGTAACTTCAAATTATGATGGAAACAGTAACCTTTGGATACTCGGAGATGCAAACTCCGATACCGATGAGTATGATGACCATATTATTATTCATGAGTGGTCACACTTTTTTGAAGATAAATTTTCACGTTCAGACTCTATTGGAGGACCTCACTCTGCTGGAGATTCACTCGATATTCGTGTAGCCTTTGGAGAGGGATTTGGTAATGCTATGTCAGCCATTGCAACAGACAATCCAATCTACTTTGATACCTCTGGACCCAATCAATCTACTGGCTGGTTTATGAATATTGAGAGTGCTACCCCTGAAAATCCAGGTTGGTTCTCAGAAGCTTCTGTACAGAGAATCCTTTATGATTTATATGATAATAATAATGATGGAACAGACCGTCTACATTTAGGATTTAAACCCATCTTTGATGCTATGGTAAACAAAGAGCGAAATACAAATGCATTTACAAGTCTCTTTACATTTATTACTGCACTGAAGAGTGAAAAACCATCAGAGGAAAATGCTATTGATGATGTTGTTGCAGGAGAGAATATTAGCCCTATTAGAGATATTTATGGTAACTATAGAACAAATTCAGCCCAAGGAATGTATACCAAACCTGTCTATCGTAACTTAGAAGTAGGAAAATGGGTTAATCAATGTAACCAAAATACCTTTGGTGTTTACAATAAGTTAGGAAACCGTACCTATATGAAAATCAACATTGACTCCTCTGATATCTATACTATCTCTGCAAAACCTTATGGAGGTGAGTATGGTGACCCAGATATTGTACTCTATAAAGCAGAGTATCCTTTTAAATCTATGGGAATGTCTCCTCTTGAGGGAACAAGCAGTGATGAGTTAACCATCAATCTAACACCTGGTCAATATATTGCAGAGGTTTATGATGCTTCATTTAATAATAGCTGTTTTATAGTAGCTCTTAATAGAGGAGGAGGTAACTACCAAAAAACAAGAACCAATTCACTTAAACCTATGATGAAACGACGACCAAGAAGAATGCCTCAATACTAAGAGGCATTACTATAAAAATAGGGTAAAATTCAACCTAGTAACATGAAAGGAAAATATAATGAAAAAAACAGTATTAATCTTAGTGCCACTTCTTATAGTTGGACTATATGCTAATAGTAAAAAAATTGATCCAGAAGAGACCACTACAGTAAAAAGCATTGGTGAGAAAACCATTATTGAAGGTACAACTGTTGGAAAATACTCTAAACCAGGTGCTCCAATTGATATGAGTTACAAAACTACCAAGGTTGATACCAATGAGACTGCTGATGTAAATATCACCTTAACAACAACAGCACAAAGTGGACGCGTAGTAGTAAATATAACACTTGATGATAAATTAACATTGGTAAATAATTTAGATATGAATCAAAGTTTTGAGATAGCACCAAATAGTAAATTGTTTAATATTGATATGAAAGTTCGTGCAGAGACTGATGGTCTTTACTATATTCGACTTCTTACCAAGGTTGAAAAAGGTCAACATCCAAAGTTACGCTCTTTTGCTGTACCAGTTATGGTGGGAGAGAACCCAAAACCTAAAACAAAAGCTGGAGTTAGTTTTCTAAAAGCAAAAAGTGGAGAGAACATCTCTGTCTCTAAAGCTGTTGAGACTATTAAAGTTATTGAAGAGAAATAACACCTCTTTACTAACTCCCTTAAAAAGGGAGTTCCTTCCCTTTAGTTCCCTATAATATTTTTTCGGTATAATACGCGACCTCATTCTCTATGAGCAATAAATTAGAAAGGAACGAACATGCCAAAAATGAAAAGCGTTAAAGGTGCTGTAAAGCGTTTTAAGGTTAAAAAATCTGGTAAAATCAAAAGAGGGACTGCATTTAGAAGTCACATTTTGACTAAAGTAGATGGTAAACACCATAGAGCTAGTAGAAAAGCTAAATATGTAGACCAAGCAGATGCTAAAAAAATCAAAGAGATGATTAACTAATTTTAGTTAAACTTCAATAAACAAAAACTCCTAAAATATTAGGACAAGTTCATTTTTAAAATTAAAAATGGCACCAATACTAAAATATAGTACTTAGGTAAAGGAGACACAATGAGAGTAAAAACTGGTACAGTTAGACATAGACGTCACAAAAAACTATTAAAACAAGCAAGAGGATTCTACTCAGGTAGAAGAAAACACTTTAGAAAAGCTAAAGAGCAATTAGAGCGTTCATTAGTTTATGCTTATAGAGACAGAAGACAGAAAAAAAGAGACTTCAGAAGACTTTGGATTGTAAGAATTAATGCTGCTGCAAGACTTAATGACATGAACTACTCAACATTTATGCACGGTCTTAAAGTTGCAAATATTGAACTTGACAGAAAAATATTAGCCGATATGGCAATGAATGCTCCTGAAGCATTTGCAAAAGTTGCAGAGGCTTCTAAAGCTGCACTCACTGCATAATAGAACAAGATAGCAACTATTTAAGGAGAGCGAACTCTCTCCTTAAAACTTTCTCTAAACTATTTTTACTTTCCATAGCCATATCCATATCCGTATCCATCTTTGCTGTTTTTTCTACTACTATGATTTAAAATAAAACCAATATTTTTTAAATTATTCTTTTCTTTAATATTCTCTAATACAGAGACAAAAGACTTTTCAGCTTTTCCCTCTCTAAAAACTACTAAATTTAAATCTGCTAGTTTCATTAAATGGATAGTATCGCTTACTAAGCCTATAGGAGCTGAGTCAATAAAAATATAATCATAACGTCTCTTCAAAATATCTAGAAGCTCTGTAAGTCGTGAAGAGAGTATCAACTCAGCTGGATTTTCAGGTATTGGACCAGATGTAATGACATGTAAATTAGTATATTTGGTTGCAAAAATAATATCTTGAATTGTATCTTTTCCACTTAGATAACTACTCATTCCTTTACTATTTCTCAAACCAAAATAGGTATGAAGCGTAGGTTTACGTAAATCTAAATTTAAAATAATGGTTTTATACCCAGCCATTTGAGTAATTGCAGCTAAGTTTGCTGTAGTAGTTGTTTTTCCTTCACTTGCTTCAATAGAGGTCAATAAAATAACTTTGGCTAAACCAGCTTCATCTTTTTTTGGAAGATAGGAGCGTAACATTCGATAACTTTCTGTAAAAGGTGAATTTTTCTCCTTATAAACTTCTAGTTGAACACTCTTTTTATTAACTTCAGGAACAACCCCTAAAAGAGGATAATCACCTAAGTTCTCTAACTCCTCTTTACTATTGATTTTAGTATTTAATCCATGCAATATAACTGCCAATACAACCCCCAATAGAAGCCCTATAAGCGATGAGGCAACCATTAGTAGTGTTCTCTTTGGTTTAATTGGATTAGGTAGAGCATGAGCTTTATCTAACACCTTATAGTCAGAAAGTGTTGAGACAATAAGCAGTTCACTCTCTGTTTTTTTCTTTAATAGGTAATCATACATTGAGGAGGAGACTTCATATCCTCTCTTAATATTAACCATCTTTTTCTCTTTAATGGGTAGATGTTGAATCTTTTTTTCTAAATTATGTTTTTTTTGTACCAAAAAACTATTTTTTTGCTTAACACTTGATTTTAAATTTTTCATATTTAAAATAATTTTTTTCCGAATAGTTAAAATTTGCCTTCTAAGATTAACCAGTTTAGGAAAGTTGTCTGTATACTCAACTTTCATTTCATTCTCTTGTAACTGCAAAGATTGTAACGATGTAATAAGTTCAATAGTAGGTTTATCATGAAGTTCTGCTAAAGAGGGAGCAATAGAGTCTAATGTCTGATTATGACGAGCAAAAACAATAAGGTTATCTAATAGTTTCGCTTTTAACTGATTTTCTGAAATTTGAACTTCTAAGTCTGCTAGTTCTTTAATATAATTGGTTGCCTGAGTAGAAGAGTCTACAATTTTATTTTTAATTTTAAAGTTTTTTAATTTGCTTTCAGAACTCTCTAACTCATTACGAATTAACTCTAAACGTTCATTAATAAAAGTAAGTATTTTCTTATTTTGTTCATTTTTTCTATTAATACTCTTTTCAATAAAGCTCTCTACTAATGCATTAATATAAGCACTAGCACGTTCAGGAATATTATCTTCATAAGATATTTTAATTAGTGGACTATCTGGACTCATTGATTCAATTTTTAATGTTGGTTTAACTATTTGGTCAAAAACTAAACGAATATCTCCATTAAATTTTACTTTTATTGGCTCTTTAAAATCAAAGTTTTTATGGACAATAAAGGAAAAGTCTCGATTTTTTATCTCTGTATCATAAGCAAATAGTTTATTCGATTTATCTTCACCCTCTATCCATGAAAAAATTAATTCTGTCAAAGAAGAAGGGTAATGTAAAATAAACCCTTGCTCTTTAGGAATAAGCGTAAACTTTTTTCCAAGCAATGCTCTATTCTTAATCTCTATATTTTTTATTGTAATAGGAGTCTCTTTATAGAGTTCAATATCTTTATATGCTTCCGTTTTATAATAGTTAACTTCTAAAGGAACCTTTTCTAAAGCTTTTTTGTTGATAGGAAATGTCTGTAAAACCTCTATCTCTTTTTCTGTTTTATCTCCACTATCTCCAAAAGAGAATGAGTTTAATAAAATATCATTAGGATTTGTTCCTTCAGACTTTGTTTTAACTTCTAAAATACTACTTGCTTTATACGTTGATGGTGTAAAATATAATTTTACAAACATAAATAGTGTTGTTATCAACATAAAAGTTATAATTAACCACTTATAAGTTTTAATAATTTGAAAAAATTTCTCTAAATTTAATTCACCCTCATCTCTTTTCTGTTCCATCTTAAACATTACCTCATTATATTAAAATAAATTATTTTACAATATTTTCAATATTATATCATATAATACAACAACTAAACGAAATATTTCTAATTTTTCTTTAAATTAAAAATTAATTTATATTTTATATATTTTTTTTTATTAAAAAATGTTTTATCAAAGAATAAATATGATAAGATTTGTATAAAATTTAATATAGAGCTACAAAAGGATACTCATGAAAAAATTATTACTACTCATTTTCCTATTTAATTTTTCACTTTTTGCCAATACTATTACCCTAACATCAAGTAATGCGAAATCTGGCTTAGTGAATGAGGGCTATACACAATATTATATGATTGAAGCTACAGCAAATCAGACCTTAAGTGTACTCTTAAATCAACTCTCTGCAGATGCTGACCTCTATGTTAAAATAGGTTCACAAGCAACACCTAGTAACTATGATTGCAAATCAGAGAAAAGTGACCAAAATGAAGAAAATTGTCTCTTTTACATAGCTCAAGAGAGTAATGTATCTATCGCTGTTTATGGATTTGAGACAGCTCACTATACTATAAAAGCAACTCTCTCTACTCCAAACAATCAAACAACTTCATCACTCCAATCAAATATAGCAGTCAATAATAGTGTTATTAAATATGAGATGAAATACTATAAAATTTCGGTAGCAGCAGATAGAGTATTGGAAGTACAACTCAACCAACTCTCTGCTGATGCTGACCTCTATGTTAAAGTGGGTTCAAAACCAACTTTAAATAGTGCTGACTGTAAATCGGAAAAAAGTGAACAGAGTAATGAAACCTGTCAACTCAATATTAGTGAAGATAGTGATGTTTTTATTGGAGTTTATGGGTTTGAAACAGCAAATTATCAATTAAAAGCAACCATAACTTCTCAAGAGGCTCCTACCTCTATTGTTTACGAAGATGCAGAAGACCAAAAAATTGAGAGATGGAGCATTGTAGATAACACTCCAAATGGGGCAACAGTAAGTAATCTATACGATGATGATAAAGCAAGTCGTGTTATTAAATTTCAAGGAGTTGATAGCTATGAGAACCAATACCAAATAGGTGGTGATTGGAACAATAGAGATAACTTCAATATTATATGGGATATGAAAACAACAGAGGGATATCTTGTTGACATAGTTGTAACAACAACAGAAGGTGTCCGCTACCTTAGATACAAAGATGATACCCTCTCCTATCAAGAGAAAGATGATGATGTAATTACTCATGGATTAGGTTATTTCTCAACCGATGGAACTTGGCATACACATCGACGTAACTTAATAGATGATTTAAAAGATTTAGAACCAAACAACACTATTATATCGGTAGACTCTTTTTTAATTCGAGCCAATGCAAGTATAGATAATTTAGAGCTTTTTAGCTCACCAATTAAGAGTTATGAAAATGCTGAAGATAATCAAGTTAGTAGATGGAGTATCTTCGCAGGACCAGATAGTGCTCAAATTAGTAATGTTTATGACACTGAAAAAGAGAGTAGAGTTATCTCATTTCAAGGAGATAACTCAGAAAATAGATATTTAATTGGTAATGAAACAGGAATAAATGGTGCATGGAGAGATACAAAACATAGTAATTTAAAATGGAGTTTTAAGAGTAGTAATAACTTTGAGATTTACCTCTTAGTTAACACTCTAAAGGGTGCAAAAAAGATAAAATACTCCAATAGTGATATTGAGATAAAAGGTGTTCAAGGTGATGAGATACACTTTGGCATAGGAGATACTGCATCTGATGGAGAGTGGCATACTTTTATTAGAGATATTGAGGCTGATGTAGAGTATTTTGACACTACAAATAGACTATTGTCTATAGATGGGCTTCTTGTCGTAGGTAATTCTAAAATTGATGATTTAGAACTTTTTAACGTCTTTAAAGCCCCAAACCATAAAGCTGGTTTTTCATTAACTTTTGATGACTATGGTATTGAGAGTTGGTACGCGATGAGAGACACATTCTTAAAATATCATGTAAAAGCTACCTTTTTTGTTAGTCACTTTCATACTCTCTCTACAGTAGAGATTAATAAACTTAAAACATTAGAGAGTGATGGGCATGAGATAGGATGTCACACTTTTGACCATGAGGGAGTGGGAAGAGACTACCACTATGATGCTAATAGAATCAATGAATATCTCTCTAATCAGATTATTCCTGCTTATAATAATATGAAAAATGCAGGATTTAACCCTGTAAGTTTTGCCTACCCTTATGGTGAAAGAGATGAGGCTTATGACAATGCAGTCAAAGCCTATTTTCCATATCTAAGAACAACAGCATCTGACCATAATAGAAGACTTTTCCAACTTGAAGAGATATTTCATAAGCAGGGAAAACACTATAGTATCTTAGCAGGAGATGGAATAGATAACCACTATCAGCATGAACTTGATGAGATAAGAGAAGCCTTTATAAAAGCTAGAGAATATGGTGAGATTATTACCTTATACTCTCATAGAGTTGTAGATGACCAAAGTAACTATGCTATAGCTCCTCAAAAATTAAAAAATATTATAAAAATAGCACAAGAGGTAGGTTTAGAGTTTTATAGATTTAAAGATGCCTATACTTTAGGAAACTAATCTAGGATGAGACTAAGAATATTAAGTATGATTTGTCTAGTGACAAATCTATATGGAACACCACATCTACTCTTTAAATCATCATTTGAAGATGGGGTCTATTTGGAAAAACCTGATAGAAAAGATAGCACAGTGTGGTGGCAAAGTATAAAAGGAGATGACAATAATAAGTTTGAATGGCCCATAACCCTAAATGGTGAAAAAGGTGAGTTTCAGATGATTATTAACGATAAAAATATTACAAAATATATTCAAAATAGTTTAGTTGAAGTCACTGGAATAGATAATAACAAAAGTCGTGTATTGCATCAAAAGGTAATAAGAAAAGAGCATCGTTGGTCACAAGACCCTTATGTTGTCTATACCAAAGATAAAGAGATAAAAAGACTCTACCTTCGTTACTCTTTAAAATACCCTATAGATTTAGCTGAAAAGCTTGGTAAGGATGGATGGTTAACCTTTTGTCAATATAAAACGGCAAGTGATGACCGTTTAACGTTTTATATATATACCGATAAAAATAAAAAACTCTATTGGCATGTTCATGAAGATAATGTAGTAGTAGATGGTAGACCCTATAAAGAGTATTGGTATCAAGAGAACTACAGTGAAGTTAAACAAGGAGAGTGGTTTGATGTAGAGATATATTGGAACAGAAGTAAAAAGAGTGATGGAAGAGTTTGGTTAGCTATTGATGGTAAAGTTGTTATTGACTACATAGGGCGAACCATGAGAGAAGAGCCTATTCATGAGGCAATGTTATTTACTAACTATGCAATAAACCCTATTGAGCAATGGGTTGATAATATTGAAATATGGGATGACTTTCCTTGTGGTAGAGGAAAAAGTTGCCATAAAAATAAAAAAATGAAAAATAGAAAGAGAAAAAATGAAATTAATTAAATATATTTTTATAATCTTAGGATTAGTACTACTTATCTTTTTAGGTAAAAACCTATATTATCACTATAAAGAAGAGAAAATAATTCAACAATATATAGCCGATATGAATATCAAAAGAGATGATTTTAATACAACCCCTGAATACTTTTCTGCCATCTCAGACTATCTAAACAGTGATTTTAACACCGATGTTGAGAGCTGGAAACATTCAGACCTATTAGGAAGGTCTTTTTTAAGAAACAGTGTCCTAGAGCTTTTAGAAATTAAAGAGGGTGTCTGTGGTGAAGGAACACGAATGATGATTAGAATTTTACACTCACTCGGATATAACGCTTCTAGACTGGCTTTTTATGATAAAGAGTTTGGAGCAGCTCATGCACTGGTATCTGTTCTCATAGGAGATAGTGAAATCGTTGTAGATACCATTAACTTCAATAAAGAGTTACATGAAATTTTTAGAAACAATAAAATCAATATGAAAATGATAAATATCATCCATTACGATGATAGATTTTCAGAGATAAACAAGAGTAAACCTTCTGAGTTTTCTAAATTTTTTAAAGAGCATTATGCAATCTACTCTTATGAGTCAATTCCTTATGTTAAATTTGCATCAAAATTAGGAGCCGATAAATTTATATTTAACTTTAGTCGACCCAATAAATACATCTCCTATTTAGCTGAATCTGTTTATCTTATTAAGGCTATAGTTGCTTTTGTTCTGCTTATCTTATTACTCCTTCTCTACTATTATTTAAAACGTGTATCAAATAGAAGAGAGTCTATACAATGAATATAAAAATAGCAAAATGGAAAGATGATGCACTCTCACCAGTTATCTTCATGGTCGACGATATTGCCAATATCGTTATAAAACAGAGTGATTCTAATGAGTTACAAATTGGTGAAGATTGGGGACACTATGGTAGAGAAAAAAACTCCATGTGGGACTTCTTATCTAAAAATCTTTTAGATAAGTTTCCAAAGATAAAGACAACACTCTTTTTAGTCACAGACAAAAGAGCCCCTATGGCATTAGGAGAAGAGCATAGCTACAACAAATCTATTGTAGAAGATAAAAAGTTTATAGAGTTTTTAAACTATCTTCATCAACATAAAAATGTTGAGTTAGCTTATCATGGAACTACTCATGGAAAAGCAGGAATTAAACATGAAGATTTTCTACAAGAGTGGGAGACCTTTGATAGTTTAGAGAAAGGTCTAGAAGAGATAGCACGTGGTAAAGAGCTATTTAAACAAGCTGTTGGAAGTTACCCAACAGGGGGTAAATATTGTGGCTATCAAGAGGGAGATTTTGGTCCAGAATCTATTGCAAAAAGTAATTTTAAGTGGTGGGCTTACCACTGGGATGGAATAATTTGGGATAAAAATGCAAAAGATAGTCGATACAACTATGATGTAGAGTTCAATCAAGGGGTTGTTGACATTCCCACAACAGTCGATGCCTCTACTCTTTCATTACGTATCTTCAAAAGAGTATTTACTAGAAAATATCTAAAAAGCCTCTATTTGTATATAAAAGAGCGTAAAACTATAGAGAGACACATTGAGTCACTCTATCAAAATAGACAAGTAATTGCTATTCAAGAACACTCTTCTCCTTTTAGAACAGATGGCAAAATACAGTACCCAAATATTGTCTCAGATATTGATAATTTAAACTATATCTTTACCCTACTCTCAAAGAAAGATGTGTGGTATGCAACTTGTGATGAAGTTGCAAACTATTTCATTAACCGTTCAAACATTAAAATTTCTATAGAGGGAGAGAACTCATTTAAACTGCTATCTAAAAGATTAACCGAAGCAGAAATTACCATTACTATTGAAAATAACCTTAAACAATATGGACTTTTTGACCATAATAGCCAGTTAATATCAGAGTTTAAGGCAAAAAATAATATATTATACTTAACAAATAATTTTAATATAAATTTTTTATATTATATAAAAGTTATATAACATTATTTATTATATTTTAATATAATATGTGATATTATGTTGTAAATTAACGAGGGTGTGATATTGAGATGAGAGAGATATTTAGAGGTTCATTTATAATCTTTATATTTAAAGTATTAGGTGCATTTTCACTTTTTTTAACCTACATCATGATTCCAAGATATTATGGTGTAGAAAATTTTGGTATCTTTAATCTTACATTTGCACTCATAATGGTTGCAACTGTTATCTCAAGAGTAGGACTTGATACCTATGTTGTACGTGTTATCTCGACCTTAAAAGAGAAAAAAGAGATATCTCTTTTTTTAAAGTCAGTTTTAAAAATTTTATTTATAACTAGTTTATTGGTTTCTCTTTTTATTCTTTTACTCTCTCCACTACTCAATAAGTATCTCTTTAAGTCGATAGAGGCAACCCCGTATCTTACTCTTTTAGCAATAATGGTTCTTCCCTATACCCTTTTTAATGTACTGGTTGAAATCTTTAGAGCATTAGATGATATAAAGATATACTCCTTTTTTAGAAATCTTTCACAAAATGGTTCCATTGCACTACTTCTAGCAATCTCTATCTTTTTTTCATTAGACTGGAATCCTGTCTATATTCTCTTTAGTGCTATTACAATCATAACACTCTCTTTAATTATTTCTCTCTATAAATTTCTAAAGAGAAATAATATATCTATAGAGATAAAGGGTGAGTACAAAGAGAAGATACTAAAACACTCCTACCCTATGTTCTTAACTGCTTCAGTTATGTTTCTTATGGGATATGTAGATAGTTTTATGATTTCCTACTACTTAGATGAGTATCAAGTGGGTATCTATGGTGCATGTATTAGTCTCTCAATGATTATTACCTTTATCCCCATGGCAATTGGTGGGTACATCTCCCCTAAAGTTGCACAAGCTTATAGTAACAGAGAGAGAGAAGAAGTAAAGTCTCTTTTTAAAGACTCTGTAAAACTCATTGCCATCACTACCATTCCTATCTTTGTTGCTATCGTATACTTTTCAGATTTTTTTCTAGGACTGTTTGGTCAAGAGTTTACTGTTGCAACGATGACACTTATGATTGTCTCTATTGGTTACCTCTCAGAGTCACTCTGTGGACCTGTTGGATTTATATTGAACATGACCGACAATCAACATATTTTTATGAAAATACTACTGATTTCTCTATTTATTAATGTTCTATTTAATGCTCTACTCATTCCAATTTATGGAATTAATGGTGCAGCTATTGCACTTATGCTCTCTATGCTTTTTTGGACACTCTCTAGTCTTATAGTTTTAAAAAGAAAGAGCATTATATAATGAAGAGATTAATTCTTTTTTACACTATTGGATTCTCTATTCTCTATTTAGAACTTATTCCTATTGCAGGAGTATCTTTTGGAATCTTATGGAAGTCTATCTTAATTTTGGCACTCTTTTTACCCATTCTATATAAAATTCTTCAAGAAAAGTATATAGACACATTTGCCTTTTTAATCATTATCTTTGCATTTAAAATACTGATTTCATACAGCTCTATGGATTATATTATTAGTACAATAACCCTCTTTACAAAAGAGCTGATGCTTCCAATATTATACTTTTTCTTTATACTAAAAATGGATGAAGAGAGCTTATTATTTTTAGCAAAACACTTTGCAATATTGCTTGTTCTCTCATTTGTACCCTATATGCTACACCTATTAACTCCACTTGGTCATGGCTATAACCTAGGTGCCTATGGTCTTGAGAATCAATATGGTTTAGTAGGACCATTTCTCAACCCTCATACGGCATCAATCTCATTAGCCTTTGCACTTATTGTTATAACTAGAAATATCACTAAAGAGAACAGCAAGATAGAAAATATCTTTTTTCTCTCTATCTTAGCTCTTGGTTTTTATGAATTAACACTTACCTATGTTCGAACGGGTCTAGTTATCTATATTATTGTGGGACTCTATCTACTACTCAAAGAGATAACATTAAAAAAGATAGTTTTACTCTTTATGCTTGGTCTTACACTGCTTATGGGAGGGATTTACCTCTATAAAACCAATGATATTGTGCGTATGAGATTAAGTGATAAAAACAAATATGTCAAAAAAGCAGAATTAGGTTCTGGTAGATTAGATTACTGGAAAACGGCCATTATAAATTGGTCAAATGATGAAGATATTGTACTCTTTATTGGGTTAGGAGAGGTGTATGCCATGGATAAGATGGAAGAGAGAATTGGTGAGAGACTCTTTGCTCATAATAAATTTTTTCAAGTACTTCAACGAGATGGTTTAATTGGTTTTGCTCTTCTATTAGCTATTCTATTTTCACTGAAATCCTTTTTATCGAGACATAAACACTCAAAACATTACACTACAGCATTTGCAATATTTATTGGAATTCTTATTGAGATGATGTTTCAAGGTGGATTTTACTTCAACGTCGTATTTCTCTTTGCTGTCTATTTAGCACTATTAAAAAAGGATGAACATGCATAATATATTAATTACCGTACCGAAACTCTCAGAACAAGGAGGTGTAAGTAACTTTTGGAATTCACTTTTTATGGTTTTAAACAACTATAAAAGTACTAACTTTACACCTCTTGAGATAGGAGGACATGGAAAAAATATTTTAGGGCCGATTCAAGACCAACTCCATTTTCATAAAACGCTTAAACAGAACTATGATTTGTACCTTCTAAACCCCTCTCTACTTGTTAGAAGTTTTTTTCGAGATGGATTTTTTGCCAAACAGTTAGTCAAAAAAAAGACTCCTTTTGTTGTTTTCTTCCATGGATGGGATATTGATTTTCAAAAGAAAATTGACACTAAACATAAAACGTTTTTCCAAAACTCTTTTGCACATGCTAAAAAGATTTTTGTACTCTCCGAAGAGTTTAAAGAGAAACTCTATGAGTGGGGATACAGAGGTGAAGTGATTGTCCAAACCACAACAGTTGATGCTTCATTGGTCAACAACTTTTCACTTAAGCAAAAGAGAGAAGAGAAAAAACTATTAAATGAGCCTATCAAGCTTCTTTTTATCTCTCGTCTTGTTAAAGAGAAAGGAGTTTTTGAACTTATTGAGGCATTCAAGAGTCTTAGTAAAAAGAGAGAGAATATTGAGCTTACTGTTGCTGGGGATGGTGAAGCGTTTAATGAAATAGAAGAGCGTATAAAAAATCAAAAAAATATTAAACTCACTGGATTTGTAGAGGGTAAAGAGAAGATAGAGCTTTTTAAAACAAGTGATATCTATATCTTACCTAGCTATACCGAGGGTTTACCTGTCTCTGTACTTGAAGCGATGCTCTTTGGTATACCTATTTTGACAACCCAAGTTGGTGGTCTGAAAAGATTTTTTAAAAATGAACAGATGGGCTATTTTATAAACACTAAAGATGCTACAGATATAGAAGAGAAGATTGAACTGATGTTATCAAGCCCAGAGAAGATGGAGGAGATGAGTGACTTTAACTATAACTATGCTCAGACATATTTAACCAATGAGATTGTTGCAAAAGAACTCTATGAACATTTAAAGGAACTACTATAATGCTTACTTGGCAACTTATAAAAAAATATCTATTAACCAATAATCTTTCAACCTATGACCCTTATGATGTCTGGAAAAGTAGTATTGGAATGAAAATAAAAAAGCTCTATTATAAAAACAGATATATAGGACTACTACCCGCAGCAACTTTAACACTCTATGATTTTTATCTTAATAACCGACTTAGAATTGGTTATCAGAAACAAGAGTACCCCGTTGTAAGAGCTCAAGCAGTATTGGCTCTACTCAATCTCTATAAAAAAGAGAAAAATGACGACTATCTTAAATATGCAAAGATACATATTGACTGGCTACTCAACAACAGTTCAACTGGCTATAGTGGCTACTGTTGGGGAACAGGATTTGAAATCGTTATCTCCGATACACTTATCTATGATAAAAATGTTCCATTTAGTACCAATACTCCCTATATTTTAGAGGCACTATTTAACTACTATCAAATAACCAATGATGATGAAATTTTAAATGTTTTAAAAAGTATCTATCAATTTTATGAAAAAGATTTACTAGTTTTAGAAGAAGATGAACAGCTCTTAATTACCTCTTATGGTCCTTTTAAAGATAGAGTGGTGACCAATGCAGTCTCTTACACCATGTTTGCTTACTCTATTTTTTACCAATTTATGGAAGATAAAGCTTATATAGATAAAAAAATTAGAAAAATGTATCATTTTATTCTCTCGGTTCAACAAGCAGATGGTAGCTGGTTCTATGCACCCTATGACAAAGACTCATTTATAGACTGCTTTCATACTGTTTTTGTACTCAAAAATATCATAAAGAGTCAAAAAGTTATTCAACTTGATGCTAATGATACTATAGAAAAGGGCTACAGTTATGTTCAAGACAACTTCTATGATAGCAACTACCAACTCTACAAAAGATTCTCTATCTCCAATAAACCATCAATGGTTAAATTTGACCTCTATGATAATGCAGAGATGCTACTTCTTGCAAAACTAAAAGAGGATAGCAAAACTATAGAGAGACTTGAAAAGAGTATTTTACAGTTTGTCGATAAAAACAGCATCTATTCCGTAATAGACTTTTTTGGATTTAGAAAAAATAGAGATACATTAAGATGGGCGACCATGCCTTATATCTTAGCAAGGAGTCTGTAATGAAACAGCTACAACTTATTATATATTACCTACTTATCTCAAAACTGCCTCACTCAAGGCTCAATATGATATTTAACAAAATCCGATGTTGGTACGTCTGTAGAGTATTAAAGATAATGAAACAGCACCAAGAGAACTACTTTGAGGACAATGTCTATATTGGAAATGGCTCTAAAGTAACCATTGGTGAGCATTGTCATATTAATGAAAATGTATTTATACAAGGAGCCAATATTGGAAACTATGTGATGATAGCTCCTAATGTAACCCTACTCAACTCTCTTCATAACTACCAAAATATAGATATACCCATGATAAAACAAGGAGGAGTAGAGAATCTAAACTCAACCATAGAAGATGACGTATGGATAGGAAGAAATGTAATCATAATGCCAAACATTACCATAGGAAAAGGTTCTGTTGTGGGTGCTGGTTCTATTGTCACAAAAGATGTAGAACCCTATAGCGTCGTGGGTGGAGTTCCTGCAAAGCTTATTAAAAGGAGAAAAGAGTGTGTGGAATCTTAGGGTCAGTTAATAAAAGATTTGAAAAAGATACATTAGACCTTATTGCTCATCGAGGACCAGATGACAGTGATATTGTTCACCTTGATATGGGAGAGAACGCTGTTCATTTAGGACATGTTCGTCTCTCTATTCAAGATTTAAGTACGGCAGGACATCAACCGATGTACTCAGCCAATAAGAGATTTATTATTATTTTTAATGGTGAGGTGTACAACCACTTAGAGTTACGAAAAGCGTTAAAAGATATTGATTTTCAAGGGCATAGTGATACAGAGACTATCGTTAACTATATAGCAAAGTATGGTATTGAGTCAGTAAAAGAGTTTAATGGTATTTTTGGGTTTTCTATCTTAGATATAGAGAGAGAAAAACTCTATGTTGTACGTGACCGATTTGGAGTAAAACCACTCTACTACTATCACAACGATAAAGAGTTTATCTTCTCTTCAGAGATGAAGCCTATTATAAAAATGGTTTCTAACTTTCAACTCGATATGAGTGCTGTCAATGAATATTTAGTTTTACGCTACAACCCCTCACCTAAAACCATGGTTCAAAACATCAAAAAAGTCTACCCTGGAGAGATACTAGAGTATGATTTAAAAGAGCATAGATTAAACAAATACAGTAACATCAATGAGACACTCATACCCAATATAAAAATAGATAAAAACAGAAGTGAAGCCTATTGGGTTGATGCAGTCAGCGTTGCACTAGAGACTGCCGTAGAGAGACAGATGATAGGTGATGTAGAGGTTGGAAGCTTTCTTTCAGGGGGAATAGATTCGGCACTTATAACAGCTATTGCATCAAAGTACTCAAAACATAAAATCAAAACATACTGCATCGGCTTTAATGGTTCTGCCCAGTTTAATGAAGCAGATGATGCCAAACGAAGTGCTGAAATCTTAGGTACAGAACACTACGATGTTATTGCAGACTCTAGTGACTATATGAGAAACTTAGAGGAGTCTACCTACATCAACGAAGAACCCAACGGTACAGAAAATACCTTTGCTCAATATGAGGTGAGTAAACTGGGGGCAAAATATACTAAAGTTATTTTAGCTGGACAGGGTGCAGATGAAATTTTTATGGGGTATGGGAAATACTCTGCTGAACTAAAAAGGGACAAATATCTACCTCTTATTAAAATAGCCAAACAGTTCAAGTTTTTATTCTCGAGTCCAAAGTACCATAAGCTACAACGGGCATTATACAGTTTAACAGAAGAGGATGTATTGAACCGTTTTGAAAAGATATATACCGTCTACCAAGAGGATGAGAAGAGAAGGCTACTAGATAGTCAATTTTCAAATCATCAAACAGGACTCTCCTACTTCTACAACCTTATGCCAAATGAGTTAAGTTCACTTGATAAGATGTCCATTCTTGACACCTACACCTCTCTCTCAGATGAGCTACTAATGTATGGTGACAAAATGACCATGGCAACCTCTATTGAGATGAGGGTTCCATTTTTAGACAATGACCTTGTTGCCCTTGCCCAAAAAATTCCTAGCCAATACAAAATAAAAAATGGCATACACAAATATATTTTAAAAGAGGTAGCCAAAAAATATCTTCCAGAGGAGATTATAAACCGTCCTAAAAAAGGGTTTGAGATGCCAAGTTTAGAGTGGTTCCAAGGAGATTTAAATGATGATATTATGAAACTTTTATGCTCAAAAGATTCACTAATCACCAACTACATCAATAAGGTTGAAATAGAAAACATCATCTTAAGATATAAAAACAGAAAAGAGTTTGATGTACGTAAAATTTATCTATTGATGAACATAGAGCATCTTTTACAGCTATTAAATAAGAGATTATAAGGATATAAAGATGAAATTAAATAGTGTAAATAGAGAGCAAAAGGACTTAAGAGTTATTAGAAAAGATATGAACCATGAGTTACCTATTTTTGCAACTGAAAACTACCTAAAATCAAAAAGTGATGAGTATGGATGGTTTGTTACAGACGATTTTATACTCCCATTTACCATAGATAAAAAACTGATTTTTAAAAGATTGATTTTTACAACAGATACTATATATTTAAATAAAAGTTTAACAACACTTGAAGAGAAAGAGTTTTTAAATGAGGTCGTCTCCTACTGTAAAAAGAATAATATATGTGATTTTATCTTTAAAGCTCAAGCCAATGCAATCTTTAATACCTACCCCAATAACTCAGAACATATAGAGTGGGGAACCTATGAGTTAAAACTAGATAAACCCATGGATGAGCTTCTAAGTAAATTTTATGCTAGAGACAGAACAAAAGTCAGAAAGGCTATTAAGCTAGGTGCAACGGTTAGCACAACCAACGATGTTGAAAAAGTATATAAAAATATTAAAGAGACTTTTCTAAGACAACAGAGTCTTCTCTTCCCAAGTTTAAGTTACTTAGAGAGATTAAAAAGTAATCTAAATGATAACTTTGCACTATTTATTGTTGAACATAATGGTAAGATACAGGGTTCACTTGTAATAATCTATGATAATACAAGAGCCTACTATCTATATGGTGGAAGCATTCGTAAACCAATAACTGGTAGCATTAACCTTATGCACTATAAAGCAATGGAGTACTTCAAGGAAAAAAATCTCGACTACTATGATTTTGTAGGGGCAAGACCATGTATAGAAGAGGGTTCAAAATATGAAGCACTTCAAAAATTCAAAAGTAGATTTGGAACAACACTTAGAATGGGCTATGCATTTAGAGTTATTATTAATCCTATAAAATATAAACTATTTACTTTTATAGTTCAAAGCTATTTTAAATTGAAGGGAAGCACTTATATTGACCCTATAGATAGCATAAGGAGGTGTCATGAACAACATACTAATAACGCTTGATTATGAACTCTTCTTTGGTTCAAAAGTTGGTACATTAGAAAATTGTATTTTGACCCCTACTAGTAAACTACTAAATATTTTAGATAAATATGGTATTAAAGCCACTTTTTTTGTAGATAGTGGCTACCTTGTAAAACTAGAAGAGCTAAAAGAGCAGTTCCCTATCTTAGAAAAAGAGTATGATGCTATCTCTTCTCAAATTAAAGAACTAGATAGAGATGGACACTCTATTCAGCTCCATATTCATCCACACTGGGAAGATAGCTCCTTTGATGGAGAGAGATGGATTATAGATACGAAAAGATACCGACTGCATCAATTCTCAGAAGAGGAGATAGATAATATTGTCTATCGTTATAAAAAAGTTTTAACTGATATGGTAGGAGACAAAATCTTTGCTCACCGTGCAGGTGGCTGGTGTATACAACCATTTTCAAAAATTAAAAATGCACTAAAAAAGCATAATATTTTTTTAGATAGTACCCTTTTTAAAAACGGAAAAAATGATAGTCAAACCCACTATTTTGACTTTAAAGATATGCCTGACAAAACAGAGTGGAGATTTGAAGATGACCCTTTAAAAGAGAGTAAAAATGGCTTCTTTAAAGAGGTTCCTATTAGCGACTACAAGCTCTCACCTCTCTTCTTTTGGAAATTGGTCTATATTAAAAAGTTTGGAGGAGCAGAACATCAACCATTTGGAGATGGATTGGCTACTGGTGGTTCACGACTCGATAAATTAAGAATGTTAACAACCTATACCCATAGTGTTGTCTCTATAGATGGTTTTAAATCCTCTTTTCTAGAAAAAGCCTACCAATCTTTCTTGAAAAGGAGAGATTGTAAAAACTTTGTCGTTATAGGACATCCAAAAGCTATGAGTGGGTATTCATTTAAAAAGTTAGAAAGATTTCTTTTAGACAACAAGAATAGAAACTATATAACCCTAAGGAGCTTTGAAAATGAATTATAAAATAATAAACAACTATAAAATCAATGCTTTTGAATCAAAAGAGAGATTTCTACAAGAGATTGAAAATAATAAAACTATTTTAGTAGCAATGAATGCTGAAAAAATCATTAAAAATGATGAGAAGTTACGAACCATTGTCAACAATAACATGGGATACCCTGATGGTATAGGTGCTGTTCTTGCTCTACACCATAAAGGAGCAAAAGCCATAAAGATTGCAGGTAGTGAATTTTGGCTAGATATTGTCAAGAGATTTCATAGAACAAAAAAGTTTTACTTAATTGGCTCAACTGAAAAGGTAATTCAATCAACCGTAAAAAGATTACAAAAAGAGTATCCTAAAATTCAAATTGTGGGATACCAAAATGGTTTTTTTAAAGAGGGAGATAAAGAGAGATTAGTACAATCACTGCAAATAACTAAACCAGATATTGTTTTTGTAGCACAAGGAAGTCCACGACAAGAATTTTTAATGGATGATTTAAGTCAAAAGCATCCTGCTCTATATATGGGTTTAGGTGGTAGTTTTGATATTTATGGAGGAGACAAGAAGAGAGCTCCTCAATTTTTCTTAAAATTGGAGCTTGAGTGGTTTTATAGACTCTTAAAAGAGCCTACAAGAGTAGGAAGACAACTTGCTTTAATCAAGTTTCTCTTCCATATGGGAACAAATCGTTTATAAATTTTTAAGCTCTAATTAGAGCTTAAAAATTTTACATTCCACGTTTTCCAAAGACAACTTCAATGGTCTTCCAGAGAACAGTAATATCTTTCCATAAAGACCAATTTTTAATATAGCTCATATCATACTCTAACTTTTTAATAGCGTCATCAACATTGCGACCATAAGGGTAACAGACTTGAGCTAAACCAGTAATCCCTGGAGCAACAAGATGTCTATTTTGATAACCTGGTATGACTTTTTCATAATCTTTTACTAAAATATCCCACTCTGCTCTAGGTCCAACTAAATGCATCTCACCCTTAAAAACATTAATTAGCTGTGGTAATTCATCTATTCTCATCTTCCTCATAATATTACCAAAAGGGAAAATACGCGAGTCATTCTCTTGAGTATAAGGATTAAATTGCCCATTAACATGCATACTTCTAAACTTATAACAGGTAAAAGGTTTTCCATTTAACCCTATTCTTGATTGTGTAAACAGAATTGGACCTGGAGACTCTTTTTTAATTCGATAAGCGATATAACCAACAATAGGTAGTGTCAGTATAAACAATCCTCCACCAATTAGAAAGTCTATTACTCTTTTTTGAATATACTCAAACCTATTATAGGGTCGATACTCTTCACTATTATTTTTATTGTTATCTATATTTTTTATTTCTTTTTTATCATACTCCATATATCTAAAAGAGATATTTTCCATATCAAAACTAGATAATGTAATAGGTTGAGTCGGTAAAGTCATATCTTAACTCCATAACTAAATTTACATGTTCTAAACAGTTTTATATTTTAACGAGTTTTAGATTAATATTCATTAAAAAATAGCCCAAACTACTATTTTTTATTTATTATTATTGGAAAATATTTTTTTTTGTTTATATAATCTAGATTTAAATAGTATTATTTAAAGGTTTTATTAAAATTATTTATAGAAAAATTAATTAGAATAAATATATTATTTATATAAAGTTACAATTGAAAAAAATTAAACTCTTTTTTTCTAATTAAGAGTAAATTTATCCTATTTAAACTATAATCCTTTTACAAACAAAAATTTAAGGAATAAAAATGTCAACAGTAACATTTAAAAATGACACAGTATGTAACCTAGCAGGTACAGAAGTAAACGTTGGAGACACAGCACCAGTAGTAACAGTAGTAAACTGTAACCCAATGCTTCAAGATGAGCAAGTAGGAGGAGAGGGTAAAGTTCAACTAGT
>Ga0256832_1000531_pt1 | contig 24861 bp, 21 predicted proteins | sample 134614metaG_FD_190534 | JGI IMG/M metagenome (GOLD analysis project Ga0256832, IMG submission 190534) | Hydrothermal vent microbial communities from Lau Basin, Pacific Ocean - 134-614 | ecosystem: Environmental > Aquatic > Marine > Hydrothermal vents | place: Pacific Ocean: Lau Basin | collected... | reverse complement strand
ATTCCAAAAGTAGATAAACTTTTAGCTGAAAACTTTAAAGATGTTATCTTAACAAAAAAGGGAAACCATTATGCTCTTTCGCTTAGTGACAAGATGGCAAAAGAGACAGAAAAACATGCTATAGACCAAGCCGTAGAGACCATTAGAGTTCGTCTAAATATGTTTGGACTAGCAGAGCCAACAGTTGCTAAACAGGGTGAAGATAAAATCTTAGTAGAGATACCAGGGGTCAAAACAGCAGAGGATGAGCAACGTATTCGTGCCTTAATTGCAAAAGCTGCTCATCTACAGATGATGGCAGTTGATGAAGATAGAGCCAATAGAGTCTATAGTATGACACAGGCAGAGGCAGAGAGTTATGGAGATATTATTTTACCTGATGTCTCAGAGAAAGGGGTAAAGTATCTTCTCTACTCTATTCCTATTTTAGACGGCTCAATGCTCACAGATGCACAAGTAGGGTATGAACAAAAAACAAACCGACCACTTGTTAATTTTACTTTAGATGGACAAGGTTCAAAGATTTTTGGTGACTTTACTGAAAAATCTGTTGGTAAACGTATGGCTGTTGTTTTAGATGACGAGGTCTATACTGCACCAAATATTGTTCAGCGTATTGGTGGTGGTCGAGTTCAGATTACAGGGAACTTTACCCCACAAGAGGCAAATGATATTGCTATTGCACTGCGTTCAGGGTCACTTCTTGCACCTGTACAAGTTGAAGAGAAACGAAGTGTAGGTCCTAGTCTTGGAGCAGACAACATTAAAGCCTCTTCTATTGCTTTAGTAGTTGGTTTTATTTTAGTTATTATCTTTATGGTACTCTATTATGGAATGGCAGGGGTTATCTCTAATGTAGCATTGATTGCTAACTTATTTTTACTCTTAGCGATTATGTCACTAGCAGGGGCAACCTTAACACTTCCTGGTATGGCAGGTATTGTTCTTACTGTTGGTATGGCTGTTGATGCAAACGTTATTATCAATGAGCGAATTAGAGAGCTACTACACCAAGGAAGCTCAATTACAAAAGCGATTGAGCAAGGCTACAACAATGCCTTTACTGCCATTTGGGACGCAAACGTAACTACACTTATTGCAGCTGTTGTACTCTTTGCTTATGGAACAGGTCCTATTAAAGGGTTTGCATTAACCATGAGTATAGGTATCTTGGCTTCAATGTTAACAGCTATTTTAGGAACACATGGAATCTACCAGTGGTTACTCCCTAAGATAGATAAAAATAGACTAAACTTTTGGTTTGGTATTAAACAGAATAAAGGAGCTAAATAATGGAGCTATTTAGACCAAATCAACCCATTATAGGCTTTATGAAAAATGCAAAAAAGGTAGGGGCTTTCTCTCTTTTTATGATTGTTGCTTCTATAATACTTATTGCAACTAAGGGGCTTAACTATGGTATTGACTTTGCAGGTGGTACTATTGTTCAAGTAAAGTATGAGGGTAAAGCCCCTATTGACAAGGTTAGAGAGGCACTCTCTAAAGTCAAAGAGTATAAGGGAGCATCTGTTACATTTTTTGGTTCAGATAGTGAGATAGCTATTCGTACTAAAAGTACTAGTAAAAGTGTTGACTCTGATGTTAGTGATAAGATGAGAAAAATCTTAGAGGGTACAGGTAAATTTGAGATTAGAGGGGTTGATATGGTAGGTCCTGCTGTTGGAGAGGAACTTCGTACACAAGGTCTCATGGCGATGGTACTCTCTATTATTGGAATTTTAATCTATATCTCCTTTAGATTTGAGTGGCGTTTTGCTCTGGCTTCTGTAATAGCTCTGATTCATGATGTCACCATTGCTACAGGAGCATTAGCTTTAACTCAAATAGATGTCAATTTACCTATTTTGGCTGCTATCTTGACCATTTTAGGATACTCTCTAAACGATACAGTTATTGTCTTTGACCGTATTAGAGAGGGAATTAGAACCATTAAGTCTATCAATTTAGGTGATGTTATTGATGAGTCTGTTACACGTACACTCTCACGTACAACTTTGACTTCACTAACAACCTTCTTTGTTGTATTAACACTTTATCTCTTTGGTGGAGAGGCACTTAAAGGTTTCTCATTTACACTTTTAGTTGGTATTGTTGTTGGTACATACTCCTCTATTTTTGTTGCTTCACCAATCTTAATGTGGTTAAACTTCTCTATTGAAGAGTTTAGAGCCAATGAAGCAGCTAAAGCAAAACGTGAAAAAGAGAAAGAGAAGATGCGTGCCATGTATGAACAAGGAACCATGTAATGAATTGGGGCAAGGTTTTTTATATCTTTTTTGCCCTAATGAGCTTAACTACTTCAGTAGCATTTATATTTCAGCACTCTGGTGTAGCAATTTTTGCAGCAGCTAGTATTAATTTTATCTCTACTATTTTAAAGTTAGGTGTTAGAAATCTATTAGCTGCTGAGCTTTTAGCAGGTTCTTTGGTAGCTGATTTGCACCTAATTCCTGCTTTTATTATCTTTGAGTTTGGTAATGTTGATACTCATCATGATTTGATGGTGGGGCTTGTTGTTGGAGCAATTATTGCTAATATCTATACACTGATTATCTCTATTGTAGAGAGTGCAAAAGTAAAAGAGGAGTTTTAAACTCTCTCTTTTAAACTATCTTCCATATCTCCTATTTTTAACAGCTTGTCCTAGTTGAAATACCGCCATTCCATAAAAAGTACTATGGTTATAGGTGGTAATAACTCTAAAGTTATGTGTTCCGAGCCAAAGCTCATCGTAACTATATTTAGGAAGCTTTATAAGAGAGACAGGACCTTTGTAGTAGAGTTTTTGACGTGGAACAATATGATACTTTTTTCTTAATTTGTATTGAGAATACTTTGTTTTGTATCCTGTTTTTAGTCGGTTAAAACGGTTCCCTCTATATTTGGCACGTACGGCTACTTGTTGAATATTTCTATCCCAACCATTTTTTGAAAAATAGTTAGCAATAGACCCAATAGCATCTTCTGCATTCCATAAGTCGGTAACTCCATCTCCATTAAAATCAACGGCAAACTGTAGGTAAGAACTAGCAATAAATTGACCATAGCCCATAGCTCCTGCATTAGAACCCATAAGTGTTGCAGGGTCAAGATTGGCTTGACGTGTCATAATGAGATATTTTTCAAGCTGGTCTGTGTAGAAATCTTCTCGACGGTCACCAAGCATTGCTTTAGAGGTTAAGACATCAATGACTCTTTTTTTTCCAAAGTTAACACCATAGGCTGTCTCAACTCCTAAAATACCAATAATAAACTCAGGAAGTACCCCATAAACTTGGTATGCTCTATTTAGTGCATCTTCATGCTCAGCCCAAAAAGCAACACCACGGTCAATATTTCTTTCATAGATAAACATACCTCGATATCTATCCCACTTACCTTGTGGTTTTATATTAATAGCACATCTTCCATTATTGTCTCGGGTTATACATGGTTCAACAATTTGATTAATATCTTGAGCATTAGAGAAGAGTTTATAGAGATACTCTCTATCAAATTGATGTTCATTATGCATACGTTCAATAAAGTCAAGTAGTTTATAGTTACCTGCAAAATGTCCACTTAAGGCTCTATTTTCAGATATAATTTCGCTATCTTCTCCTATCTCAATGCCAATGGCAGTAAGATTGGTATCTTTTGGTTCAACCTTTTTTGTGCTACAAGCAGAAAAAAGTAGTAGAGAGAGTGTAAGTGAGTATAGTTGATTAGTTTTCATAATTATATTCCAAGTTTCTAATTTAGATGTATTATAATGGGTCGATAATGAAATGGATATTAAATCTTCTTAAAAAGATTAATAAAAACTGTGAAGAAAAAAAATTAAACATTTTCTGTTATTTTAATGTTTTTTTTATTATTTTTATTTAAAAAAATTAATCTATTACTTTCTAAAGAAATTTGCTATAATTCGCACAATTTTAGCCAATGGAGCAGTTATGAGTTACAATCCAAAAGAGATAGAGAATAAGTGGCAAGTAAAATGGAGTGAACAACAGGCGTTTGAGCCAAAAGATGACAAAAGTTTAGAGAAAAAATATATATTGAGTATGTTCCCTTTTCCCAGTGGACGCTTACACATGGGTCATGTTAGAAACTATAGTATTGGCGATGCTATGGCACGTTACTATCGAAAACAGAACTACAATGTCCTTCACCCAATTGGGTGGGATGCATTTGGTATGCCTGCTGAAAATGCTGCGATTAAAAATGGACGACACCCTAAAGATTGGACATATAGCAATATTGACTACATGAGAAAAGAGTTAAACTCTTTAGGGCTTTCGTTCTCTGAAACACGAGAGTTTGCAACATGTGATGAACTCTATACAAAGTGGGAGCAAGAGTTTATTATTAAGATGTATGAGGAGAAACTTCTCTACCGTGAATCAACCACAGTAAACTGGTGTAATGAGTGTCAGACTGTTTTGGCAAATGAGCAGGTAGAAGAGGGTTGCTGTTGGCGTTGTGATAACGAAGTAGAGCTTAAAGAGATGCCAGGGTATTACCTAGATATTCGTAAATATGCCGATGAGTTGTTAGAAGATTTAAAACTTTTAGAGGGGAAATGGCCTTCACAAGTCTTAGCCATGCAGAGTAATTGGATTGGAAAATCGCAAGGGTTAGAGTTTACTTTTAAACTTTCAGAAAGTTCAAAAGAGAAGTTAGGAGGCAAATTTGAAGGCTTTGATGTCTTTACTACTCGCCCTGATACTATCTTTGGAGTAACCTACACAGCCTTAGCTCCTGAACACCCTATTGTAAAAGAGTTAATAAAAAATGAGCTTTTAGATGCAGAGGTAATTGAAAAAATTACAGCTATCTCAAATATGACAGAAGTCGAAAGAGCCAAAGCAGGAAAAGAGGGGTTTGACTTAGGTATTACTGTTATTCATCCACTCACAAATGAGGAGATTCCTGTATGGATGGCGAACTTTGTACTTGCATCGTATGGTGGTGGGGCTGTTATGTCTGTACCAACCCACGATGAGCGTGATTTTGAGTTTGCAACGCAATACAACTTACCTCTAAAGTATGTCATCGAAGGTGGAGAAGAGGGTGAAGCTTATACAGGTGATGGAGTTCTTATTAACTCTGGTGAATTTAATGGTATGAAAAATAGTGATGCCAAAGTAGCTATTATTAAACTCTTTGAAGAGAAAAACTTAGGAAGAGGAACAACCAACTACAAACTAAGAAATTGGGGAGTCTCACGTCAACGCTATTGGGGTGCTCCTATTCCTTTTGTGCATTGTAAGAGTTGTGGACTTGTACCTGAAAAGGTAGAGAACCTACCTATTGCTCTTCCTGAAGATGTAGAGATTACAGGTGAGGGAAATCCACTAGAGAAACACCCTACATGGTCAAACTGTAGCTGTCCTAAGTGTGGGGCAGAGGCTAAACGTGAGACCGATACGCTAGATACATTTGTGCAGTCAAGTTGGTATCAGTTCCGTTATGCAACTCACCCTGACAAATGGAACTCTTGTGGAATAGACAAAGAGGATGTAAACTACTGGCTTAGTGTTGACCAATATATTGGTGGAATTGAACATGCCATTTTACACCTTCTCTATGCACGTTTCTTTACTAAAGCTTTAAGAGATATAGGCTTTATAGATAACCTAAAAGAGCCATTTGAGAGACTTCTAACTCAAGGTATGGTGCTTATGGATGGTGCAAAGATGTCTAAGTCAAAAGGAAATACTGTTGACCCTGATGCTTTAATAGAGAAGTATGGAGCAGATACAGCAAGACTCTTTACTCTTTTTGCCGCTCCACCTCAAAAAGAGTTAGAGTGGAATGACTCAGCTGTTGAGGGAGCGTTTAGATTTCTTAAAAAGCTCTATGCTAGAAAGTCAAAAGTGACTACTAATGAACTTCCAACTATTGACCATAGCTCACTTAGCAAAGAGGAGAAACTAGCAAGAGCTAAAGTCTATGAAGCGTTACAGAAGTCAGTAGATGTTTATGAAAAAACATTTGCCTTTAACACTCTTATTGCTAGTTGTATGGAGGCTCTAAATGCACTAGATAAGCAAGATAACGGCTTAGTGTGGAGTGAGGGAATGTATATAATTACTCATCTTTTAGAGCCAATTACACCTCATATCTGTGCAGAGCTTAGTGAAGAGCTATTTAGCTCTAAAAACTTAGCAGGAAAGATAGAGGTTTTAGATGAGGTATTTGAGCAAGATACTATTACTCTAGCTGTAGCTGTAAACGGTAAACGAAGAGCTGAAATAGAGGTAGCCTCAAGTGCTTCTAAAGATGAGATTATATCTCAAGCAAAAGAGAGTGTTGCTAAGTGGTTAGAGGGTAAAAATGTTGTTAAAGAGATAGTTGTTCCTAATAAGATGGTGAATTTGGTGGTAAAATAATATTTATCTAACGTAGTGTGCGATTGCAATCGCACCCTACGAAAATGGGGAATAATATTTTAATCCATAATATAGCAACCAAAGTTCAATCCCAATAATAGCATAACCTATAAGAAAAAAGCGAATCTCCTCTTTAGATAGCTTTTTTCTCTCTTTTTTGACCTTTTTCTTAGGTAGAAAATGGTTATGATGCCCTTTTAACAGACCTTTCTTCTCTAAAATAATATGCTCTACTACTTCATGTTCCATCTCATCTGTTGATAGATTGTAGTTCTCTTTTGCCATATTTAAAACCTTTTAATATTTTTTATTGGATTATAACAGAAATAATATTTAAAATACTCTATTAGTTAAAATTATCTAAACTTTAAGATAATAACTAGAGATAATTTAAAAAAATTATTTAATACTAAAAATTTTTTAAGAGGTTAATTAAAAATAATTTACAATAAAAAATAACAATAAAAAAGTTAAATTTTATTATATATATAAGTAGTAAGCATCTATTTATCAGTAATTTAAAACAAATAGTGTAGAATATAATTTAATATCAAAGAATATTCAAGGGAGAAAATTTGGTTAAGTTATTACCCATATTATTGATTATATTTATAATAGAGGGGTGTAGTATGAAAGAAGATTATATCCTTTTTAATAAAAGTAAAACTTTAAAAAATATCACAACATCTACTATTCATAAAAATGTTAAATTTGAATATAAAATTATCCCAAATGATAGAGTCTCTCTTATAGTTTATCAACATCCTGATTTAAGCTCTGCTAATCCACTAGCAGCTACACGGGATAAAGGTCTGCTTGTTGATAGTGATGGAGTCTTATCTTTACCCCTACTAGAAGATGTCCATATAGCGGGTCTAACACAAAAAGAGGCTGCTAAAAAGATTCAAGATGGTTATGATAAGTATCTTAACTACTCAAAAGTACGTTTAGAGGTACTCAATAAACGTATTTATGTGATTGGTGAAGTAAAAAGACCAGGAAACTATAAATTAGAGAATGAACAGATTACTCTACTTCAAGCCATTGCTCAAGCAGGTGACTTTACTGAGACAGCTAACCGTCAACAAATTTTAATTATTCGTTCACTTCAAAATGGAGCTGAAACTTTTATGATAGACCTAACCGATGCCAACTCTATTACCCATGCTAGGTTAATGATTCAACCCAATGATATTGTCTATGTTCTACCCACTAGTATGAAAGCAATCAATACAAATATATCAGCCATTCGTCCTGTCTTTCAACTTATTTCAAATATCTTGGCTCCATTTGTATCATATACATATTTAAAAAATAACTAAAGGTTCTTAGTGCAACAAACTATAAAAAATGATGAAATAAATTTAAGAGAACTCTTTAGAACAATTGGTCGTTACAAATGGTCTATCATTATTTGTACTCTCTTAATTACTTTTGCCGTAGCTGTTAAAGTATATTTTATGCAAAAATATTATAAAACGACAGTTACACTAGAGGTAAAACCTGAAGAGAATCAAGTAGGAGGCTTCTCTATGGGAGGGGCGGCAGCTATGTTACTTGGTGGAGATATGGGAAGCTCTACCGATTTAGAAAAAGACATTACTCTATTGAAAACCTATCGAACCAATGAGAAAGTTTTAAATAGAGTAGATGGCTATATGGTTCGTTATTTTATTACCGATGAAAAACATAAAGAAGTGGAAGTAGACTCTAATCTTTCTATAGAAGTTACTGATGTTAAAATAAATGATTTTAGAGACTATGGAATACGTCTTATTGTAGAGCCTGTAAACACTACACAATATAGACTATATTCTGTAGGCATTTTTACAAATGATATTATAGGCACTTACCACTATAGTGAAATGGTTATGCATGAAAAATTTACACTAATGGTACATAAAAAATCGGAATTTAAAGATGCTTATACTATTGAACTAGCGGGAACCAAGCGTTATGTTTTTGAAGAGATAATCTCTAAAAACCTCAACATAGAGCCTGATAAAACTTCGCCATTTATTACACTATCTTTTTTAGATACCCTTCCACATAGAGGTGAAGCCTACTTAAAAAATCTTATAGAGATTTACACTAAGCAGAGTATTGAAGATATAAAAAGTGATACATCTGTCATTATGAACTCTTATGACAAACAGCTTAAAAAAGTTGAAGAGCGTGTTAAGGATAGTTCTAAAAAACTTGAAAATTTTAAGACTAAAAACCATATTATTGCTCCAGAAATACAGGCAACAGCATTGGTAGAAGAGTTAAGTAAAGTTGACATAGAGATAGCTCAAAATAAGTATAAACAAGAGCTAATAGGTCGCCTCCTTAAATTTGTAAAAGAAAATAAAAACATAGATGCTATAGCCCCTTCACTTGTAGATTTTAATGATTTGCCAACCATAGAGCTTATTAAACTTATTCAGCAACAAGAGATTACACTCTCTGACCTATTATTAAAGTATAAACCAGAGCATCCAATGGTTATAAGAGCTGATCAAACTATATATAATTTAAAAAATAAAGTTCTCTCTAACTTAAAAAATTTACAAATAACAATTAAAGAGAAAACAAAGTCACTTCAAAATATGAAAAAAGGTTACACTAAAAAGTTAAAATCTGCTCCTAAGGCGGAACAAAAACTTGTAAGTCTTTCAAGGGACTATCAGGTTAATGAAAAAATGTACCTTTATCTCTTACAGGAGCGTTCATCTGCACAGATAAAACATGATAAAGCACTCTCTCGTTTTAAGATTATAGAGTCTATCTATACTTCAGAGAAAGCTGCTAAACCTAAAAAGGCTCTTATTCTTATTATTACATTTATTACAAGTATTATTTTAATGATATTTATTGCATTTTTTAGAGAGTTTTTAAAAGAAGAGAAGAGAGAGGGGAAAGCATAGGTTGTTAGTTTTAGGAAAGCAACATACTTTTTCAAAATTAGAGCTTGAAACTCTTCAAAAAAAGTTTACTATAGATTTTGTAGAATATAAAGAGATAGACTCAAAAGAGGTTATTAGAGAGATTTCGTCTTTTATAACTAAAAAAGATAAGAGATTAATTGTTTTAAATACACAAGCATTAGTTCCAGATGAGTTACTACGTTATTTAACTAAACTAGAACAAGAAGAGGGTATTCAATATTTAACTATTCAAAGTTTTATGGAAAAATATTTACATAAATGTTATATACCCTCTAATCATACAGATATTAGTTTTTTGGAAGAGATTAAGCCATTTAATCTATTTGAACGTTCCATAAAATTTGTAATTGACTATGCTATAACTGTTATTATTTTAATATTAACTTCTCCTTTTATACTCTATGCTATCTATAGAATAAAAAAAGAGTCTGATGGTCCTATTTTTTTTAAACAAAAACGTCTAGGTCAAAATGGTAAAGAGTTTACCTGTATTAAGTTTCGCTCTATGTCTGTTGATGCAGAGAAGAATGGAGCACAATTTGCAACAGTAGATGATGAGAGAGTTTATCCTTGGGGAAAAACCATGAGAGAGACAAGAATTGATGAACTTCCTCAATTGTGGAATGTGTTGAAGAGGGATATGCATCTTATAGGTCCACGACCAGAACGAAAAGTGTGGACAGATGAGTTTGAAAAAGAGATTCCTTATTATAATGAGCGTCATATTGTAAAGCCTGGACTCACTGGATGGGCTCAGGTACTCTATCCTTACGGTGCTAATGCTTATGATGCTAAACAGAAACTTATGTATGATTTGTATTATATAAAACATTGGAGTTTGTGGTTAGAGATTAAAACTATTTTTAAGACGATTGTCGTAATTTTATCTAGAAAAGGAGTCTAAAATAGACCATTTCCTAGGTAAAATCTTCTTTTAGCACTTATTCCATAAGTAATTAAGCATCTTTTTTTTCCAGTTCTTTAATTATATATTCTGCATTCATTTTACAGTTATTATGTGTAAAGTCATTAAAAAAATAAGAAACTTTTACCCTTTCATCTTTATAATAGTTCTCATTTTCTAATAATAACTTCATCTCATCTTGAAATCTCTTCAATGTAGTTGGTTTTGGTCCAGGAGTTAACTTATCATAATCATCTATAAAACCCATTCGTTCATTATACTCTTTAAAATCATAAGGAAGAAACATAACAGGCTTTTCTAAAAGTAAAAAACTTATATGTATACTAGAGTAATCTGTTATTAATAAGTCAAAAAAACCCATAACATCACTAATATCTTCTACTATAGTATTATCTAATATTTTTATACGTTTTGACTGATTTGTATAAAAACTTAAGTCTTCAGGAAAGGAAGGATGCATTCGTAAATATAAATTAATACGTTCCTTTTCTAAGTAGTCTGAAAAATCACTCCATGACATCTCATCAAAAGGAAAAAGTTTTAAAATACTATTAGGTCTCCATGTTGGAGCATAGAGAACATTTTTCTCTAAAAGTACTTCTTCTCCAAAATTTTCTTCAATAATTGAGAGTTTTGCTTCAAAGATACTATCATGTCTAGGTTCTCCTAAGATAGCTAGTTTACTTTCATCACATCTATAAGCTTTTTTATAAATATCAATAAGTGATTTGGACGTAACTAAAAATTTTGAAAAATTAAATAGAATTAAATTGTAATAAATTTTTTTAATCATAGGTAGACTGTTTTCATTTAATACAATAGCTTTAAAATGTGTACCATGTCCTAAAAGAAATACAAATCTATTTAAATTTAAAAAAAATCCACCGACTGGTGTCTCAAATGCACTGGTTATCCAACTCTTAGCTCTAAGTGCATACCACATACCCTTAAATGACTCTGTCTCTATAAAATATTCATGCTCTTTTCCAAATTCTTTATTTAATTTATCTCTCTTTTCTTTATTGTTAATAACATATTTTGATTCATATTCAGGATGATTTTTAATAAAATATTCAAAAAGATACTTTGTATTAAAATTATAGAACTCATTTCTTGTTGAATTAAAAATAATTCTTTTTTTATTCTTCGGAATAAAAATTCCCAAAAATGAGGGTACTATACCTTTGAATAGAATTTTTGCTCTTTTGTTATTGTATTTATTGGTATTATCTTTTTTCATTGTTAATCCTGTATCTGTATAAATTTTTAAGTGATAATGCCTTGATTTTTTTATACAACTTTTAATCTAAAATTATTTCCACCTCAAGTAATACCACTTTTTGTATAAAATAAAGATATATGAATTAAAAAGCATCTTTTCCCTTAGTTACATATATATTTTTATAACTTATATTATTTTTCAAAACTAGCCTTATTGGGTAATAGTTCTTTTAACTTCTTTATTAGTTCTGTCTCTATATACAGATAATCCTCTTCACTAATATCTTCCGATATAGAGTCATTTGGACAAACAAAGGTATAGTTGTCAATCTCAGACAAACACTTTTGCATATCTTCTTTTGTCTCTATTTTATAATATTTATGGTCAAAATGCTTTGATGGATAGAACTGACCACTTGCTAATTGCCAATAACGATAAAGATATTGATTTAAATCATTGTTAGCTCTAAAACGATTTTTAGAACACTGCATCATTTCATCTGAAAACTCTGCATGTACTTCTTTAAGAGTCTTTTTAAGGTAGGGAATAGGTTGATGATAATGCTCTAACCAAAGAATTTGTTTATAGATATTATTAAAAAGAAAATTACTAATTTTAGTTTTTATACCATAACTAGAGTGATATAGCTGTTTTTTAGTTAGCTTTACATTTGGAAATTTTCTATTAATCAAATCAATATTATTTTTAATAGAGTGGGCCCATGAGTTCATACCTCTCAATTCTTCAAAAATTTTATTTCTTGCTATCCATCCATGAGAAAAAAAGTCAACAGGTAAATTATTTTTAAAAAATCTATCTTTTCCTATAGGCTTTAGAATTAGTGTATCATCATTTAAATAAACAAAGTTATCTGATAAATCATCTATATTAGCAAGATTCATTTCTATAGAAGGTGAACTAAACACAGGTAGATGAGATTTATCAAAATAGAGTTCATCATGAGTAATCAAAACAATTCTTTCATGCTCTATATCTAACCAATTTGGGTAGTGTCCCTCTGTAATGAGATATATTTTGTTATACCAAGGACAATTATGCTCAATAGAACGCAGAACATACCGAAGTGTTCCCCAATCTCTATAACGCATATTACTGTTATTATAATCTTTTTTATTATTTTTATCGTATCTATTTTTTTCTTGTAGCCAAATAGGGTCACTTCCATCAACCCATGGAAGTACAAAGTCTATTTTCATCATCTTTCTCCTACTTTGTCAAATAAAACAGTTTGATAAGGATTTACATAAACATCATTATCAACACTCAATGTTCCATTTACAATATATCTCATAAACATAAGATAATAAAAAAGTAATATTATGTACATAATAATAACCCTACCTTTAACTTCAAATGTTTTTAGAAAGTAAACTATTGACAAAACCATAGAAAAAATAAATACATGCTCAACTCTACCAAATATAGAAATTTTCAAATGAAAAATATAAGAGATAGTATAAAATAAGTACATATTTAAAACAATATTTGCATACTGATACTTTTCTATAATTTTATCTTTAAAGAAAAGTATCAATATGGCTATTGATATTTTAATTATAGGTCCTAATAAACCATTAGAAGTTCTAGCTTCTTCTGCAAATGCACTATTTACATACCAAGCATATTGGGGGGCTAAATTTCCAACAAGTGACAATAATAACTTAGCTATGTTTGTAAATTGAATTAAAATAAAAAAAGATATAACTAAAAAAATTGTTACATATTTATTTATTCTTTTATTAATAATTGGATAAATGATTAATAATAAAACTGCTGTTATGAGATGAAACATCATAGCAATAACAGCCCAAAATAAATAAACCCAAAAACGTTTCTCATAAACATACTTTAGAGCATACATCATGATAACAATAGCTAACCCTTGCCGAATTGCACTAAATCCTTCATATAGATACATGGTACTAATAAATAAAAAAATACCTAAAGAAAAACCATCTCTAGGTAATGTTTTGTAACCAAAAAATATAAACCAAAATCCAAAAAATACAAATAACCACTGTACATTAAGATGAAATTCAGATATTAAATAGTTAACTAATATATATCCTGGTTCTTTAGGAATAATATCACCATGACTAATTCTATAAAAATACTCTACATAATTTTGATAGTCTGTTCCAATATCATAACGAATGGCTAAAAAAACAAATGGAATTAAAAAAGCTACACTATAAAATACAATTTGAGCATTTTTTGATTCACTTTTTTCATATAAATATGCTGCCCAAGTTGCACCAAAAAGAATAAAATTATAAACAGCATAAGTAAACATTAATCTATTATCTCTTTCACATATCCGTAAATGTTACTTAATGCTTTACCTTGTGGAACTTCATTAACCATAGCAAGTAGTTGATTTCTCTTTTCTTTAAAGTTGTCTTTATGCTTCGATATATCAAGTAAAGCATTTTTTAACTCATAAATCGTTTTAACTTGTTCACCTGCCATCATATCTTCAATTGGTTCATAAGAGAAGCCTCTGTAGTCTCTATACTCTTCAATATCTGGAATATTATAAATAATAGGTTTATTATAAGGAAGATAGTCAAAAGAGATAGATGAGTAGTCGGCTATCATCGCATCACTATGTTCAAAGAGTTGATAGATAGATAGATTATATTTTGCCTCCAACTCAAAATCTAAAAAGTAACAATTTTTAAAATAGCTTTTATCTGCTTTTATATGTAGTTTTTCCAATTCACGATAATAGGGGAAACTCTTATGAAGTTTAACAATAAGAATAATATTATTTTCAACTAAAAACTCCTCTAAGGCTTCTTCTTCATTCATATATCCAAAAATATTTTTTTGAAGTTCTGTTGCATTATTAATATGTTGTTTCATAAAAATATCTCTAAACGTTGGAGTGTAAAGTACTATTGTTTGATTATTATCTTGAATTGAAAATATATCAAAAACAGTTGCATTACTAGGCTCTATACGGTCACTTTTAGGAGAACCTAAAACTTTGAAATTATCAATAGGTAGATTATGAGATTTTGCTATTACCTTAGAAGCATATTTCGATGCTGTAACCATAGTAAGATTAGTGTTTGTAAATTGAGTTAAGTTATAAGTAAAATATTCTAAAATATTTTCTCTGTAGCTTGAGCAAATTTTCATATCAAAATCACTTTTAAATATATCGGCATAAAAAATTTCCCATTTTTTTAAATCCCAATAGTCAGCTTTAAATGGTATGAAATAGCCTAAACTAATAATGTATTGTTTTTTTGTAAAAAATTCACTTGTATGTGGTGGCTGTTTAAATAACAGTACCTTTGCCCTAAGTCTTTTAAAGAAATAGTATAGTTTTGTATTAATATTTAAAATTTTATTGGTCTTTCCACCAAATTGATTAGAGGAGATATAGGTTATATCTAAATCATCTCTTTGTTTTTTTATATATTCACATAATAAATAAACATTATCACTTTTATAAGGGACAAGTTCTCCATCAATCATCTCATAATCAACAAATGCTAGTACACTTTTGTTATTTTTGGGAATAAAAAGATTTAATAGATATATGATTTTTATAATTTGTTTTTTGAGCAAATAAAAAAAATATTTTTTTATAAAACTCTTTTTAAAACATTTAAACATTCTCTCTCCATAATTTGTATTTATAAACTCCAAAAGCACGTAAAAATAGCTCTATAAAAATAGTAGACATATAAAGGATAGCTACTATTTTAACTGAAAGTACTCCTATGAAGTAGAGTATAGCCAATGCTAAAAGGTAGATAACAGCTGTTATAACAAGGCTATAGTTCACATAATTGGTATATCCAAAAGCACCCAACATAGGATAACCTAACAAAATAGATGGAATATCAAAAAGCATTGCAACAACAAAAATTCTCATAATTGTTACTGTAAGTTCAGAAGATGTCCCAAAAACAAGTTCTAAAATCTCTTCTGTATAGCTATATAAAATTATTAAACCTATTATATTGACCATATTAATTAGTGTAAATATCTTTTTATATAACTTTACATTCTTCTCTTTAGCGATGTAGGGGTAGAGTACTTGAGATATAGGACTATAGAGAGAGGTGATGGCACTTCTTAGTTTATCAGCTATGGCGTAGTATCCTACTACTATATCAGGTGCTATTAAACCCACAACAAAAAGTCCTCCACCCTCATAGAACCTAAGTGCAATTCTTGAGATAAAAAAATGACTACTATATTTGGTATAAAATAGAAGTTTCTCTATGCTTGGTAGATAAAATTTAATCTCAAAATCTCTTTTTATAATGTAAAAAGCAAAAGGTAAAACAAAAAGATAACCCAATGACAATAAAATAGGATAGTTTAAATAATCATCAGATGAATGAATTAAAATAAAAATAAGAGCTAAGAAGAGAACCTTTACAACAAAGTTTAAAATAGTAATATATCTCATCTTTTGCATCCCTTGAAAGAACCATACAGGAAAGAGACCTTGACCAATAACTATGCCATACATGTAAAGATAGAGCAACTCATCTCTATAGAACTTCGCTATATTAGCAACTATGCTATAGTATAGAGCAAAAGAGAGTAGTATCAAAATAAGCTTTATTACAATAACACTAGAAAAAATTTCAGATACTTTCTCTTTGTCCTCTGAGTCCACAGAGATAATCCGAACAATACTTAAGTTAAATCCAAAATCTACAAACATTATAAAAAACATGGCAAATACCTGAGCAAAAGAGACTAATCCAAAGCTCTCTACACCTAATGTTCTTACTAAATAGGGTAGTGTTATTAGAGGAATTAGAATATTTGTTATTTGTAAAATATATAGAGAAGCAAAATTCTCTATGAGTTCTTTGTATTTTGTTATAGATTTAGTCAAATTATTACTTCTTTAAATATTATTTTAAATTTTTTATATTGCCATATAGTGGCAATTTATTATTTTTTTCTCATTATAACATTAAACCTAAATTTTGAATTATTGTAGTTTTCAAAATCCTGATTCCAAATCTCTATTGTTAAATTGTTCTCTTTGGCTATTTCTCTAAAAAAATCCTTTGAAAAGAAAAGGTGTTTCAATCCTTCATATTTCTTCTCATACTCCTCTTTAGTCATTATCTTCATTCTAAGTTCATGATACTTCTCTTCTTTTATTTTATCGTTAATATCAAGAATCGCTACTGCTTTATTGGATTTTTGAATCATTTTTAAAAGTACTTGTTTTGCATACTCTAAATCTTTAAAGTAAAAGAATACACTATGGCTCAATACAATATCGTATTTATTCTCAACATCAATATCTATCGCTTCGATATTATTAAATTCTCCATCTGTCATAATAGTATTTGCCAAATCTATTAAAATAGATGAGTAGTCCACTCCAGCAACTTTTTGATTTTCAAGATATAAAGGGTAGAGAAATGCTCCACTTCCACACCCCAAATCAAAAATAGAATCGCTCTTTTTAATACCGATTTTTTTATAAAGTAAATTTGTATATGTTGTCCAGTCTTCTACAGAAAAATGCCCCGTAGCACTGTCAAAACCATCTGCTTTAATTAGCATCTCTAAGACAAGATTAGTTACTCTTGTATCTTTGTTCCATATTGATTTCCAGTTATTCATAATCTATATTTTATCCTTCTAATTTTTTGAAAGACTCTATCAAAAACTCATTATCGTTAAAGTCTTTAACAGCAATCCTTATACACTCTCTACCATCAAATCCTATCTTTCCTGTTAAGTCTTTAATATAAAGTTCATATCTATCTAAAAGTATCTCTGTAAGTTCACTTGCTGAAAATTTATCGGTTACATGAAGTAAAAAATAGTTGGCTTGTGAGTAGACTACCTCTAAGTAAGGTATCTCTTTGAGTCTGTTATAAAATCTATCTCTCTCTGCCACACCATTTCCAACAATAATATTTTCTGCTTCTACTTTAAACATTTTCCCTGCCAAAAGACGTTGGGTTCCTTGACCTGATGGGTATTGAGAAAGAAGTTCATAAAAGTAAGCTTTCATCTCCTCTTGCATTTTAACAGTTGGAAAATAGGGGTTTACCAAATAACAAAAATCTCTTAGTTCAGGAAAACGCCAATAGCCTCCATATCGTGACGGAATCAGTTTTAGTTTCTCTTTTGCATTTTTAGAAAAAATAACCTCTGCATTGGCTTTATCTTGTACATCATCTATCTCATACCACTTTTCACCGTTCAATCTTAGTGCTTTTAACTCCTGCTCTTCAAGCATAAGTACCACTCTTAGTACCGACTCATAGTACTCATTATCTCCCATTGCCTTTGAATAAGCTTCTAAAAATGGAATATAGGTATTTCGAGAAAACTCTTTTGAAAATTTATAGATATTAACGGTTTTGTAGTACTCTTCAACATCTTGAAAACGAAACGCTTTTTTACCATAGAAACCCAAAATACTGTCATCTTCTGCAAGGGTTACAGCTGTTCCATCCATCCAAGCTTGATACTTGTCTACTGCTTTCTCTAACATACATTTTGTATTCTCTTTAGTATATTTACCTAAACGGCTTCCCGTACCTGCTGCTAAGATTAATGCTTGCATCATACTCCTTGGGTCATATAGCTTTTAATACTTATTCTATCTAAACTTCGATTCTAAAAAAGAGTAATTACTAAATAATGTTACTTTTTTTCTTTTATAGTCATATTTAAATATCTACATTTGTTAAGCTATTTTCATTAATTTTTTAATATTTTTGTTTTGATTGAACTAATATCAAATAAGCTACTTCTACAAAACTATTCGATATTGTTCCCCAATTATATAATTATAGGTGATAATATGGAAAAAAGATTAGATGTTATAGATTTATTTTTAAAAATACTCTCAGTAGAGTCCGTAACCCCTAATGATGGTGGATTGCTAACTTATATAGAAAACTATTTAGCCAATTTTGAAGCAACATGGATAAACGAAGGTGGAGTAAAAAATCTCTTTTTAACCAAAAAGTTTAAAGAGGGAAAACACCTCTGCTTTGCAGGTCATGTCGATGTGGTTCCAGCTGGTGATGGGTGGGAGAGTAACCCCTTTGTGCCGATGATAAAAGATGGTTATATCTATGCTCGTGGAACGCAAGATATGAAATCAGGTGTGGCTGCTTTTGTTCAAGCTGTTCGAGATATGGATGATGATTTCTCTGGTCGTCTTTCGCTTCTTCTTACCTCTGATGAAGAGGGTGATGGAACCTATGGAACGCAGATAGTTCTAAAACATTTAAAAGAGATAGATTTGCTACCTGATTACTGCATTATTGCTGAACCTACTTGTGAAAAAGAGATGGGAGATGCCATTAAGATTGGTCGTAGGGGGTCTATTAATGGTTATTTGACTCTAAAAGGAAAACAGGGACACGCTGCCTACCCTGAAAAAGCTATAAACCCTATTCACAATATAGCTCCTATCTTGGCTGAAATTGCAGGGCATAACTTAGATAATGGAGATGAGAATTTTGCTCCATCAAAATTGGTCATTACCGATATTCGTTCAGGTATAGAGGTGACAAATGTAACTCCAAATGAGTTAAAGATGATGTTTAATGTACGAAACTCAACCAATACTACTCAAGAGAGTTTAAGAGCATTTATGGAGGAGAAGCTTAATGGTTTAGAGTATGAATTAGAGTTACAACAAGGCTCATACCCATTTGTAACTAATAAATCGTCATTTATTGTTCAAGAGTTAAGCCAAGCTATTGAGGAGGAGACAGGGGTAAAAACCAAGCTCTCAACAGCAGGAGGTACAAGTGATGGCCGACATATTGCCCCTTATGGCATTGAAGTTGTAGAGTTTGGAGTCATTAATGACAGAATTCATGGGTTAAATGAGCGAACAAGTATTAAAGAAGTGGAGACTCTTTATAATATTTCTGTTAATATGATAAAAAGGTTCTAAAAACTTTATAGAAAAGGATAAACTATGTCAGTAGTAATGAATGAAACAGTAGAGGAATTAAAAGCTCAACTAGAGAAACTTTTATTAATGTATCGAGAGAAACATGATGAGTTAGAGTTGGCAGAAGAGGAGTGGGATATTGGAGAGATTCAGGAGTCGTTAGACCAATATACTAAAGAGATTAACAAGCTCAAAAAACAAGTTCGAGAGCTTGAAGGAAAATAATTTAAACGTGGCTATGTATAGACGACCCTCACTGAGTCAATATGTCATAGCCAGACTTATTACTATTGTTATTTTTGTTACATTACTCTTCTCACTTATTCTTTTTAATACTCCTGAAGAGTTTAAAAATAACTACTTCTATATAGCTCTTTTTATTGCCTCTCAAATACTACTATTAGTCTCTGTCTATAAAGGCACAAAACGTGTCTCTAAAGAGCTAAAAAATGTAGAAAAATATCTCTCTGGAGCAAGTGCTAATCCTGAACCATCGGCTCACTTTTTTACTCGTGAGTTTGAACGCATTAATGAAAAATTGATTTTGACTTTACGAAAGATGCAAAAGCGAGAGAAGGAGAAGCGTAAATATACAGCAAAAATAAAACTTAAAAATCGTCAACGCTCTGACATGCTCTCTGCTATTGCACATGAGTTTCGTAACCCTATCGCTTCAATTATGGGCTACTCTCAAACGCTAATAGAAGATGAAGATATACCTAATGGGCTACGAATTAAATTTTTAGCTAAAATCTATAATAATGGAGAGAAGATAGAGGAGCTTTTAAGTCGTCTACTTCTTTGGAATCGTTTTGAGAGTGGTCGTCAAAAACTGCAACTTAGTAAGTTTGACTTAAAGCCTTTAGCCAATGAAGTGGCATTTAACTTAGAGGACAAATATAAAAATCGAGAGATAGTTGTAGAGGGTAACCCTTTTGTAGTCAAAGCAGATAGAGCATTAATGGAGATTGTCTTAAAAAACCTTATAGAGAATGCCTTAAAATACTCTAAAGAGGTTGTTACTGTTAAATTTGAAAATGGAAGAGTCTCTGTAATTGACCGTGGAGTAGGAATCTCAAAAGAGAATATTGACAAAGTTACCAAAAAGTTTTTTAGAACCGATGAACACTCATGGGACAACTCTATGGGGTTGGGGTTAGCTATTGTTAAGCAGATTTTGAAGTTGCACAATACATCTTTAGAGATAGAGAGCCAAGAGGATAGGGGGTCTACTTTCTCTTTTATTTTTTCTTCTTAAAAACTTTAAGTCAATAATTCTACTTTTATAAATTTATATGTTAAAATATGTTATTTTAAGATTAATATTGTTAAAATATGTTTCGTAATAAAAAATAAGGATAAATTATGAATCTATTTTCACCCAATATCAGAAGAACTTTATTGTTATCTATAACAATAATAACTACTACGCTACATGCCGAATCAAACTTTGTAAAAAATATTGCACATTTTGCAGATGAGCATGACCCTCATAATAGGTTAATTACTGTAGATTATAAAAATATGAAGTTATTACAAACAGTAGAAGTAGAAGGTTCATTGAATCATCATGCAGACTCTATGGCAACTAGACCCTCTCAAGCGAAATATATAATGATGGTTGCTAAAGGTTCAAACTTTGTAACGATTCGAAGAACAAAAGATGGAAGTTTTGTAAAGAAAATCTCACTTCCTTTTAGACCGAGGTCAGCAGATGCTTATAATGCTAAATATAATCTTGTACTTTTGAACTCTAGAGATAGACCCTCAGCAGTTTTGATTGATGCTACTAAATTAAAAATTGTAGGACGAGCAGGGTTTAACATTACTTGTAATAAACCAAATATTATAGAACCTTTTACTGGTCTTTACAGTGAAGAGGATATACCAGATTTAAAATGTACAACTCAAGATGCTGGAGGAGACCAAATTTCTGGGCATCCTATTTGGATTAGTACTGAAGCATTTGTTATTTTAGATAGATCAAATAGACTTTTACATGTTTATTCAATTTATCAAGAAGATGGTGAGTGGAAAACAAGACTTGAGCAAACAATTAAAACAGATACCTCTTTGCATCAAATAATCCCTAGAAGTAAGAGAAAACGTAATAGAATCTTTTATGGAGAAACTGAAGGAAATCTTGCACAAAATAAATCTGTTGGAGTCTATAAATGGATACTTAGAAGAGATGGTAAAGGATTACAACAACTAGCTTTTAGGAAACTTCATACAAGATATAACAAACAAGGATTTAATGGACATAATCTCTATATAACTCCTGATAAAAGATTTATATATGCACCAGTAGGTTCGACAATAAATAAAGGCTTCTGGGGACTACCTCCTTTTTTAAAAAAACTACATAAGAAGAATTTTTGTCATCCTAGAATAGGATGTAGAGGAGCTACTTTTGGAATATCTCCGTTATCTATAAATGCTATTGATTCGAACCAACAAGATGTAGATACTATTTCTCAAAGAGGTGGAATATTTGTTTTAAGAAGTAGAGATTTACGTATTGTAAAATTTATTGAGGCTGGTTTTGGAGCAGGGCATGTAAGTTTTTCTAAACAAAAGAGACTTGCTATAGTTACAAACCATAAAGATACTTTTGTCACTGCCATTAATTACCGAAGAAACTATAAAATAAAAGATATTAAGGTGAATTTTAAACATGAAAATATATTTTCATTAAATCAGTCTCATGCACCATTTATCAATAGAAATGGAAAATATTTTTATAATTTTTGGACAGATGGAGGTGTATTTTTCCGTATAAACCTAAATCGTTTAAGAGTTGATAAAGCTATTTATGTTGGAGGAGTTCCGATTCAAGGAAACTATTACCCACACATTAACCAAGAAGATTAATATATTTATAAGCTATTAAGTTTTTAACTTAATAGCTTTTTATTAAAAGAATTACTATGTTTAATTTCTCTTTACTTGTTTTAATGTTTTTTTTTAATTTTCTTTATGCCAAACCTATCTCTTGGTCTTGTTTGAGTAAAGACTATTCTAAAATTATTGAACAAGAAAAGAGTACATTGCTTTTAGCACAATTTTCCAATAGTAGTTTTATTTCAGGAGCAAGAAAAGGTAGCCGAGCATGGCACAAAAAGTATGGTAAAATTGAGTTTGATATAAAAACAGATAAAAATTTTGTCATTATTATAAGTGTCAATACTTCATTAGGAAGTAAAGAACTTATTTACACTTCTGGAGATAAAAATGGAACTAATTATTTAGGATTAGGTCAATTTAGTATAGACAATGAATGGCATACTTTTTCAAGAAATATACAAACTGACTTAGAGAAATTCTATCCTAATCATAAGTTAAAAAGTATTAATGCTATGGTTATTAAGGGAAGTTTATCTATTAGAAATATTCTATTTCGAAAAAGACTTACTAGAAGAGATATAGAATCATCTAAGTTTTTATCTCATCTAAATTTAAAAGCTAATATTCCATATAAAAAAAATACATCTCCACCAAAAATATTTTTAAAAAAGAATTCTGTACTTTTTCATCCTTTAGGAGAAGAGTTTTTTATTCCTCATGTAGAAGCTAGAGATATGTATGGAAATAATATTAATGTTGAAACGGTAGGTTATGTTGATGCCTACAAAGTTGGTAGATATTATCTGCATTATATTGCAACAGATAGAGCAGGTAATGTGACTACAGAAAATCAACTTGTTATTGTTCAAAAAGAACTTAATTCAGACTCTTTTTTAGCCCTAAATCAAAAATCTAATAAGATTATTCAGAAAAGTATTACTCCTGTAAGTAATATGAACAAAGAAAAAAAAGAAGAGTCTAAAGAGAATGTTTCAGACTTTGTAATGAGTGATGAGATGATTTTAGAAAATGAATATCTTCAACAGTTAATAGCTAATGATTTTCAATTACCAAAATAATTAATTTATTATAGAAGTAGATTAAAACTTTATATTAACCTCATATTAACTCCAATAGAGTAAAATATTTTCAAAAATGGAGTATAGGATTGAATCCAATAGTTGAAAATATAAAAAAAGAGATTGCCAAAGTAATGGTTGGTCAAGAGAAGATGATAGAGGGGCTTCTTATAGGGCTTTTGACGCGTGGGCATATTTTGCTAGAGGGTGTCCCTGGATTAGCAAAGACTACAGCTGTTAATGCCTTGGCTTCCTCTTTGGGTTTAGACTTTAAACGTGTTCAATTTACCCCCGACTTACTTCCTAGTGATATTATAGGAACAGAAATTTATGACCCATCTTCTAACTCTTTTAAAATTAAACAAGGACCAGTCTTTACCAATCTACTCCTTGCCGATGAGATAAACAGAGCCCCTGCAAAGGTTCAGTCAGCACTCTTAGAGGTAATGCAAGAGCGTCAAGTGACCATTGGTGATGAGACCTTTAAGATTGACCTACCTTTTTTAGTTATGGCAACTCAAAACCCTGTAGAGCAGGAGGGGGCTTATGAGTTACCAGAGGCTCAACTTGACCGATTCCTTATGAAAGTAGTTGTAGGTTACAACACAAGAGCTGAAGAGTTAGAGATAGCTAGACGTGTAGCTAACAATAGTTTTGGAGAGATAAAACAGGTAGCTAATATAATAGATTTGGAGTATATTCGTCATGAGGCGATGTCGGTACATATTGACCCTGAGGTAGAGGCGTATATTGTTGAACTTATCTTTGCTACGCGTGAGCCTGAAAAATATCTTTTAGAGGAGATTGCCCCATATATTGAGTATGGAGCAAGTCCAAGAGCGAGTATAGATATGTATAAGGCTGCACGAGCAGTCGCTTTTATAAAGGGGCGAAACTATGTCTCTCCTATAGAGGTTGCTTATATTGCTAAAGAGGTTTTAAGACACCGTATTATTCTTTCATATGAGGCTCAAGCAGAGGGGATTACTCAAGATATGATTGTTGAGAAAGTATTGGGAATTGTTCCTATTCCATAGCCTATGAGTACAAAAGTAAAAAAACTACTACTAAAAGCAAGAAAGCAGGTCTTTGGTGAGATGTTGGGAAATAACCCATCTCTGTTTCAAGGAGAGGGGTTCGAGTTTACCGAGCTTCGTGAGTATATCTATGGTGATGATGTTCGTAAGATTGATTGGAAGACAACAGCAAAATTAGGTAAACCATTCATTAAAATCTACCGTGAAGAGCGAGAGTTAAATGTGGTAACAGCTGTTATGTTGGGTGGCTCTAGCTACTTTGGAACAGTACGCCAAAAGTCAGAGGTTATGGCAGAGTTGGTGGCACTAGTTGGCTTTTCGGCTGTTAAAAACAGTGACCTCTTTACCAATATTATCTTTGCAGATAAGCTCTACACCATGAGCAGACCAAATAAAAAATTTTTTGCCATAGAGGATGCTCTCTCTAAAATAGAATCCTTTGAGATGTTGGGAAAAGAGAGCAACTATCAAGCTCTAAGCG
>Ga0256832_1000530_pt1 | contig 24862 bp, 22 predicted proteins | sample 134614metaG_FD_190534 | JGI IMG/M metagenome (GOLD analysis project Ga0256832, IMG submission 190534) | Hydrothermal vent microbial communities from Lau Basin, Pacific Ocean - 134-614 | ecosystem: Environmental > Aquatic > Marine > Hydrothermal vents | place: Pacific Ocean: Lau Basin | collected... | reverse complement strand
TAACCACTAAGGACACGAAGTTGCCACTAAGAATTCACTAAGGTATTGATTATCAACAAGTTAAACATCGCCTTTTTGTGCAATTTTTTACTCCCGGTCTAAGATATTTATTATTTTGTAACTATTTAGGCACCCACTATTTTGGTCAAAAAATGCCCTTTTTGCGCCTGTTTTTGCTAAAATTTTCTCACGTAGCCCAGCTACGCTTCGAAAATTGTAGCTTCAACATACACAAAAATGCCTATTTTTTGCCTTAAAATAGGAGCACCTAAACAGTTACAGATACTCAAAACTTAACAAATTTAACGGCTCCCGCTCGTTCACCTAGGCGCAATTGCACCCAATACAATCCGGCCGGCAGGGAAGATAAATTTATTTTTTCCGGAAGGCTCGCATAATGCTGCTCCAGCCACTTTGCGCCGGAGAAATTGGAGATGAGTACATCCACATCCTTCCATTCATATTGGTTTTGAAAAACCAAATCATCCCCCACCATCGTTGCCGAAAAAGACAAAGGGGCAACATGCCCCGTCGCATTCGGCTGGCAAGTATGACCATCGGATAGTTCGCTGGTCACCCATTCTCCATTTTTATAATCTTGAGATATATGTCTGGAATAAATCACATTGCCCAGTTCATAATAAAAAGAATCCCGGCTATCCGGTACCCAGCCGACGGCGACTACTCTTTCGCTATAGTCTAAAATCATATTGCCGTTATTATCGTAGTCTAAATAAGACCGGCTATTTATAAACCAATCACTTGCACTTTCATTATAACTTGCATCGACTAAGCTATCCACTAGCCCGTCGGTATTATCGAAATAAAAAGTTTTTTCTTCGGGGTGATAAAGACTATCCATCCCCAGGCGATAACGTGTTGCAGTCCAATCACCATAATTTGGAGCATAATCATAAACCGTCGAATCTCTGGATAGTCCTTCATCCAAAACAGAATAGACCAAGTTGTTGTCATCATAAACAGCCCAATAGTTATAAGTAATTTCGCCATCAGTATAGTCGATGCTACTCACCAAGTGCCCATTGGCATCAAAATGATTGATTTCTTTATAGTCTAGGACGTATTGGTGAAGATCCGGCTCATAAGTATATTCAAAGACAGAATCCGCCCTTTCATAATCTACCATTGGAATGGAAGAAAAGAGCACTGCTTTGTAAGCACGTTTCAATAAACCGGTGTTCGAGTCTTTCTCCCGGCTAGTAGCCGTAATTATGTAGTAATTATTGGTATGATCTACAACCACTTTTCCGTCTCCCAAAAGGCCATAGATATCGTCATCATCTAGCCCTTCAAAAGTAAATTTTATACAAAGTTCTTCTGTTAGCACATCTTGCGGTATCGCTAATACTGTTGGGTTGCCCATCGGTTGGTGTTGGTGATGCGCTAATCTTAGTCTATTGTCTTGGCCAAAAAGGAGGACGCTGTGAATCAGAAAAATGCAAAAAATCAATGTTGTTTTCATCTTATTTGTTTTATGTAACAATTCCCCTAGCTTTTCCGAAAAAACCAAGCTTCATTTATCGAAAAAAAGGGCTCTTTTTGGTCTCAAAGCATCTATGCAGAATTGTTTTAGATAACTTGCGTAAATCTACAAAACAATATTAAAATATAAAAATATTTTTGTATATCGGTGTGGCGGATTTTAGATAAATGGCATCTTCTGACAAAAAATTGGCAAGTACAGTTATAAAAAAGAAGCCTACTCAACGAGCAGGCTTCTTTAATCTATCCGCAAGACAAACATCTTGCAATCTATTTATCTAGTTTTAGTGAAACTCAACAACATGCGGAGCCGCACTCATAATCTCTTCATTGGCCTTATCTGCAAACTTGCTGAAATTTTTCACAAAGATAGAAGCTAAGTAATTGGCTTTCTTATCGTAAGCAGCCTTGTCTTCCCAAGACTTTCTTGGGTTTAGGATTTCAGCAGGTACATTAGGACAGGATGTCGGCATGGTTAGACCAAATACTTGGTGTTTCTCGTAAGAGACATCATTCAATTGACCTTCCATCGCTGCCGTAACCATTGCCCGAGTATATTTTAAGCTAATCCGGTGTCCAACACCAAATCCGCCACCAACCCAGCCGGTATTCACCAACCATACATTTACGCCAAATTTACGGATTTTATCCCCTAGCATTTCAGCATAGACTGTTGGGTGATGGGGCAAGAAAGGCTCTCCAAAGCAAGAAGAGAAAGTTGCTTCCGGATCCACAATTCCTACTTCCGTACCGGCGACCTTCGCAGTATAACCGGAAATAAAGTGATACATGGCCTGGCCGGGATTTAACTTAGAAATCGGTGGTAAAACCCCAAAAGCATCTGCTGTCAAGAAGAAGATGTTCTTTGGTATTCCCCCCATAGAAGGCTTGGCTGCATTCTGAATGTGGTATATAGGATAAGAAACTCTTGTATTTTGAGTGATGCTGGTATCTGCAAAATCAACGGTACGAGTTCCTTTGAAAAAGCCAATATTCTCTAAAATCGCTCCGTGCTTAATGGCGCCCCAAATATCCGGTTCTTTTTCAGCCGATAAGTCGATACATTTTGCATAACAGCCGCCTTCAAAATTGAAGACACCGTCATCTGCCCATCCATGCTCATCGTCTCCGATTAATTCCCGATTAGGGTCTGCAGAAAGCGTAGTTTTTCCGGTACCGGACAAACCAAAGAAAACAGCCGTGTCACCGGCTTTTCCAATATTTGCAGAACAGTGCATGGTCAACACATCGTGCTCCTTCGGTAGGATATAATTCAATGCAGAGAAAATACCTTTCTTGATTTCTCCTGTATAACCGGTGCCACCAATCAAAATTACCTTGCGGGTAAAGTTTAAGATGGCAAAGTTTGGTGCTTTGGTGCCGTCAACAGCAGGGTCTGCTATAAATCCCGGCGCATTCAAGATTGTCCACTCAGGAACAAAAGTATTCAACTCTTCTTTTGTTGGGCGTAAAAACATATTATTCACGAAGCCGGCCATCCAAGGATACTCGGTAATCGCTCTTAGCTTTAGTTGATATTTGGGATTTGCGCAAGCGACACCATCTTGAACCCAAACATCCTTGTCGTCAAAATAAGCGACGACTTTGTCATACAGTTTGTCAAATTTGTCGGCATCAAACGGGAAGTTAACATCTCCCCAAGCGACGTCGCTTGTGTAAGCATCTTTGACGATAAAACGATTCTTGGGGTCTCGCCCCGTAAATTTACCGGTATCAACCGCTAGGGCTCCGGAATCAGCAATAACTCCTTGCCCATTGGCAATGGTTGCTTCAATTAACTCCTCCTTTAGCAAATTCCAATAGACATTTCTCGCCTTAACGCCAAGGAAGTCCAAGTTTGCAGAAGGATTCTTTACTCCAACATTTTTCATGTTAATTTTTTTTACTTAAGTCATGCAATTGGTATGCAAAAAATATGCCTGCAAAGGTAAGTACATCGCCAATAAAAAACCCGATTCTACACAAACTTGCGTTAAAACACTTAAAATGAAAGCGTAATGTGTGCTTCTACTTGAGTTTGGGGAAGTTTTACGACTTTTTGTAGATGGGGGCACTTGTTTTGAAGCCTGCTCCAAAATGCCGGAAGAAAGAATACTCTTGGTGAAAACCTGCAAGGGGGAGTTGTATTCACCCAATCATAAATTCGACGCAAGGGCGAATTGCATTCGCCCTAAATCAAGAAGATGAAGTAAAAAGACCTAGATTTTGTCTTGGGCTATCCACTATAAAGGCCGCTCACCATAAGCATTTTCAATCTTCTCTTTTAGCTCCTTGCGGGCAAAAAAGATTCTGCTTTTGACGGTACCCAAAGGCAATTCTAATTGATCGGCAATTTCTTGGTATTTGTAGCCATAGTAGTGCATGAGAAAAGGCAAGCGAATGCTATCGTCCAAATCATCCAACATGACATCCAATTCTTGCATCAAGATACTATTTTCACCATCATTAGAGACTGCGGAGCTGCCGCTGTTAATGAAGTATTGATTGTCGGTAGAATCCATGAAGACGCCGGCCTTCCGCTTTCTACGATAATTATTGATGAAAATATTCCGCATGATGGTAATCACCCAAGCCTTAAAATTAGTTCCCGGCCTAAATTTATCTCTGTTGCTTAGGGCTCTAAATGCAGTTTCTTGATACAAATCTTTAGCATCATCTGCATTTTTGGTTAAGTTGTAAGCAAAAGAATATAGTAAGCTTTCCAGCTTGAAAAATTTCGCATTAAATTCAAAAGTTGACATATCTTAGTCGTTATTTAGACCAAATATAAGTAAGGTTTTTTGATTTTCCAAAAAAGGTTTACGAAATATGCCTTTTTTTTTCAAAAAAAACGAAAAAAAATCAATCTGAACAGTATAATAGGCTAATAATCAACACTTTATATTGTTTGTTAATTGTTTCTTAATTTTGCATAAAAATAAAAAAAAGTACTTCGTTAGAAGTACTTTTTTATTTTTTCTTTTAGATTTTTGAACTGATAGCTATCTTTTGAGCACACTTTTGTTGAAAAATTGGTCATTTTTTTGTATCGATATTAGGTAATATCCTTTCGGTAAATGCCTAATATCCAAGTTTTTTGCTGATGCATTCGGTACAGCCACACATCTTCCTAATTCATCGTATATCATAATAGATTGAATTTTATCTTTGGTTGCTTCATAGCGCAAATGAAGATAGTCTGACGTTGGATTAGGATAGACAGAAAAAGTAAAATTATGTTTTACATAAGCAGACACAATATCCGACCACTCACTCTTTCCATCGTAATCAATCTGGTTTAAGCGGTAATAATTTGTCTTTTCTGCCGGATTTTCATCAATAAAAGAATAGTGCTCCGTTTGCTCGGAGTAACCGACTCCCGGCATCCAGCCAATCTTCTCCCAGTATTGACCGTCTAAGCTGCGCTGAATCTCAAACCCTTCATTATTGACTTCGGACTCTGTTGTCCATTCTAGGCGAACATCCGTTCCCACGACTTCGGCTTTAAAATCTACCAACTCCACAGGTAAAACAGAAGAGATATCATAGAAATATACCGCCCCCCAGTCTGCACTTCCTCCATTATCGACTTTACTGGCACCAATAAAAACCTGCTGGCCATAGCCATCCACAGCTCCGCCAAAGTAATCATATTGAGCCCCAACACCGGCGACAATCTGACTATCTATACTATTGGCCTTCCAGATTCCACTGGAAGAATCATATTCATATAAGTAAGCAGCACCGGTTTTCACACCATTTATTTTTGCTCTTTGTGCCCCAATGACAGCATTGTTTTCATCAATAAAATTCACAGCTAAGCCATAATAGGCATAGGATGTGCCATCAAATGCAGTCATCTTATTAGACAAAGTCCAAACACTCTCACTGTAACTATAGAAATAAACCGATCCACTTTTACTACCTTTATCATCATCCTTGGGAGACCCAACCACTACCTTCGTCCCTTGAATACTCACACTTGTCCCATATTCATCACTAGCTGCTTTGTCATTTGCCACTAACTTAGTATCTTCTGACCAGACCGTGCCCACCCTAGAATAGACATACGCAGCTCCCGCAAGATTTACGCCATCCGGAGAAGACTTATTCGCACCGGTGACTAAGCGTGAGCCACTTATGGATACACTGTATCCAAACTCACCATCAGCGGGTGTATCACTAGGGTATAATTCGGTTTTGTCTGCCCAGATGCTACCATTAAAGCGATAAATAAAAACCCCTCCGGTTCTAGTCCCTGTACCGTTAACCAAGGCCATGGTTGCCCCAACGGCTAAATAACCATTGTCTAAAGAAACACTGGCTCCAAACCTATCATGACTATCATTTACAAAGGTTGTAAACAAAGACCAAACCCCATTTCCATCTCGACGATAGATATAGACTTTCCCATCATCATTATATCCGGATCCATTATCTTGTGCCCATGCTCCGACAGCTGCCCATTCTCCACTAATTGCCACACTATGCCCAAACTCATTATTCGCAGCCCCGTCTGTCGGAATGATATTTTGCTTTTCTATCCAATTGCCATTTACTAACTCATAAAAATACACAGAGCCACTTTTTATCCCATTACAATCGTCTTCCGGAGCGCCGGCAATGGCGTATTTATCCCATATCGCTACACTTGGAGACATCCTGTCGTTTGCGTTTCCGTTACTCGCAAACAGCTTAGTTTCCGGCTGGGCATATCCGGAAATAATGGCAGCAAGCACCAGTATCATTAGTAAATAATATTTCATTTTCTCATTTAGTTTTGTCCCCCAAATGGGAGGTTCTATCACATATCCATCTTAAGGAAAGGAACTAGAAAACGTCCAAACCTTAAGATTTCAAAAGATTATCATGAAATATTCAAAAAACGTGCCTAAGGCATAGTACAACAATAATCTACCCCATTATGCTTTATCTTTTGGCACTACACTGCATTACAGAATTGGTTATTACTTTAGGCATTGCCCCCACTTTTGTGCCTTGTTTAGAAAAAAAATATGTTGCCTAGTGGAATATTGAGCTTGCTCCGAAAAGTCGTTTTTTTTGAGATAGCCGGGAAAGTTGCCAAATTTTATTTTGGAAGCATACATTCTGTTCAATTGTTCAAGCGTTCAATCGTTTAACTGATTCTCATAACCGATTGATTATCAATGATTTCAGTTGAACTATTAGGGTGAACGAAAGAAAATTTTTATAATATATTAGCCTATGCGTGGACTATTTTCTTACCCAAATTTTAGCAGTCTGAAGCCAAGAATTTGTAGAGTTTCTTAGTGTAAAGTGTAATCTAAGTGCTCTTAGTGGTAAGGAAAAATGTAATGCCTAACCACTAAGGACACGAAGTTGCCACTAAGAATTCACTAAGGTATTGATTGTCAACAAGTTAAGCACCGTCTTTTTGTGCAATTTTTTACTCCCGGTCTAAGATATTTATTATTTTTATATTCTATTTTTTTTCTTTCGTTTACCCTGTTGAACTATTGAACAGTGAACGATTGAACAAGACCTCCAAACAGAATAAAATTTGGCAGTTTTACATCACAATACTTTTAGGAGTAAACTCAACAGTTAATTATTGCATACTGCCAGAAGTTGAGGCACTTCTACTTTTGTGCGTTGAGAGAGAGCAGAATCGCTATAACAAGAAAAATTATATTGGGCAACCAAACGCCATAAATGGCCGGGAAGCTACTATTAAAGGCAAAAGTGGTACTAAACTTGGATACGAAAATGAAGATGGCTCCCAAGCCTACACCCAACGCCAAGTGCAAGCCCATGCCCCCGCGTACCTTTCTAGCAGAGACGGCCACGCCGATGAGCGTTAATATTATGATGCTAAAGGGCTCAGATGTGCGCCTTAAAACTTCAATTTTAAATTTTTTCGGTGTCCCCAAGCCCCTTTGGATTTGTTTATTAATGGCTCTTTTTAACTCTGAAGTGGACATTTGCTCCTTTTCATTCAGGTATTGCACAAAATCTCTTGGCGTTAGATTAATCAAGGTATCCATTTTTTTGCGCAAGCCAACATTCAAATACTCCTTTTCTCCATCTATGGTTCGGCCGACATAGCCGGATAGTTGCCACTTTCCGGGCATCCCTTTCCATTTGAGTTGTTTGGCTTTTAAGATATAGGTAATCTGATTCCCTTCATATTCTTCCAGTCGAAAGCCACTAGCTACAGAATCTCTTTGATTGAAGCGCTCTATGAAAACTTTGGTGTGGGGGCTGACGAATAGATGGATATTCTCTTTCTTTCCTTTGTCTTGATCCTTCCAGACATAGGTCTGCTCAAAATTTATTCGGGTCTTATTGCCTTTCGGCACAATAGTATGGTTGGCCACTAACAACATTCCCGCTACCAGCCCCGAGGCCACTAAATATGGTCTTAATAGTCTTCGATAACTTATTCCGGCATTTAAAATACTAATAATCTCCGAGTCAAAGGCCATTCGTGAAGTAAAAAACACAACTGAAATCAATGCAAACAGCGGCCATAGCAGGCTGTTAATATGGATAATAAATTTGATTGTGTAGTCAAAAATAATCTCTCGAATCGTAACCGGCTCCGAGATATAAGAGTCAACCTTGTCCGCAAAGTCAATGGCCACGGCTATCAAAGAAAACAGCAGTACCGTAAAAAAGAAGGAAGTCAAATACTTCTTGATAATATACCGGTCTAGTATTCCTAGAAACATTTTAGATTCTTTGCGTGATGATGGGCAATATTTGGGCTTTCCATTCTGAGAAGCTACCGGCTATGATTTCCTTTCGAGCTTGCTTAACCAGCCACAAAAAGAAGCTCAAATTTTGTAAAGAAGCAATCTGACCGCCTAACAGCTCTCCCGAGCGAAACAAGTGATGCAAGTAGGCACGAGTATGTGTATTAGACGGTATCGAAGGCACTTTGCTATCAATAACGGTAAAATCTTCTTTAAATTTGGCATTCTTGATATTCATTACACCTTGAGTGGTATAGATTAATCCATGGCGTGCATTCCTGGTCGGCAACACACAGTCAAACATATCCACCCCCAAGGCAATCGACTCGATGATATTCTCCGGCTTCCCGACTCCCATCAAATACCTAGGCTTATCCTTTGGCAATATATCACAAACTAAGCCCGTCATTTCGTACATTTCTTCATGTGGCTCTCCCACAGATAAGCCCCCAATTGCATTCATGGGAGCATCTTGATCCGAGATGAATTTGGCGGAAGCCACCCGTAAATCCTTATACGTCGAACCCTGAACAATAGGTGCCAGAATCTGATGATAATCATACAACGGCTCCGTTTCCGAAAAGCGAGCAATACATCGTTTTAGCCAGCGATGGGTCATCTCCATCGAATTTTTGGCATAGCCATACTCACAAGGGTAAGGGGTACATTCGTCAAAAGCCATGATGATATCCGCCCCGATAATCCGCTGAATATCCATCACCCCTTCCGGAGAAAAAAAATGCTTTGACCCGTCAATATGTGAATTAAAATTGACGCCTTTTTCCTTGATATTCCGGCGATGACTCAGTGAATACACCTGAAATCCGCCACTATCTGTCAAAATGGGGCGATTCCAATTCATAAACCGATGCAAGCCGCCGGCCTTCTTCAAAATATCCATGCCGGGACGCAAATACAAATGGTAGGTATTGCCCAAGATAATTTGGGCTTCGATGGCAGTCTTCAATTCTTCTATATGGACGCCCTTTACAGAGCCCACGGTGCCCACGGGCATAAAGATGGGCGTTTCGATGGTGCCGTGAGCAGTCTGAAGCGTTCCGGCTCTTGCGGAAGATTTTGAATCGGTGGCGTGTATGGTAAATGCATTCATGAGGCAAAGCTACGGAAAGTTATGGAACTAAATTTTTGAAAGAGTTTACCTTGCTCTTGAGTTCATAAGCCAAGGAAACCTTTTCAGGTCATCTTCATCATCCACATCGACTAACTGTTGAACGAGAGAAAAGCTCTGGTCGTGGGACTTGATACGCTCCAGCGTTTGCGCCAAGACTTCGGAAGTACTCCACACCATATCTTCAAAAATAGAAGACATAAACCTGTTCATGCCCACCAGATAATATCCCCCGTCAAAAGTCGGCCCCAACACCCAATCTGTTTGCTTTAAGGCATCAAAAGCATCATTCACCACCTTCGCCGAAATGCCGGGAATATCCGTGCCCACCAAAACCACCTGTTGATAATCTTGCAGTCCGAGTCGAAAAGCTTGTGCCATACGTCTGCCTAAATCATCCCCTTCCTGCAAAAAGCTTTTTGTCGCTATATCTGACCACAAATCATTTTCCGGAAGGTAGTCCGAATAAAAAACCCACACATCGCCTCCCCATCCCTTCACAGCCTTAGCCGCTTGCGCTAAAAGATTTCTAAAGACCGCCAAGGCTTTGGGGTGGCCAATGGTTTGAGCCAATCGGGTTTTGACTTGCCCTAGAACCGGATTTTTCGTAAAAATGATAAGTAATTCGGAATCCATTCCGGATGCGTCCCTACTTCGTCAATAATTCCCGCACAACACCGGAAATTTCCTTTCCTCCTGCTTTGCCGGCTAATTGCTTGGACGCAATACCCATGACTTTACCCATATCCTTCATGCCTTCCGCTCCAACGGATTGGATGATTTCGGAGATAATGGGTTTGAGTTCGTCCGGAGAAAGCATTTTAGGTAAGTAGCGACTAATGATAGTCAGCTCTTCTCTTTCTTTTACGGCCAAGTCTTCGCGATTTTGCTTTTCATAAATCTCGAGTGAGTCTTGGCGCTGCTTGACCAATTTTTGAAGGATTTTGACTTCTTTCACTTCGTCAATGGCGTCCCCGCTACCGTCAGTGGCTGCTTTTTGAAGAGCAGCTTTGATAGCACGGATACCTCGTAAAGCGACTTGGTCTTTGGCTTTCATTGCAGCCAAAAGGTCGGCGGATATTCTCTTTGTTAAGCTCATAATTTCTTTTTTAGTTGAGTGATTAATTTAGTAATTTTGACAAAATCATCAACGGACAATTGCTCCGGACGTTGTCGATAAAAATCACCGGCAAGTATCTCGGCAGGCAATTCGCTCTTGAGAGTATTTCGAATCATTTTGCGACGCTGACTAAACGTCATTTTTACCAAACGTTTAAAAGCCTGCTCATCACAAGACAAGGTAAAATCTTTTTTTCTTGTCAACCGGATGACACCGGATTGAACCCTTGGCGGCGGCGAAAAGTTCCCCGGACCTACCGAAAAAAGATATTCGCCGTCATAAAAAGCTTGAATCAAGACAGAAATGACCCCATAATCCTTGTTGCCCGGGCCGGAAACCACCCGCTCCGCTACTTCTTTTTGAAACATGCCCACTAATTCCGGTACATGAGTTTTCCAATCCAGCATTTTAAAAAGAATCTGCGAGGAGATGTTGTATGGATAGTTGCCAATAATCGTAAATTCTCCTTCCGGAAAAATATCAGCCAACTCTAATTTTAAGAAATCAGCATGTATAATTTCCAATCCCTTAAACGTGCTCTTTAGGATAGGAATCATATCATTGTCCAATTCGACCACTTTGAATTCGTCCGTTCGCTTGCGCAAATATTTAGTCATCACCCCTTTACCCGGGCCGATTTCAACGATTTTTCCGGAAGGGATTTGGGCGGCTAGGGCGATTCTTTCGGCGATTTCTTCGTTGACTAGGAAGTGTTGGCCAAATCTTTTTTTTGCTTTCACTGTTTATGGTTGATGGAAGTGATATACAGACCAAACGGGTTGGCCGGTTTGTTTGCGATAAATTTGCTCGATTCTTTTGCCACAAGGTAGGCTTGGTCTGTGTATAACTCTATTTTCATTTAATCGTTCAATTGTAACTACTCAGCAGGAATCATTTTGGCTAAAATAGGACTTTTTTATCTCAAAAGCACCCATGCAGAGTCGTTCCATCAATTCATTTGGCCGAAAGGCGGCTCATCTGAGAAAAAATATCTATTTTTCCGCAAGGAAATAAAAATACTCACAAAAAATAACCAATGAAGCCTTTAAAAATAGGAATTTCGATAGGAGACATCAATGGCATCGGCCCGGAAGTTATTCTCAAAACTTTTTTGAATCCACAGATGCTAAACATCTGTACGCCGGTGATTTACGGCTCCTCCAAGGTATTGGCCTACCACAAAAATACCTTTACGGATTTGCATATAAAAATTGTCAATCTTCATGAAGCGGAGAAGGCAGCCATCGGCAAAATTAATGTGGTCAATTGCTGGAAAGAGAGTGTGAGCATCGACCTAGGAAAACCCACCGAAGTCAGTGGAAAAATGGCACAAATAGCTTTGAGTAAAGCAGTCGATGACTTGAAATCTGACAAAATTGATGCCTTGGTTACGGCGCCTATCAACAAAGCAGCGATGCAATCTGCGGGATTTAAACACACCGGCCATACGGAGTTTTTGCAAGCAGAGTTGGGTGGGCACAGCCTTATGTTGATGACCAGTGACAATATCAAAGTGGGTCTGGCGACCAACCACCACGCCATCAAAGATGTGGCCGGTTTGATTACACGGGAGCTCATTTTGGAGAAGATATTTATCTTGGAAAAAATTCTTAAACAAGATTTTGGATACGAACGGCCGACGATTGCGGTATTGGGTCTAAATCCACACGCCGGAGACGACGGCACAATCGGAGCAGAAGACAAGAAAATCATTCGTCCGGCCGTCGAAGCGGCTAAGAAAAAGGGCGTTCTAGTCAATGGACCTTTTCCGGCGGACGGTTTCTTTGGCTCCGGCGAATATCGGAAGTATGACGTAGTTTTGGCGATGTACCATGACCAAGGATTGATTCCTTTCAAACTGCTTTCTTTTGGAGAAGGAGTCAATTTTACGGGTGGGCTGGAGCAAGTGCGCACATCACCGGATCATGGTACTGCCTATGAGATTGCCGGTAAAAATTTGGCGAATCCGGCTTCTTTCCGCAAGGCGATTTATTCGGCTATAGATATCGTGCGGATTCGTCGCCGGTATCTGGAAGATCACGCCAATCCTATCGTCAAACGGACTAGTAAAATGAAAGAATTTTCGCATGATGATGATGTGCCTACTGAAAAATAATAAGTGGGATTGTCTTTTTGTCTGATTGGTCTAAATCTGATTTTTGGATGAATTTTTTCACATCTAATTGGCTTTTTTTTCTCTTGCTTGTAGGTTGGGCGGGGTGCAGGGATGCTTCTGTTCAGCAGGCATCGACTCCGGCAACCACGACCTTCACTCTGGCGGATTCGACCGTATTGACCTTGCCGGCCGCCTATGCCCTTTCGGAAAAAGAGCAGATGCCCACCCTGGAACGGCAGATTTATGATTTCTTTGTGGCTGGTCTTTCCAAGCCGCCTTTGCAGGCAAAATATTTTAAAAATACCCTTACGGAAAATCAGTTTCTTGGTGTTTTTCAATTGGATTATGCAGCTTATAATCAGAATTTAGCGGCTCTAATGAATTCGGATTGGACTCAAAAATGGGCTCAACTAGACGAGCAAATGACCTGCTTCTCCATCAATAAGGTCGAATCCATGCAATATGCTTCCAAGGAATGGAATGCTTTGAAGTTCAAATTTCAATTGAAGCCGCTCAAAGGCGATTGCAACGTCCCCCCAGTCTTTGCCACCATCTTTTACTACAATGGTCATCGGCGAGTCTTTTATCTACTGGAAGTCCGACCGGATGAGCAAGATTTAGACCAAAGTCTGCGTCGCATTCAGTTGGGGGCTAAGCGTTAAATAAATCATAATGCCGGCAAGAATCCGGCATATTTGGGAATAATCCAATATTTTCGTGATGAATCAAAAAAAATCGTCATGATAAAAAAGTATTTGTTTTTCGCTCTAATGTTAGCCATAGCTATTCCTACGCAGGCACAATTTGGAAAACTCTTAGGTAAAGCCAAAGAGACAAAGGATAAATTGACAAGTAAAACAGGAAACTTGTCCCAAGAAGAAGTCGGCAAAGGCTTAAAAGAAGCACTGGACAAAGGTGTGGGTGAAGCCGTCAACTTTCTTTCGGCTCAAGATGGCTACTTCAAAAGCCCCTACAAAATTTTAGTCCCGGAAGATGCCAAAAAAATAACCAATAAACTCAAAAGAGTCCCGGGATGGGCCAATGTCGAAAAAGACTTGGAAGAAAAAATGAATCGTGCGGCTGAGTTGGCTGCCCAAAAAGCCAAGCCTATTTTTATCCGGGCCATCAAGCAAATGAGCTTCCAAGATGCCATGGATATTTTAATGGGAGAAGATAATGCAGCGACTTCGTACCTGCAAAAAAACACCAATCAAAAGCTATTCAAGGAGTTTTTGCCTGTCATCAAGTCTTCTTTGGACGAAGTCAATGCGACAAAATATTGGCATTCAGCAGTGACAACTTACAACAAAATCCCTTTCACTTCTAAAGCGAATCCCAACTTAGATGAATATGTCACCCAATCTGCACTCAAAGGGATGTTTCAATTAGTCGCCAAAAAGGAGCTGGATATTAGAAAAAACAGCGCTAGCCGCAGCTCTGATTTGTTGAAAAAGGTTTTTGCCCGGCAGGATTGATGGGCGCAGGTGCAAGAATGGGATAGCCAATCAACTAAACGACTCCATTGCTGTTTGAGTAGTAGCAATCTACAAAAAGCATGAAAATAGAAAAAAACGAAAAATTCAAGCCCATCCAACCACTTGTCAATAAAGTGGCGCAAAGTGACTTGATTACCATCAATTTGGAAAACTATTATCCGCAAGAATCTATCTATTCCTTTGATTTGAAGGACTACTTGTTTCGCGGGATGATTCTTAGAGAAAAGGATTTTAGGCAAGCGGTGAAGGAGCATGATTGGGCTCAATACACCGGCGGCGTTTTGTTGGTTTATAACTCTGTGGATGCCATTATTCCGATGTGGGCCTATATGTTGATAGGCGTTTCTGCCAGCGACTATGCCAAGACGATTTATCATGGTACGGAGCGGGAATATATCGAATCCTATTATCGAGATTTTTTGGCTAACTTTGATATTGCCCCCTTTAAAGATGGAAAAATCGTCTTAAAAGGTTGCGGGAAAAAGCCGGTTCCGGCTGCCGCTTATATGGAGCTTACGCGAAAATTAAAACCCTACGTGAAGAGCATTATGTTTGGGGAGCCTTGCTCGACAGTTCCCATTTATAAGCGTAGTTGAGTCACTCGAAAGCTTCGCTGGCTGAGAGAGCTGATTCTTTTTGTGTAATAAAATGGACTCAGTTCAATCGCATTCTTATACATCCTTCATCGTTAGATTAATCCGTTTTCTGGGGATGTCCACTTCGAGCACACGAACGGTCACTTTTTGGCGCAAGCTGACTACATCCATAGGGTTTTTGACAAATTTGTTAGCGAGTTGGGAAATATGGACTAAGCCATCTTGTTTGACCCCAACATCTACAAAAGCGCCAAAATTGGTGATATTGGTGATGATGCCGGGCAAGACCATGCCATCTCGTAACTCTTCAATACTACGCACATTGGCAAATTCAAAAACCGTCGCTTCCCCGCGTGGGTCTAATCCCGGTTTTTTCAATTCTTTGATGATGTCCTTTAGAGTTGGCATGCCTAGGTCGTCAGAGATATATTTCTTTAGATTGATTTGGTCAATTAACCGGTTATTGCGTATCAAGTCCGATAATTCAACGCCCAAATCCTTTGCCATCCGCTTGACAAGTCCATAACGTTCCGGGTGGACAGCGGTATCGTCCAAAGGGTTAGACGCTCGTCGAATCCGGAGAAATCCAGCGGCTTGTTCATAGGCTTTGCCCCCAAGCCTGGGCACTTTTTTAAGGTCTGCTCTGGAGCGGAAAGCACCATTGTCGGTCCGCCAATCTACAATATTCGCCGCCAAGCTCGGCCCCAAACCGGAAACATAGGTCAACAGGTGTTTGCTAGCGGTATTTAAGTTTACACCAACGGAATTCACAGCAGATTCAACGACCCGATCCAAGCTCTCTTTTAAGCGAGTCTGATTCACATCGTGTTGATATTGACCGACACCGATGGATTTGGGGTCAATTTTTACCAATTCAGCCAAAGGATCCATCAACCTTCGAGCAATGGACACAGCGCCCCGCACGGTAACATCGTAATCGGGAAATTCTTCCCGTGCAATTTTAGACGCCGAATAAATGGAAGCCCCACTTTCATTGACAGAAAAAACATTCACCTTACGGGCAAAATCAATCGAATTACAAAGGTCTAGGGTTTCTCTTCCGGCCGTACCGTTCCCGACGGCGATGGCGTCAATTTCATAGTTTTTGACCAGATATTTGAGTTTGGTAATCGATTCAGACCATTTGGATTGGGGTGGGTGCGGGTAGATGGCCGTGTGGTAGATTAAGTCTCCGTTTTGGCTCAATACAACCAATTTGCAACCGGTTCGGAATCCCGGGTCTAAACCTAAAATCCGTTTTTTGCCCAAAGGCGCTTCTAAAAGCAATTGTGATAAGTTTTCTGCAAAGACCTTGATGGCTTCTTCATCGGCTTTGGTCTTAGAGCGTACCCTAAATTCTGTCTCTAAGGATGGTTTTAGTAGGCGCTTGTAGGCATCTTGTACGGCTTCTGCTACTTGCTCGGCCGCATCGGAGCGTCCTTCTACGTACTTGTCTTTCAGCAATTCGATGGCTTCGTCGGCATCCGGCTCCACATACATTCGCAAATAACCTTCTTGTTCCCCCCGGCGAATAGCCAACAACCGGTGAGAAGGGCAGTATTTTAGGGGCTCTTCGTAGTCAAAATAGTCTTTATATTTTTGAGCTTCCGGTTCCTTTTCTTTGGATTTTACCGACTTGGCCAATACCGTCGCCTTGCGCTCAAATAATCGACGAAGCATGGCGCGGGTATATAAGTCTTCGTTGACCCATTCTGCGATGATGTCCCTAGCGCCTTGAAGTGCTTCTTCGATAGATTCGACTTCATCGGTTATAAATTTTTGAGCCAATGCATCCACATTGTGTGACTGCTGAGCCATGATTTGCTTGGCCAATGGCTCCAGGCCTTTTTCACGGGCGATGGTAGCTCTGGTTTTGCGCTTGCGCTTAAAAGGAAGATACAGGTCTTCTAATTCGGTCAAATCCCAACTATGTTCGATTTGCTTGCGCAAGGCATCGGTTAGCTTTCCTTGCTCATCAATACTTTTAAGGATTGACTCTTTTCTTTTCGTTATTTCGTTGTATTTTTCGGCAGCTTGGCGAATATTGTCTAGTTCTACTTCGTCTAATGAGCCGGTTCTTTCCTTTCGATATCTTGCGATAAAAGGGATGGTGGCTCCTTCTCCCAGTAGCTCCAGCGTGGCCCGAACACCCTTGGCAGCAATCCCCGTATTCTTGATGACAAATTCTATTGCGTCCATATTTTATTTTTTGTGGGGCGAAGATAGTTATTTTCTTTTGTAACTGTTTAGGTGCTCCTATTTTAGGGCAAAAAATAGGCATTTTTGTGGATGTTGACGTAGGGACGCACGGCCGTGCATCCCTACGTGAAAAAACTTTAGCAAAAACAGGCGCAAAAAGGGCATTTTTTAACCAAAATAGTGGGTACATAAACAGTTACTTTCTTTTTATGTGCCGTGTTGGAGAGTTTTTAGATGTTGAGATGTTTGCCGGTTGAGAAGGGCGAATGCAATTCACTCTTTCGGGGGAGATTCCAAAATTCCGTGTAGTTGGGCTTCATCGGGGATTGTCTTGGCCGGCGGATTCGAGTCTTTGGTAAATTTTGAAAATCTGGGGGGCATAGAATCTTAACCGGCTTTCAGCTCTTCCAGAAGTAATTCGCCGATGCGATTGGCCGAATAAATAGTAAAGAAAATCCCCAAACCGGGAAAAAGTACCAACCACCAAGCCGAAATGTTGGTTCGAGCGGCGGCAAGGAGTTTGCCCCAAGAGACCACATCCGGCGGCAATCCAATGCCCAAAAAGGAAAGAAAGGATTCGGCTAAGATGGCATTTCCCAGCCCGAGCATAATGACAATCATGGCCGGGCCGACGGCATTGGGGATGGCGTGTCTAAGTAGGATTTTCCAATGGGGTATGTTTTGCATTTCCGCAGAAGCAAGGTATTCTTGAGCCCTGATTTTGAGCATTTCGCCACGGGTAAATCTCGTAATGGTCGGCCAGAAGGTAATGCCGATAACAACGGCGACAGTATAGATAGATGGAGGAAATAGGGCGCTAATAACCAGCAATAACAATAATTTGGGAATCGCACTAAAAACCTCTACCCCACGCATGATTAATAGATCCACCGGCAGGGTTATTCTTTTTTTTCCGAAAGGGATTCGATGCATCACAATTTGTAAGAGAATGTAACTCAATAGCAAGAAAAAAAGAATCGTCAATCGGTGGGCAGGTTGTCCATTTTCTGAAAAGTACAGGGGCAGGATGTAGGCCAACCAAGCCACCAATAAGGCTGAAATAATAGATAATACAATCCGCCAAACCGGCCAACGCAACCGGTAATCACCAAAGTACCCGCTTAGACTCCCTAGCAAAATCCCTATGATGGCGGCAATCCCGATGCCCAAAAAACTAATCACCACACTCACCCGTGCACCGCTGACCATTCCGGCCAAAACGTCACGCCCAATCTGATCTGTCCCCAACCAGTGTCGATAACGCCAAGAAGCAATTTGTTGGGAACCGAAAGGGGACTTGAAGTGGCTGTTTAGCGGGTCTATCGTATTGGCTTGGTAGGGAATGAGCGGCATGAGCTTGGATGAAAATTGGGGCGCATTCCAATCCGTTGTTTTATTGAATTGATAATTGCCCAAGGCTTGTTGGATTACCGGAAATTGTATATCTCCGTTGTATCTACAAAAAATAGGGACGTCGTTAGCTATAAAATTGGCAAAAATCGCCACAAAAGCCAAAAAAAGCATCCAAGCCTTGGCTAGGCGGAAGACTCGGTGTTGGTTCAGCCGATGCAAAAGCTTGCGCCAAAAACGGGGAGAATTTTGGGGCTTACTCATGACGTGATTTTTGGTGATTGAGTCGAACTCTAGGGTCTAACTTGGTATATAAGATATCCGTCAACAATAAGCTGAGTATCGTCAAAATAGCCGTAATAACCAGAACCGCAAAAACCACCGGCCAATCTTTGCCATATATGGATTGAAGCAACAAATGCCCCATGCCCGGTATATTAAAAATCAACTCGATGGCAACAGAACCCCCAATTAAAGCCGGTAAGATATTGCCAAAAAGAGTGACTATCGGGAAGATGGCATTTTTTACGCCATGTCTCCAAATGACTTGCCGTAGAGGGATGCCTTTTAAGATGGCTGTTTTGATGTAGGGCTTTTTCATTTCTGCCGCAAGGCTACGCCGCATTTGTAAGGCCAACGTCGCAATTAAAGGTATGGCTAGGCTCATCACGGGTAAAAATAGATGACTCATCCGGATAAATACCCGTTGAAATAGAGTAGCTCCTTGCGGAAAGTGCCCCAATCCATTGGACGGAAACAGGTTTGTCCAAGCTCCATAATCATTGGTTGTAAAGAATATCACCAACAAGGATGCCAACCAAAATGATGGAATAGCCAGCCACGCATACATCTTTGTCCGAGCTAATTTGGAATACCATTTTTGTGGGTGGATGGCCATCAGTATCCCCGATAGAATCCCAAAGATGAGTCCTACCACCAAAGTTGTGAGATTGAGCCATAGTGTATTGGGGAGTGTTGCCCATATTTTAGTCATGACCGGTTTTTTATCTATGACCGATAGGCCGAAATTTCCACGCAAGACCCCACTTACCCAATGATGATACTGGTTGTCGAAGCCGTACCAAACCCATTTTGGGATGAGCATCCGGAGTCGATGGGTCTGTTGCATTTGCTGAAATAAAGCGTCTATTTTGTCGATATTAGCGAGTGCCTTGGGGTAGGCGTCTTGATCTTTTTTTAGGGAAGAAAGCAAGGCTGAAATGGTCGTATTGTCTATCGCCAAGCTGAGCCTATTGACACGCTCGATGGTAGCAGAATAGTTGGCCGGCTTTTGGGGGATTTGCAGCAATGCAGTACGCATCTTGGCAATCTCCTGCGTAAACGAAACAATCTTAGACCAATCATCATATTTTCTCAGAAGTCGAGTGACATGTTTCCGGTTGCTTAAAGGCTGAATTTTATAGAGGGTGTCCGGATAATTTTGGGGAATAATGGCAAAATAAAATGGGGGACAGTCATAGTGATATTCGGCAGCAGCACGAGCATATTCTTCTAGCCGGAGTTTTTCATCGTCCGGATTGGTCTCTTCATCAAATACGCTTATGCCAATAATAGATTCGACCGGATCGCCGGGGGCCAGCCGGCTCAATCCAAAAGTAATCAAGGAGACGAGCACCAATGTGGGTACAAAATATAAGAGCCGCCTTAAGAGATAGCGTTTCATTTGCCGATTATTTTTTTAAGCGAAACCCACCTTCAAAATACCCGGGACGAACAGAAGAAACCACCGGCTCCCACCGTTTATGTACTACTAACGTTTTGGTTGGAGAAAAAAGAAAAATAACCGGTTGGTCTTCGTAAATATTCTCCTGAAACTGTCGATATAGCTCTTTTTTCTTTGCGGTTGTATGAGCTTCCTGTAAGGCTGTAATGACGGAGTCCGTACGACTAGAGCTGTATCCTGTAAAATTACGCCCGTTTTTGCCGGCATTATCTGAATGCCAACTGCCATAGGGCATGTAATCTGCCGGCGAAGTAACGAAACGCACCAAAGCCATATCGTAATCGTGACTCCGCAAACCACCTATTATTTGCTTGAGTGAAGCTCCTTGTATGACAATTTTTATCCCTATTTTGGCTGCGGCTTCCTTGATAACAGGAGAGACCACTTGTCCGACACCGGTAGAATTGGCACTCAATAGTTTAAGTATTAAAGGTGTTTTTTTCCCATGGATTGTTTTGTCTAAGATGCCGTCATGGTCGCTATCTGTCCACCCCTCTTCTTGGAGTCGTTTTTTGGCTTGCGCAATGTCTTGTTTGATAGGCTTTAAATCGTGGTCATAGTAAGGAGAGTTGGGGCTGAGTAATCCGACCACTTTTGTGCCCAGTCCTGCAGTTGCGACTTGGTTAATTTGGTCTAAGCTAATACATTGAGCAAGGGCCTTTCTGACCGGCTTGGTCAATTTTGGGGAGCGGTTATTTAGCAGGATTAAGTAATATCCCGGCGAACTTGGAGTGAAAAAATTATACTTTTCGGCGATTGTCGGATTTGATTTTAGCTTAACAAATTGTTCTTCTCGCATATCTGCGACCAAGTCTAATTGCTCATTTTTAAGCATTAAGGAGGTTGCTACTTCATCAGGCACTATCTTGTAAATCAGGGTATCGGGATTTCCGGTAATATAGACTGATTTTTGGGGGAGTTTGTCCGCCCAAAAATTTTCTTTCTTGACGAGTATCAGTTGTTCATTGGCATCCCATCGAGCCAAGCGGTAAGGGCCGGCACCAACAATTTCTTTGGGGGCTCGGATATATTTCTCGCTATTAAAGTCTTTTGCAAATTCTAAAATAGCAGGATGCTTCTTTTTTAACTGCTCAAAATCTTTGACAAAGTCACTTAGTACAAATGAATCCAGCAAATGCTTGGGATCATAGTGATAGGCCGGCAATAGGGCAAATCCACCTAAATAAGCCGTAACATTAATAATTTCCTTCTGTAATACGACAATAAAAGATTTATTATCTTTAGGGGCGGGCAACACATCCCTGATGATTGGTGAATAAGTCCTTATCAAACTATTATCTTTAATCCCTTTGTTTAAGGCTACCTTTAGGGAAAAAATGTAGTCTTTGGCAGTGATATCCGAACCATTGGGCCATTTTGCCGCATCCAAAAAGCGAAAACGATAAGCCGGTGCACCTGCATAAATGCCGGTATCAATAGTCACCTTTTCCGGAAGTGAATCAATTAAAACCGGAGCTAATTTTTCGCTTTCCGGGTCAAAGTTTACCAATGATGGGAATATCCATTTTTGTATATAAGATAACTTGTTGGACGTAACCGGATTAAACCCTTCAACACTCCCCTTTATTCTAACGGTTAATGTATTGGACGTCTGGGATGCTTCTTCCGGTTTACAAGCCGCAAAAGACAATAATAGTATTAGCCACCAAAGGGCTGAAGAAGGATGGTTCATGCGTAATCCTATTTTGCACGCTAAGTTAAGGGTTATATCCTAAACTTGGTAACAGATGAAATGTTGTGTGGGTGTGATTGGGTCTAGTGCTTAGGTCTAGCCTTTGCTCTGTCGGCTTTGATCCAGTTTTATCATTACACTAATCATCAAAGAAAACATGATTAAAGAAGTTCCACCATAACTCACCATCGGCAACGGGATACCAATTATGGGAAACAATCCCATGGTCATCCCAATATTAATCAAAAAGTGAAAGAATAGTATTCCCGCAAGGGCATACCCATAATTTCTGGCAAAAGACAATCTTTGCCTTTCGGCCAAATAGGTCAGTCGCAAAACCAATGCTAAAAAAATCAATATGGTTATCGTTACCCCAATAAAGCCTTGTTCTTCTCCAATCGTACAAAAAATAAAATCAGTACTTTGTTCCGGAACATAATTTAACTGTGTCAATTCACCTTTCAAAAAGCCGCGCCCGGTCAACCCTCCTGAACCAATCGCCATTTTGGATTGGAGCACATTGTAAAGTGAGCCGCGGGGATCACATTTAGATGGGTTGAGCCACACATTAATTCGTTCTTGTTGGTGCGGTTCCAATACGTCATCATAAAAAAATCGTGCACCATAAACTACGCCGACAGCAATTAACAATGCTGAAAAATGGAAAACCAACTTTTTTACATCCCCATTTTTGAAGTACATCAAAACTCTTCTAATCGTTAGTCCGGCCAAGGGTATAATGGCCCAAACTTGCTCTTTAAAATAAAATCCAAAAGCTAAAGCGCCCAAGACGAGTACGTATTCCATTACTTTTCGCTTATCCTTTGCACTTACCGCAAAGACCAAACCCGCCGCCAACAGCACCAACAATATATCAAAACTAGGATAAATCAAACTCAAGATAAACAAGGCCACCAACACAAAACCCACCACATAAATGGAACCCGACAGACCCTTGCGGTAAAAAAGAATAAAAAAGGAAGTAAAAACCAAAGCAGAGCCTGCATCCGGTTGCAGCATAATCAGTAAGATTGGTAGCAATAAAACCCCGAAAGCTATGAGCCGTGTTTTAGGATTATTCATATCATCCGACGGGCCACTCAGCACAGAAGACATCGCAAGTGCCGTCCCAAACTTTGCAAACTCCGAAGGCTGAAACGAGAATCCGCCAAAGGTGTACCAAGAAGTGGCGCCCTTGATGTTTGAGCCAAAGAATATCACCCCAATTAATAACAAGATTCCTATAGCATAAAAGACAAAAGCCAAACCACTCCATATTCGTGGGTCTAGCACTTGAACCAAGAAAAAAAGAATAAGCGCACTCCCCACCCACATCGTCTCCTTACCCAATCCTTTTGTCAAATCAAACATGGAAGCCGCCTGATTAGGGTCATAAGTAACCGCATAATACATAATCCATCCCAGCAAAATAAGAGAGATAAACAACGAAGTAGTGATGATATCTAGCTTTCCAAGTCTTGGATTAGCCATTGATGGGGGGCTTAATTAGTTAATTAATTCTTGGATTTTGATATTCTTGTCATAAGCCGGGAAGGCCGAACGATAATATCTTTTGATTTCTTCTCTTGCGGCAATCGCTTCTAACTTCGTTAAAAAAGCGCCTGCACGAAGCTTATAGTACGGCTTTTCTTGTACCCATTCACAAGGGTATTGGGGGAAACGCCCATTAAAAGTAGCATACGCTGATTCTACTTTCCGGCGATCTGTTGAAGCAAACACTTGTATTCTCCACCCTGCCACAGTTGGATTAGCTTGATTGATGGCGACATACTTCTTCATCATCCGTTCGATTAAAAAATCTTCGGAGATGTTTATTTGACCCGTAGCCGAAAAGGCAACGACCCCAAAAAGAAATAGAAAAATTAATTTTTTTATCACACTTTAGCTTTTGCCGCTTCAACAATTTTTACGCAAGATGAACTACCAATACGGGTAGCACCGGCCTTCACAACAGCTTCCGCAGTCTCTAAGTCCCGAATCCCCCCGGACGCCTTAATGGCGATGTCATCCGGTAGCATTTTGCGAATCTTAGCGACCATCTCCGGAGTGGTATCTACTCCGGTATAACCGGAAGAAGTCTTGAATATATTAACTGAATATTTGGTCACGATGTTGCATACCTTCTTCAACTCATCATCGGTTAAAAAGCCTACTTCTGTGATTAATTTGATGACTTTACCCTTTAAATGGGTAATCATCGTCACACTTTCCACATCGCTTTCTACATAGCTCCAATTGCCGGCTTTTATCGCTGCCACATTGATTACCACATCCAATTCATCCGCCCCATCATTAATAGCGCGCTTAATTTCTTCTACTTTGGCCGCAGTAGTCGAATACCCCATTGGGAATCCAATAACGGTGACCAATTTGATATTCGAGTTTTCTCCTAAATGCCCCTTGGCTTCCTTTACGTAGTATGGAGGAATGCAAATTCCCTTAAATTCGTTTGTCTTTGCTTCTTCGCAAATCTCGCTAATTTTTTCGGAAGTAGTATCCGCTTTGAGCCAAGTATGCTCTAGATATTCGTTGATTTTCATTCGTTTTTGTTATTGGGGGATTAATGTTTTGATAGTGTGTTGGGGCTAAAAAAAATAGATTTTCTAGCGACGGACAAAGTTAAGGCTTTTTAGGCTTATTTTTTCACTTTTTGGACAAAAGACTGGTATAAATTAACAAATTATTATACTTTCCGCTACTTTGTTCTATCGTAATTAGCTAATTCCCTAGGCTTTATACATTCTGTTCATTTGTTATCTCTATTGGGCGCAGTCGGAGTTTGTCCCCATTAGACACTTTTCGATAATTTGTAATAGGCGCAAGTTTCCGGAAAAACATATAAACTTAGACTCCTGGTTTTTATTTAGTTTTTTTCCACCCCCAAATTTGCTTTAAGTTCCGGAAGTAACCGGGCTACCGGGGGGCAAATTTGACCCCGCCAGCGGGGGACATGCGGGACATACATACACGACATACATACACGACAGGCATAGTCTAGTTATGAATTTGTTTTGATAAATTTATAACTAAATGGTTATCAGTGGCTTATAATATCTAATTGAACCGTAACAAAACTTCAGAAAATCTAGTACCACCACCAAATATTCAATAATCTTCTAATTGAATATTGCAGTTGTAAGTCGTGTATTTCCCCCTTT
>Ga0256832_1000529_pt1 | contig 24920 bp, 24 predicted proteins | sample 134614metaG_FD_190534 | JGI IMG/M metagenome (GOLD analysis project Ga0256832, IMG submission 190534) | Hydrothermal vent microbial communities from Lau Basin, Pacific Ocean - 134-614 | ecosystem: Environmental > Aquatic > Marine > Hydrothermal vents | place: Pacific Ocean: Lau Basin | collected... | reverse complement strand
TGATCGCCCAGTACGCCGTGGGGCTCGACAACGTCGACCTGGAGGCCGCCAGGAAGCGGGGCATCGTGGTGACCCACACCCCGGGGGTGCTCACCGACGCCACCGCCGACCTGGCCTTCGCGCTGCTGGCCGCCGCCGCCCGCCGGGTGGTGGAGGGCCACGACTACGTCCGGCGGGGCGAGTGGAAGACCTGGCACCCCGAGCTGCTGCTGGGCCCCGAGCTGTACGGCGCCACCGTGGGCGTCGTCGGCTTCGGCCGCATCGGCCAGGCCTTCGCCCGCCGCGCGCGCGGCTTCGAGATGAAGGTGCTCTACGCCAGCCGCCGCCCCAAGCCCGAGGCCGCGGCGGCGCTCGCCGCCGAGCACGTGGGGCTCGACGAGCTGCTCGCGCGCGCCGACTTCGTCAGCCTGCACACCCCGCTCACCCCCGAGACGCACCGCCTCATGAACGCCGAGCGGCTGGCGCGCATGAAGGAGGGCGCGGTCCTGGTCAACACCGCCCGCGGCAAGGTGGTGGACACCGAGGCCCTCCTGAACGCGCTCGAGCACGGTCCCCTCTTCGCCGCCGGGCTCGACGTGACCGACCCCGAGCCGCTGCCGGCGGACCACCCGCTCCTGGGCCACCCCCGGGTGGTGGTCACCCCCCACATCGGCTCGGCCGGCCTGCGCACCCGGCGGCGCATGGCCGAGATGGTGACCCACGACCTCCGGGCGGTGCTCGAAGGCCGCGCCCCGAAGCACGCCGCCGTGCTCCCCTAAGCTGCTTCGCACTCGCTGGAACCGCTTAGGGTAAGATGTCTACAGGTGCAGGTTCAAAAACCGGTACGCACCTGGGGAACGGGAGCGCGGCATGGTCCTTTGGTACGCCCTTATTGGATTTCTCATCGGATGGGTGGTCGAGTGGCTGATCGACGTGGTCTACTGGCGGCCGCGGCTGCGGGCGGCACGGGCCGAGCTCGAAACCTGCCGGCAGCAGCTGGGCGACGAGCAGGAACGCGCCAAGCTGTTCCAGGCCAAGATCGAAGCTCTGGAGGAGGAAGGCAAGGGGCTGCGCGCGCGGGTGCAAAGGCTCGAGGGCGAGCGCGACCGCTACCGCCACGAACGCGACGCCGCGCTGGCGGAGCTGCGCAGCTACGCCGCGGCGGCCGTCGAGCCCGAGGCCTCCCCCGCGGCCGGCGACGACCTGAAGAGGATCGAGGGCATCGGTCCCAAGATCGAGCGGCTGCTGCAGCAGGCCGGGGTGCGAACCTTCGAGGAGCTGGCGGCAACGCCGGCCGCACGCCTGAAGGAGCTGCTTGCGGCCGGCGGGTCCCGATTCCGGCTGGCGGATCCCGGCAGCTGGCCGCAGCAGGCGCGGCTGGCCGCGGAGGGCCGCTGGGACGAGCTCGAAGCCTACCAGAAGATGCTCAAAGGCGGGCGGAGGCGCTGACGCCGTGCCGGGCCACCGTCACCCCGTCGGTCTGGACTTCTTCAAGGCCCTGGTCGCGCTGGTGCTGCTCGCCCTGCTGATCGGCGGCCGCCCCCAGGCCGCGGCGCCCACCGTGAACGCCGCGGTGGACCCTAGCGGGACCGTGACCCTCAGCGGCACGGCCCCGCCGGGGCGGCCGGTGCGCATCACGGTTACCGCCGCCGGAGGCGCGGTAATGGAGCCAAAAGCACGGTCCGACGACGCGGGGCGCTGGCTGACCGCGCTCACGCTGGCGCCCGGCCCTTACACGGTGCGCGCGGCCATCGGCCCCGTGGCGTCCGCACCGCTGCGCTTCGTCGTACCCGAACCGGCGCGGCTCGCGCCGCTGTCGATCGACCCCCCGCCCTCCCCGGCCGCCGGTTCCCTCACCCTCAGCGGCCGCGCCGAGGCGGGCCGCGAGCTCCTGGTCTTCCTCGACGGCCGGCCCCTTGAACTGCGGCCGCCCCTGGTCAGCGGAGACGACGGGCGCTGGAGCCTGACGCTCGAACTTGGCGCCGGCGGGCACACGGTCTACCTGGCCTACGCGGAAGCGCCGCAGCGGGTCAGCGACCCGCTGCTGCTGGAGGTCCGCGAGGCCGCGCCCGCCACGCCCTTCCGGCCCGCGGTGAGCGGGGGGCGCGCCTACGTGGTGCAGGAGGGCGACTGGCTGAGCAAACTGGCCGAAACCTTCCTGGGCGACCCGGCGCGCTACCCCGAGATCCGCAAGGCCACCAACGCCAAGGCGGCCGTCGACGACGCCTTCACCCCCATCGCGAACGACGGCCTGATCCGCCCCGGGGAGCGGATCTGGATTCCCGCGCCGTGAGCGTCAGCCTTCCGCGCCGCCGTCGGGCTCGATGCGGTAACGGCAGCAGGTGTCGCCCGCGGTCATGGAGCACTCGCGCACCAGCGACACCCCCAGCAGCTCGCTGAAGAAGTCCATCTCCACCTGGCAGAGCGCCTGGTAGTCCCGGGCCAGCGCCAGCTTGGGGCAGCGCCGCTGCTCGAGCACCAATCCCGAGGCCTCCCGGCGGCTTTCGGCCTGATAGCCGCGCTCGGTCAGCCACTCGGCCAGGCGCCGGGCGCGCTCCTCGAGCGTCAGACCCTGAAAGCCCTGGCGCCAGGTTTCCAGCTCCTTCTTGTAACGGGCGCGCAGCACCCGAACGCCCGCGCCGGGGCCGTAGAGCTCCTCGATCTGCTCGAGCATCTCGCGGCACATCCGGGCGTAGGCGGTGGGCTCGTCGATCGCCTCGAACAGCCGCAGCGGCCGGCCCCGCCCCTGGACGGGCCGGGTGCTCACGCGCACCAGCCCGTCGCGCTTGAGGTCTTCGAGGTGTCGGTAGATGGCCACCTTCGATAGCCCCAGCTCGCCGGCCAGCTCGGCGGCGGAGGCCTTGCGAAGGCGCAGGTGTTCGAGGATCCGCTGCTTTGTGGAACCGAGCCTCACGTACCCTACCTCCCCTTGCAGCATGGCACGTCCGCGCTCAGCGGCGGTAGGTGCCCATCCATTCCGCCTCCGCCAGCACGGCGCCGTCCATCGCCCGGACCACCTCCGCAGCGGTGGCCCCCGGAGGCAGATCGAGCGACGGGCGGTCCAGCGCGTAGAGCCGGAAGAAGTACCGGTGCGCCGGACCCGGCGGCGGGCAGGGCCCCCCGTATCCGAGGGCGCCGTAGTCGTTGGTGCCCTCGGTCAGCTCCGGGCTGCCGCTCGCGCCTTCGGGCAGGCCCTCGAGCGCGGGCGGAAGGTCGTAGACCAGCCAGTGGACGAAGGTGCCCGAAGGGGCGTCGGGGTCCGACATCACCAGCGCAAAGCTGGCGGTGCCCGCCGGAGCGCCGGACCAGCTCAGGGGCGGGCTGAGGTTCTGCGCCCCTTCGCCGCAGTAGGCGAAGCGGGCGGGCAGGGGTTCGCCGTATCCGAACGCAGGGCTGACCAGTTTCATGGTGGCCTCCTTCCCGAACCAGAGGGATACCGCAGCCGCAACCAGGACGGCACCGAGAAGCAACGCGAACCCGAAGACGCGTCGGTTGAGCACCTTGACCTCATTGTACCCCCGACAGGACATTCTTCCTAGTGATTCCTTGGGAGAATGTGGTAAGCGATCCGTTGCTGGAACCAACTTGGTGCATGCTTCGCGCGATGACGTCGGCCACAGCCACGAGCTGCGAAAGGAGGAAGTATGCCACGCTGGATGAAGCTAGGGTTATGGATGGGGCTGTTGCTGGGCCTGGGCGGCCTGGCCATGGCCAAGCAGTCGGACTCGGCCTGCGTGCAGTGCCACACCGACGTGACGCCGGGCGTGGTGCACCAGTTCCACGAGGGGCGGATGGGCACGAACGCCTACCTGCCGCTGGACTGCAGCACCTGCCACGGCAGCGCCCACACCACCGCCGAGGACTTCGCCAAGGCCACCTTCCCCACGCCCGACACCTGCATGGGCTGTCACGCCGACAAGGTGGAGCAGTTCAGGGCCGGCAAGCACGAGCTGGCGTGGTACGCCATGAAGACGCAGAGCGCCCTCCACGCGCAGCCCAGCGCCATCGTGGGCGAGGGGTACCGCGGCTGCTCCGGCTGCCACAAGATCGGGCGCAAGGGCTACATCGGGGCCGAGGCCGGCAACACCGGTCCGCTGAAGTGGGACGGCGGCGAGGAGGCCTCGCAGTACCGCTACGGCAACGCCCAGTGCGACGCCTGCCACACCCGGCACAGCTTCAAGAAGACCGAGGCCCAGGACCCGCGGGCCTGCTCGAACTGCCACATGGGCTTCGACCATCCCCAGTGGGAAATGTACATGTCGTCGAAGCACGGCATCACCTGGGACATCGACGGCAACCGCGGCTGGGACCAGGGCGGCCGGGCGCCCACCTGCCAGACCTGCCACATGCCGGGCGGCAACCACAACGTCGAGACCGCCTGGGGGTTCCTGGCGCTGCGCCTCCCCACCAAGGAGAACGTGGAAAAGCTGGCCGCGAGCGTGAACGACGCCGGCCTTAAGGCCAACCTGCAGAAGCTGGCCAAGCTGCTGCCCAGCGGCCACTACGTCGACCTCGACGACGACGTGCAGTGGACGCTCGACCGGGCGCTGATCCTCCAGGTCAACGAGATCCTGGACCCGAACTTCCAGCCCACCGAGCGCTTCTTCGAGATCGTGGCCCAGGCGCGCGCGGCCCGCGGACCCGAGGAGTTCAACCGCCTGCGCCTGCAGATGAAGGCCACCTGCCAGCAGTGCCACAGCAAGGAGTACGTGGACGACTTCTTCCTCAACGCCGACAAGATCGTCAAGCTCGCCGACCACGAGTTCGCCAAGGCCATCCAGGCCGTGCAGGGGCTCTACCGCGACGGCATCCTCAAGAAACCGGAGGGCTGGAAGTGGGCCCCCTCGGTGGCGCAGTACTACGAGAACCGGACGCCCATCGAGCTGGACCTCTACCTGATCTACATGGAGTACCGCCAGCGCACCTTCCAGGGCGCCTTCCACATCAGCAACGACTACATGCACTGGTACGGCTGGGCGCCGCTCAAGGAGCACGTCAACCGCATCCTGGCCGAAGCCGAGCGCATGCGCGCCGAACAGAAGAAGTAGCCGCCGCAGCTCCCGGCCCCCCGCAGGCGCGGGGGGCTTTGTTTACAATGCGGCCAGGAGGACGAAGATGGCCGTAATGGAATCGCAGATGGTCCCGCTGGGCAGCCCGGCGCCCGGGTTCGACCTGCCCGACGTGGTGAGCGGCCGCAACGTAAGCCTGCACGACTTCACCGGCCGGCCGCTCCTGGTGGTCTTCATGAGCAACCACTGCCCCTACGCCCGCCACATCGAGCGCAAGCTGGCCGAGGTGGCGAACGCCTACGCCGGGCGCGGCGTGGCCACGGTCTGGATCTCGAGCAACGACGTGGAGAACTACCCGGCCGACGCCCCCGAGAAGCTGGCCGAGCAGGCGCGGCGCGTGGGCGCGCGCTTCCCCTACCTGTACGACGCCAGCCAGGAGGTCGCCAAGGCCTACAAGGCCGTGTGCACCCCCGACCTCTTCCTCTACGACGCCGAGCACAAACTCTTCTACCGCGGCCGTTTCGACGCCACCCGGCCCGAGAAGGGCACGCCCGGCGGCGAGGACCTGATCCGGGCCCTCGACGCGCTGCTGGCCGGTCAGGACCCGCCCGAACCGCAGCACCCCAGCATGGGCTGCAACATCAAGTGGAAGCCGGGAAACGAGCCCGACTACTTCGGCTAAACCGACCGGCTAACCCAGCGGCAGCGTACGCCGCTGCCGCTGGGCTTCCCTGTCGACCAGCTCGTTTTCGCGGTGGCCGGCGTGGCCGCGGGTCCAGTGCCAGTGCACCTCGTGGCGCCGGGTCTCCTCGAGCAGAAGGCGCCAGAGGTCCTGGTTCTTCACCGGCTGCCGGCTCGCCGTCTTCCAGCCGTTCTTCTGCCACTTCTCCAGCCAGCCGTCGGTGAAGGCCTTCTTGAGGTACTGCGAGTCGGTGTAGAGGTGCACCACGCAGGGCCGCTTGAGGGCCCGGAGCGCCATCACCGCGGCGGTCAGCTCCATGCGGTTGTTGGTGGTGTTCGGCTCGGCGCCGCTGATGAGCTTTTCGCGGCCGCCATAGCGCAGGAGCGCCGCCCAGCCGCCGCGCCGCTTGTCGTCGGCGGAGCCGTCGGTGAAGACTTCGACGGTGCAGTCCATCACTCCCACTCGATCGTCCCCGGGGGCTTGCTGGTGAGGTCGTAGACGACGCGGCCGATCTCGGGGATGCGCTGCGGGATCTTGCGCGCCACCTCGTCGAGGAAGTCGTGGGGCAGGCGCGCCCAGTCGGCGGTCATGCCGTCCACGCTGGTCACCGCGCGCAGCGCCAGCACGTAGCCGTAGCGGCGCTCGTCGCCGGTCACGCCCACGCTCTTCACCGGGGTGAGCACCGCGAGCGCCTGCCAGACCTCGTCGTAGAGGCCGTGGTCCTTGAGGGCGCTGATGAACAGGTCGTCGGCGCGGCGCAGCAGGTCGAGCTTCTCCTCGTCCACCGGCCCCAGAATACGAATGGCCAGGCCCGGCCCCGGGAAGGGGTGGCGCAGACGGACGGCGTCGGGCAGGCCCAGCAGCAGGCCCAGCTCGCGCACCTCGTCCTTGAAGAGGTAGCGGAAGGGTTCGAGCAGCTCGAAACCCAGCTCGGCCGGCAGGCCGCCGACGTTGTGGTGGCTCTTGATGTTGGCCGCCCCGGTGCCGCCGGCGCTCTCGATGACGTCGGGGTAGAGGGTGCCCTGGGCCAGGAACCGGAACGGGCCCAGGCGGGCCGCCTGCTCCTTGAAGACCTCGATGAACTCGCGGCCGATGATCTTGCGCTTGGCCTCGGGGTCGCCCACGCCGGCGAGTGCGGCCAGGAAGCGTTCGCGCGCGTCCACGGTGACCAGGTTGACCCCCGCGGACGAAAGGGCGCGCTCCACCTCTTCACGCTCGCCCAGGCGCAGGAGGCCGTGGTCGACGAAGACGGCGGCGTGGTCCACCCCGGCGCGGGCGAGCAGCAGCGCCAGGGTGCTCGAGTCCACCCCGCCGCTGACCGCGAGCAGCACCCGCTCGCCCGCCGCCCGGGAGCGCACCTCCTCCAGCGCGGCGTCGAGGGCGTGGTCGGGCGTCCAGTCGCGCCGCACGCCGGCGACGCGTAGGAAGTTCTCGAGGATCGTCATCCCCTTGGGGGTGTGGGCCACCTCGGGGTGGAACTGCACGCCGAAGAAGCGGCCGGTGCCGTCCTGGATGGCCGCGACCGGGTTCTCCTCGGTGGCCGCGACCGCGCGCCAACCCGGGGGCAGCTCGGTGACGGCGTCGGCGTGGCTCATCCACACCTGCACCTCACCCGACAGCCCCTCGAAGAGCGGGCCCTCGAAGCGGGTCAGCCAGGCCTTGCCGTACTCGGCGCGGCCGCCGCGCTCGACCCGGCCGCCGAAGCGCTGGGCCAGGTACTGCATGCCGTAGCAGATGCCCAGCACCGGCACGCCCAGCTCGAAGACGCCCTCGTCGGGGCGCATCGCCGCGGGGTCGAAGACCGAGCTGGGCCCGCCCGAGAGCACGACCGCCCCGGGCGCGTGCGCCCGCACCTGCTCGAGCGGCGCGGGACCGGGCAGCACCACCGAGTAGGCGTGCAGCTCGCGGATGCGGCGCGCGATCAGGTGGGTGTACTGGGAACCGAAGTCGAGGATGACGACGCTCATGGCCCCAGTCTACCCAGCTCAGGGGCCCAGGCGGACCGTCACGGACCCCGTGCTGGGTGGAACGTTGAGCAGCTTTTCCTGGGGCAGGTAGCCCTCGGCGCGGATCTGGATGCGGTAGACCCCGGGCACGTCGAAGTAGACCTTTCCGGGGATGATGGCCAGCACCCGGCCCCGCACCAGCTGCGAGGCCTCGGGGGCGTCGAGCAGCACCAGTTCGGCGCGGCCCTCGGGCGGCTCGACGCGGAACTCGACCGCGTAGCCCTCGGCCGCGCCCGGCGCCGGCGTGCGGCCCTTCCACCAGACGACCGCCAGCGCCAGCAGCACGACGAGCAGCAGCGCACCCCCGCGCAGGAGCCAGCGCCGGTCGCCCCCGCTGGCGGCGCCCCGCGGTTCGATGACCTCGAAGGCGGGCTCGCTGACCTCGTCGATGCGCACGACCCGGCTGGGGTCGGTGGGCCGGGCCTCCACGTGGACCGGCCCTTCGGCCTCCCCGTCCGCGGACGCAGCAGCTTCGGGCGGGGGCGGCGGGGCGCGGTCGGGCTCGGGCGGCGGGGCTGGCTCGGACGGCGGGGCCTCCTCCGCGGGCGCCGGCGGGTTCTCGGGGCGGCCGAGGACGCGCACCGTGCCCGTCGCCGGCGGTTCGGGAGGAGGGGCGGCGGCCGGTCCGTCGGCGTCTTCGGCAAGGGCCTCGAGCTCGGAGAGGGACCGCGGGTCGGCCAGGTACTCGGCGGCCTCGCGTAGATCCACGGCCCCTTCGGCCAGCCGTTCCATGACGCGGTGGAAGGGCCAGCCCGGCCAGGTGTCGCCCGCCGCCTCGCGCAGCGCCTCGACCAGGGCCGCCTCGTCGGCGGCGCGCGCCGGGACCGGCAGGCCCACCCCCTCGATCCAGACCTCGTCCCCCTTGACCCAGAGCCGTTCGGTGTCGAGACGGCCGTGCTCGAGCCCCAACGCCTTCATCTCCAGCAGCGCCCCCAGCAGACGCCGGGTCCAGGCCGTGAGCTCGTGGGGGCTGACCTCACCGCGCAGCTGCGCCAGCGGCACCGCGCCGAACGGCAGCTCGGCGATCCAGGCGTCGTCCTCCCGCCCCTGCCAGTTGAGGGTGCCCTGGATGCGAAAGCTCGGGGCCGCCCCTTCGAGCGGCCGGTAGACGAGCACCGGGGTGCCCGTCACGGTGTCCTGCCCCTCCCAAATTTCGATGGCGCCTTCGCGGGCGCGGATGCGGTTCAGCAAATACGGACCAATGTGGTTCACGTTTCGATTATACGGAGGGGGCGGTTAGGAACCTGTAAAGGTTTATTTCATTTCGTTGACACTGCATTTTTCCACAGCCTATAATCGAGTAGATGAAACAGGCTTCGCCCCAAGACCTCCTCCGCCCGATACCGATGGGCGGATTTTTGGTATGCGAAAGGAGCCGGGATGCAGTATAAGGTCACGCTATCCACCGAGGAAATCGTCCGTGGATTGAAGCACTACCGCCGCATCGCCAAGCAGGACGTACTGCGCGCCCCCGAGACCCCGAACCCCGAAGTCTTCCGCACGCATGCCGAAGCCCGCCGCGAGGTGTACACCCAGCTGGCCGAGCTGGCCGAGAGCAAGGGCCCCGACGCGGTGGTCGAGTACGCGCTCGAGCTCTACCAGTCCCTGCCCTTCGTCACCGGCACCGCCGAGGACGCCTACCCCGAGATCAAGGGCAAGGAGAACGCCCTCGAGAACTTCTTCCTGATGATCGGCCTCGACCCCAAGGTCCGTCGCGAGGCCCGCAAGCAGCGCCGGCCGATGGAGTAACGCCCGCGATGAGCCTGGAAGAGCTCGCCGCTCAGGCCGCCCACTGCACCGCCTGCCGGCTGCACGAAGGGCGCACCCACGTGGTCTTCGGGGAAGGCGACCCCGACGCCAAGCTGATGATCGTGGGCGAGGGCCCGGGGGCCGACGAGGACGCCCAGGGCCGGCCCTTCGTGGGCCGCGCCGGCCAGCTGCTCGACCGCATCCTCGAAGCGGCCGGCATCCCCCGCTCGAGCGTCTACATCACCAACATCGTCAAGTGCCGTCCGCCGGGCAACCGCAACCCCCTGCCCGACGAGGCCAAGATCTGCAGCTCGCTGTGGCTGCTCAAGCAGATCGAGCTGATCCGGCCGCAGATCATCGTGCCGCTCGGCTCGGTGGCCACCCAGTTCTTCCTGGGCGAGAAGCTGCCCATCACCAAGGTGCGCGGGCAGTGGTTCGAGTGGAACGGCATCCAGGTCTTCCCGATGTTCCACCCCGCCTACCTGCTGCGCAACCCCTCGCGCGCCCCCGGAAGCCCCAAGGCGCTGACCTGGAAGGACATCCAGACGGTCAAGCAGACGCTCGACCGGCTCGGCCCCAAGCCCCAACGCGAGATCAAGGCCTCCGCCCAGGACCCCCTCTTCTGAGATGAGCGCGCCGGCACGCCTGGGCCTCCTCGTGGTCGCCAACGCGCTGGTGGCCTGGGCCCTCTACGACAACTGGGTCAGCCGCGCCTACCACTGGCTGCCCAACACCCTCGCGGCCCTGGCCGTGGCCGCGGTGGCCGTCGTCTACTGGGGCCGCCGCCGCTAGTGGCGGAAGACCCGCTGCCCGGTGAAGACCATGGCCATGCCGGCCGCGTCGGCGGCGGCGATCGAGTCGGCGTCGCGCTTGGAACCGCCCGGCTGGATGACCGCGCGCACGCCGTATTCGGCGGCGAGGCGCACCACGTCGTCGAAGGGGAAGAAGGCGTCGGAGGCCATCACCGCGCCGCGGGCGGCCTCGCCGGCCTGCTCGAGCGCGTGCCGGGCGGCGTCGATGCGGCTGGTCTGCCCCATGCCCAGACCCACGGTCGCCCCGCCCCGCGCCAGCGCGATGGCGTTGGAGCGCAGCGCCCGCACCACCTTCCAGGCAAAGCGCAGGTCGGCCCACTCTTCCTCCGTGGGGGCGCTCTGGGTGACCACCCGCAGGGCGGAGGCCTCGAGCGGCGCCACGTCGGCGTCCTGAACCAGCAGGCCGCCGCGCAGCCGCCGCAGGTCCAGGTAGTCGCCGCGCGCGGGCTCGGGCACCCGCAGGAGCCGCAGGTTCTTCTTGCGCGCGAGGCGCTCGCGCGCGGCGTCGGAAAACTCCGGCGCCAGCACCACCTCGAGGAAGATCGGCGCCAGCTTCTCGGCGGTGTCCGCGTCCACGGGGCGGTTGAGGGCGACGATGCCCCCGAAGATGCTCACCGGGTCGGCGTCGTGGGCCTTCTGGAAGGCTTCGGCCAGCGTCGGCGCCACGGCCGCGCCGCAGGGGTTCTGGTGCTTGACGGCCACCGCCGCCGGCTCCGCGAAGGCGCTCACCAGGTTCCAGGCGGCCTCGGCGTCGCCGTAGTTGTTGAAGCTCATCGCCTTGCCCTGGAGCTGCTCGGCCTCGAGCAGCGGCCCCGTCTCGCCCCGCACCCGGTAGAGCGCCGCCGCCTGGTGCGGGTTCTCGCCGTAGCGCAGGTCCCCCGCCTTGTCGAGGACGAGCAGCCTGCGCTCGGGAAAGCGCCCCTCCAACCGATCGGCGAACCACCCGGCGATCGCGGCGTCGTAGGCGGCGGTGTGGGCGAAGGCGCGCGCGGCCAGCCGCTCGCGCAGCTGCGCGGCGGCCCGGGCGTCGCCTGCGGCGAGGGCCGCGAGCACCGCGGGGTAGTCCTCGGGCCGCACCACGGCCCAGACCCGGGGATGGTTCTTGGCCGCCGCCCGCAGCAGCGTGGGGCCGCCGATGTCGATCTGCTCCAGCGCCTCCGCCGCCTCCGCCCCCGCGGCCACGGTGCGCTCGAAGGGGTAGAGGTTGACGGCGACCAGGTCGAAGGGCGCGATGCCGAGTTCTTCGAGCTCGTCCAGCTGGTCGGCGCGCGCCAGCACCCCGGCGTGCACGCGGGGGTGCAGCGTCTTCACCCGCCCGCCCAGCACCTCGGGGAAGCCCGTCACCCGCTCGACCGGCGTGACCGCAAGCCCGGCGTCGGCGAGGGCCCGGGCCGTCCCTCCGGTAGAGACCAGCTCGAACCCCAGCGCCGCGAGCCCCCGGGCGAACTCCAGCAGACCCGTCTTGTCCGATACCGATAGCAAGGCGCGCATGGGGGCATTCTACCGCCGGGCGGCGCCCGGCCTGGCGATTCAGAAGGGGCCGCGGCGCGGCGCCCGCCCGAGGAGGGCAAGCCCCAGGGCGAGCAGCAAGACCGGTGCCTCGCCGAAGCGCACGTAGGGGGTGCGGCCGCCCAGCCGTGCGTAGGCGGCGGCGAGCACGCCCGGCCGGCCGCGCTCGAGCCGGGCGGTCACGCGGCCGTAGGGGTCGACCACCGCGGTGATGCCGTCGTTGCCCGCGCGCAGGAGCCAGCGGCCCGTCTCCACCGCCCGCAGGCGGCCCATGGCGAAGTGCTGCGCCGCGCCGAAGCTGGGGCCGAACCAGGCGTCGTTGCTGACGTTCACCAGCACCTGCGCCCCCTCGCGCACCAGCCTGCGGGCGATGCCGGGAAAGACCGACTCGTAACAGACGTAGGCGCCGTAAGGCCCCAGGGGTTCGATGCGCGTCCCGGCGACGGTGTCCGCGAGCGGCCCCAGGCCGAAGGCGTCGAAGAAGTAGCCGTAGACCCAGCCCAGAAGCGGCCGCCAGGGGAAGAACTCGCCGAAGGGCACCAGGCGGTGCTTGTCGTAGACCGCGCGCACCCCGCCGTCCTGCCACCAGACGACGCGGTTGCGGTAGCCCCCCTGGTAGGCGGCGACGCCCGCGACGAGCGCGCGGGGGCCCAGCGAGGACTCGAGGCCGTCCGGCAGCCGCGGCACCGCGGTCTCGGGCCAGACCACCACCCCCACCCCCGGGTTCGCCGCCAGGCCGGCGCGGGTCAGCTCCAGGTAGCGCCGCTCGGAGTCCACCCCCCGCACCTTGGCCAGCGGGTCGATCGCGCCCTGCACCAGCAGCGCCCGTTCCCCGCCCGCGGCCTGCGGCAGCGGCCACAACCACAACAACGCCCAGGGCAGCAGCGCCAAATAGCGCCCCCGCGCCAGCGCGTAGGCCGTGAGCAACACCGCCAGCGTCAGCAGGTGCACGCCCCCCAAAGCCGCCAGCATGCGGCCGGGGGCGTCGGTGAGGGCGTAGCCGAGGTCGCCCCAGGGGAAGGCCAGCACCCCCAGGTTGGCGCGCAGGTAGTCGAGGAGCAGCCACCCCCCCAGCAGCGCGAGACCGCGCTGCCCCAGAAGGTAGACGACCAGCGCCCAGAACCCCGCCTCGGCCGCGATCATGGGTACGAAGGGCAGGGCCCCGAGTCCGCCGAACATCGCGGTGAAGCTCTGGGGCAGCCAGATCAGGTGCACGCCCCAGAACCCGAGGCCCGCCAGAAAGGCCGCCCGCGTCCGGCGGGGGCCGCTCCAGATCCGCAGCAGCAGGGCGAGCGGCAGCGGCGCCAGCCAGCCCCAGGTGAACGGAGGCAGCGTCAGCGCCAGCGCCGCGCCCAACAAGAAGGCCACCATGGACCCAAACTACCGCCCCCGGGTGAGAATTGCCCGACGCCGGCTCCCGCATCCCGTAAACTAGAGCCATGCGCCTCGGCCTGTTTTCGGACGTCCACGCCAACTTTCCGGCCCTGGAGGCCACGTTGGGAACGCTGGACGAGGAAGGGGTGGACTTCTTCCTCTGCCTCGGCGACGTGGTGGGCTACGGCCCGCACCCGCGCGAGGTGGTTCAGCTGCTGCGCCGGCGCAACATCGTCTGCACCCTCGGCTCCTCCGACGCCAACCTGGCCTTCCCCTTCGCCAAGACCGAGCGCGAGGGGGTGGCCGACGAAATCCTCGACTGGACCCGCGAACAGCTGACCGACGAGGAACTGCACTGGCTGCGCTACCTCCCCGTCACCTACCGCCTCCACACCCCCTTCGGGCGGCTGCGCGGCTTTCACGGCCTGCCCTACCAGCCGGAAAAACGCTTTCCGCTCTCCAAACCCACGGCCGAGCTGATCCCCGTCTTCGAGCGGTTGTCGAGCCGCATCGTCGTCACCGGCGGCAGCCACGTACCCTTCCACCGCCAGGTGGGCGACTACTGGCTGATCGATCCCGGCTCGGTGGGCATGACGCTGGGCGGCGAGCCCGGCGCCGACGCCATGATCCTCACGATCGCGGAGGACGCCGTCGAGGTGGAGACGCTCAAGATCGACTACGACATCGGCCAGACCGTCTTCGACGTGCAGGCCTGGGGGCTCCCGGACGTGGTGGCCCAGGCGATCCGCAACGGCGGCCTAGCCGAAGAGCTCTAGCGCCCGGTTCACGTAGCCGCGCGCGGCCTCCCCCAGCGAGCCGCGCGCGCCCGCGGCCTCAGCGGCCCTGCCGGTGCGCGCGGCGGCCGCGGCTGCGGTGGCCCGGACCCGCTCGCTCGGATCGGCCAGCGCCTCGGGCAAGAGCCTCGCCAGCGCCTCGGGATCGCGGTTGGCGAGGACGATCAGGGCGTTGCGCGCCAGCGCCGCGCGGCCGCTGCGAACGAAGGCGCTGCCCGCGTAGCGCCGCGTGAACGCCCGGTTGGAAAGCCCGAAGAAACCCCCCAGGTCGGGCCAGGCCAGCTCCGGATCGGGAAGCGGGTCCGCGGCGCGCGGCCTGCGGTTCCAGGGGCAGACGGTCTGGCAGTCGTCGCAGCCGAAGAGCCAGTCGCCGATGCCGTCCCAGAGTTCCAGGGGGACGAGGCCGCGGTGCTCGATCGTCCAGTAGCTGACGCAGCGGCGGGCGTCGACGATGCCGTCGGCGACGATCGCCCCGGTGGGGCAGGCCTGCACGCAGGCGGTGCAGCGGCCGCAGCGGTTCGGATGGGGCGCGGCGGGGGGCGCGGGCCAGGAGGTCAGCAGCACCGCGAGGTGCCGGTAGCTGCCGCCCTGCTGGGTGAGCCACAGGCCGTTGCGCCCGATCCAGCCGCCGCCCGCGGCCGCGGCGTAGGCCTGCTCCAGCACCGGGCCGTGGTCGACGTAGCCGCGGCAGCGCCCCCCGAGACGCACACAGAGGTCTTCGAGGTCGCGCAGCCGGGGCTCGATCCGCAGGTGGTAGTCGCGCACCCAGGCGTAGCGGGCCACCCGGCCCAGCCGCACGCCCCCCGCCGGCCGGGGCGGCTCGGGGTAGGCGTAGGAAAGGCTGAGCACCAGCGCGCCGCGGAACCAGGGGAAGCGGCGTGCGGGATCGATGCGCGCGTGGGGGTCGCGCGCCAGGTAGGCCATGCCGGCGTGCCGCCCCGCCGCGAGCCAGTCCAGGTAGGCGCGGCCGTAGGCCTCGGGCAGGCGCGCCGGCGCGAAATGCACGTCGAACCCACGCCGACGGGCGGCGTGGGCGAGTTCCTCGAGCGGGTTCATGGGGTCACTGCACGCGGTCGGGGTAGACCTCCGCGTCGGCGTGCGCCACCAGGTTCTTGACGAAGCGTTCGATGGCCCGGCCTTCGATCTGGGCGCGGATCTGACCCCGCACCTCCTCGTAGGGGCGCACGCGGGCGGGAAGCCGCTCGTTCATGCGGATCACGTGCCAGCCGAACTGGGTCTGGACCGGCTCGGAGACCTGACCGGGCTGGAGCGCCAGGGCGGCCCGCTCGAACTCGGGCACGAAGCGGCCCAGGGCGACGCAGCCCAGGTCGCCTCCGCGCGGGGCGGAGCCCGGGTCCTTGGACACCTGCCGGGCCAGCTCGGCGAAGTCGGCGCCGTCCTTGAGGCGGGCGATCACGTCCTCGGCCTCCTCGCGGCTGGGAACCAGGATGTGCGCGGTGCAGATCTGCTCGGGCTCGGCGTAGGCGCTTTGGTCGAGCAGGTAGAGCATGCGCGTGGCGGCCTCCGACACCCTAAGGCGCTCGCGGATCCAGCCGATCATGGCCTTGTAGGCCATGGCGTCGTAGGCCATGCGCCGGTAGGTGGCCACGTCGGGGATGCCGTACTGCTTGAGCGCGGCGAGGAAGGCGTCCTCGCCGGAAAGCCGCTGCTTGGCCTGTTCGACGCGGCGGTCGATCGTGGCCTCGTCGGGCGCGAGGCCGAGGCGCTCGGCCGCCTGGACGACGACGGCGTCCTGCACCATCCGCTGGAGGTACTGCTTCTTCAGCGGCGCCAGCTGGGCGCGCTGCTCGTCGCTGAGCGCCGCGCCGCCGGTGCTTTGGCGGAGGAAGAGGTCGAACTGCAGGTCCAGGTCGGCCTGGGTGATGACGCGGTCGCCCACCCGGGCCACCACGGTCGCGGCGCTCGCCAGCGCCGGCGCGGCGAGCAGGGCGAGGATCAGCAGGATCGCAAAGGGTCGTTTGTGCATGCGCCCATGCTACCCCATCGGACGCACGTCGTACTGCGCCCAGGGCTGGGCGGGCAGGCCCGAACCGATCAGGACCCGCACGATCCGGCTCGCCAGCTCCTCGAGGCCCCGGCCCTCGAGCGCCGAGACCGCGACCCCGCCCAGCTGCTCCTCGAGCCGCATGCGGTCGAAGGGGTCGGCGCGGTCGATCTTGTTGACGACGACGAGCCGCGGCGCCTCCAGCCCCATCTCCCCGAGCCGCTCCTCGACCACGCGGTGGTGTTCGAGCGCCCCGTCCGCGGTGGCGTCCACCACGTGGAGCACCAGGTCGGCCTCGTAGAGCTCCTCGAGGGTGGCGCGGAAGGCCGTCACCAGCGCCGGGGGCATGTCGCGGATGAAGCCCACGGTGTCGGTAAAGAGGACCTCGCCGTAGCCCGGCAGGTAGCCGCGGCGGGTGAGCGGGCGCAGCGTCGCGAAGAGCTTGTTCTCGCCCGCGTCGCCCTTGCGGGTCAGGGCCCGCAGCAGCGTCGTCTTGCCGGCGTTGGTGTAGCCGACGATGGCCACGACGGGCACGCGGTTGCGCTTGCGCGACTTGCGCGCCTCGCGGCGCTGCTTGGCGATGCGCTCGATCTCGCGGGTCAGCCGGTGGATGCGCTCGCCGATCCGCCGGCGGTCGACCTCCAGTTTGGTCTCGCCCGGCCCGCGGGTGCCGATGCCGCCGCCCAGACGGCTGAGCTGCTTGCCCTTGCCGACCAGGCGCGGCAGCAGGTAGCGCAGCTGCGCCAGCTCCACCTGGGCCTCGGCCTGGGGGGTGCGGGCGTGCCGCGCAAAGATGTCGAGGATCAGCTGGGTGCGGTCGAGCACCTTGAGCTGGGTCGCCTGCTCGATCGCCCCCGCCTGCGCCGGGGTGAGGTCGACGCCGAAGATCAGGGTGCCGGCGTTTTCGTGGTAGGCCACGCTGGTGAGCTCGTCGAGCTTGCCCCGGCCCACCGCGTAGCGCGGGTCCAGGGTGGGGCGGTAGACCAGCTCCCGGTGCACCACCACGCCCCCCGCGGTGCGCGCCAGCTCGGCCAGCTCCTCGAGGCGCAGCTCGGCCTCGGGGCCCTGGCCCTCGTCGATGCCGACGAGGATGACGCGCTCGCCCGAGCCGTCCTCGAGCTCGCGCAGGTCGGCCTGCCGCGCCAGCTCCTCTTCCAGCGCGGCCAGCGCCGCGCCGTAGTCCCACTGCAGGTAGGCGTCCCAGGGGCGCGCGGGGTAGATGCGCCAGTCTTCCTCCTCGGCCTCGGGGGGCACGAGGTGGGCCAGGTGGGCCCGGGTGGGCCGCCCCTCCTCGACGTCGAGGGCGACGATCGAGTCGTAGCGGTGCAGGAAGAGGGTGGAGAGGTCGGGAGCGCTCAGGCCGCCGCCGCCCAGATGGGTGTGCACGATGCGGTAACCCGAAAGCCGCGACTCCAGGTAGGCGTGCTCGGGCACCGGCAGCGCTGCGGCGTCGCCGACGGCGACCGCGCGCATCTGGCCGTTGCGGGCCAGCAGCAGGCTCAGGGGCCTGCCGACCTCGGCGGAGAGCTGGGCCAGGGTGCGCGCCAGCTCCGCGGTGTAGAGCCGGTTCGCGGGGACCCGCCGGCGGTACAGGTTCCCGAGCTTCTTTTTCAGGGAAGGTTTGAGTCCTTGGACGTTTCCGTAAAGTTTGTTCATGTACGTTTGGCTGCGTCTCTTGCGCAGTTACATTCTACCACGAACTGGACATTCTCCGGCCGCGTGGGTAACGTGGGGCCGTGCGGAGATGGCGCGTGGGCCTCGCGGGACTGGCGCTCTTGGGAGCGCTGGTCGCGGCCCGCGTGCCCGAGACCGCGGCCGAGCCCCGGCAGGCGCTGGTGCTGGGCGCGGCCCAGTACGACGGCGTCCCCTCGCCCGTCTTCCGCGCCCGCCTGGACGCCGCCCTGGAACTGTACCGCAGCGGCCGGACGACGCGCATCGTGGTCAGCGGCGGCCGCGCCCCCGGCGACCGCTTCAGCGAGGGGGCGTCGGGCTGCCGCTACCTGGAGGAGCGCGGGGTGCCCGCCGCGGCGCTGGCCTGCGAGACCGAGAGCCACAGCACCTGGGAAAACCTGCTGCGGGCCCGGCCGTTGCTCGAGCCCGGCCCCGTCTGGATCGTTACCGACGAACCCCACCTGCCGCGGGCGCTGCTGCTGGCGCGCCGGCTCGGCCTCGAGGCGCGCGGCTGGCCGGTGCGGGGGCATTTTTCCAGCAGCTACCGGCTGCGCGAGCGGCTGCTCTACGCGCTCGCGCGGCTGGGGTTCACCCACTGAGGCTTCAGTCGCCGCCGTTTTCGAGGGATTTGAGGTAGCCCTCGAGCAGGGCCCGGAACTGCTCCTTGAAGAGGTCGCGTTCGCGGCGCAGCACGTCCAGGTCGCGCTGGACCCGCTTCACGTGCTCCACCGCCTCGCGCAGGGTCTGCTCCTTGAGGCTCTGGGCCTCCTTGACGATCAGCTCGGCCTCGCGCTGCGCCTGCTGCTTGACGTCGCGGGCGATGCGCTCGGCCGCCACCACGGCGCGCTTGAGCTCCTCCTCGTTCTGGCGGTGCTGCTGGAGGCTCTCTTCCAGCTCGGCCACCTGCTGCTCGAGCCGCTGCTTTTCCTCGACCAGCTCGGCGACGAAGTCGGCCAGCTGCGCCAGGTAGGCGCGCACCTCCTCGACCGCATAACCGCGCAGGCCGCGCTTGAACTCCTGATAACGGATGTCGAGCGAGTTGAACTCCATCGCTGACCAGTCTACCCCTCGAAGAGCGCCCGGCCCACCCGCACCAGGGTGGCCCCTTCCTCGACGGCCACCTCGTAGTCGCCGGACATTCCCATGGACAGCTCGGGGAGGCCGTGCTCGCGCGCCATCGCGGCCAGCTCCCGGAAGACCCAGCGCACCTCTTCGGGGTCGTCCGCCAGCGGCGCCATGGTCATCAGACCCCGCAGCTCCAGGGGTTCCAGACCCCGCAGCGCGCGCACCGCCGCGTCCAGCGCGGACGGGTCGAGGCCGTGCTTCTGCGGCTCCCGCGCCACGTTCACCTCCAGCAGGATCCGCGGCCGGTAGCCCTCGCGCTCGGCGCGCGCCGCCAGCGCCTCGGCGAGCCGCAGCGAGTCCACCGAGTGGACCAGCCGGAAGGGGCGCAGGTAGCGCACCTTGTTGCGCTGCAGGGGGCCGATGAAGTGCCACTCGCGCTCGGGCCAGGCGGCGATCTTGGGACGCGCCTCCTGGATGCGGTTCTCGCCCAGGGGGAAGTCGCCGTAGCGCAGCACCTTGCGTTCGATCTCGTCCAGCCCGTGGCCCTTGGTCACGGCCACCAGACGCACGCCCGCGGGGTCGCGCCCGGCGCGCCGGGCCGCGGCCTCGATGCGGGCGAGCACCTCGGGAAGGGCCATCGCTAGGGCAGCTCGGCGACGATGCCGGCCACGAGCCTGCGGAAGACCGGGCTGCGCTCCTGGGCCACCCGGATCACCTCCTGCTCGTCGGCGTGGTGGGTGCTGTCGGCCAGCGCCATGTCGGTGATCGTCGAAAGCCCCAGCACCCGCGCGCCCAGGTGGCGCAGCGCGATCACCTCGGGCACGGTGGACATCCCGATGGCGTCGGCGTACATGCCGTAGCGGTAGATCCGGAGCTCGCTGCGGCTGGCGTAGCTGGGCCCGCTGATGGCCAGGTAGACCCCTTCGCGCAGGCGCACGTCCTGGGCCCGGGCCACCCGCCGCGCCACCTCCAGGTACTCGGGGTCGTAGGCGTCGAAGGTCACCGGGAAGCGGGGGCCGAGCCGGGGGTCGTTGGGCCCGCGCAGCGGGTTTTCTCCCATGGCGTTGATGAAGTCCAGGTGCAGCATGAAGTCGCCCGCCTGGAAGGCCGGGTTGAGCCCGCCGGCCGCCGAGGTGACGACGAAGCGCGCAGCGCCCAGGAAGTAGCCGACCCGCACCGGGAAGACCACCCGCTCCATGGGGTAGCCCTCGTAAAAGTGCACCCGGCCCTTGTAGGCCACCACGGGCCGCCCCGCAAGCCGGCCCAGGATCAGCTTGCCCTCGTGGCCCGGCGCGGTGGACACCGGGAAGCCCGGTATCTCGCCGTAGGGGATCTCGGCCACGGTGTCGATCTCGTCCGCGAGCGGGCCCAGGCCCGACCCCAGAACGAGGCCCAGTTCCGGTGAAAAATCGGTGCGCGCGCGCACCGCCTCCACCGCGTTCATGATCGCCTCGTAGCTCACGATATTACGTTACCACACGGGTCTCACGCCTACTTCACCCGTGGCGGTAGCATCAGGGTATGCGACGTTACCTGGTCCTGGTCCTCCTGCTCTTCGGCTTCGCCCTGGCCGCCCCCCTCGCCGAGATCCGCATCGAGGGGGCCGACCCGGTGCTCACCGCGCTGGCGCGCGTGGCCCTGCCCGTGGAACCCGGGCAGGACACGGCATCGATCGACCTCGAGGCCGTGCGCGCCGCGCTCATGGACAGCGGCTACTTCCGCAAGGTCGAGGTCGCCCTCGAAGGCGACGTGCTGCGCGTCCGGCTCGAGCCCAACCCCCCCATCGCGGGGGTGGAGGTGAAGGCCGAGGCCTTCCCCCCCGAAGAGCTGGCCCAGCTCCTCGGGGACGAGCTCGCGCTGGGGCCCGGCGCCACCTACAACCCGGTGCGGGCGCGCGAAGGCGCCGACCGGCTGGCCTCGTTCTACCGCGAGCGCGGCTTCCCCTTCGCGCCCGAGGTGGCCGTCGAGACCCGCGAAGGCGAGGACGGCGTGCAGCTGATCTACACGGTCAAGGAGACGCCGCCGCTTAAGAAGCTGGAGCTCAAGGGGGCGACCGTCTTCCCCGAGTCGGAGCTGCGTGCGGCGTTCAAGCCGCTGCTCGACCACGGAAGCTTCGCCTGGGACCTGTACCGCGCGGCCGTGGACCAGGTGAACCGGCGCTACTTCGACGCCGGCTACCGCTTCTCGGGCGTCGACACCCGGCGTTCGCGGCTGGAGGACGGGGTGCTCACCGTCTTCGTGCGCGAGCTCAAGGTCGTGGAGGTGGACGCTTCGGCGCTGGACGGGGTCCAGCCCCAGGTGCCGCTCGGTAAGGTGCTCAACTACGACCGGCTGCTCGACGAGATCGCCCGGCTTTCGCGGCAGCTCGAGCGTGAGATCAAGCTGCAGCTCGAGCCCGTCGGCAGCGACGGGGTGCGCGTCGTCCTCACCCCGGGGGCGGTGCGCTACGGCAAGATCCGCGAGGTCCGCATCGAGGGCGCGACCGCGCTGGACCCCGAGACCCTGAAGCCGCTGCTGCGGCTGCAGCCGGGCGACCTGTTCTCGCCCGAGCTGGCCCAGGAGGACTTCCTGCGGATCCAGAAGGCCTACCGGGAGGCGGGCTACGAGATCCGCGCCCAACCCGACTTCGCCTTCAAGGACGGCGTCTACCTGCAGAAGGTGCACGAGCTGCGCATCGAGGGCTACCGCCTCGAGTGGCAGGGGGCGCACAGCACCAAGGACTTCGTCATCCTTCGTGAACTCCCCCGCCCCGGCGAGCTCTTCTCGGTTCCCGCCATCCGCAAGGGGATCAGCAACCTGCTGCGCTCGGGGCTGCTTGCGGAACCGCCCGCGGTCTCCACCGCCCCCGGCGCGGCCCCCGACCGCGTGGTGCTGGTGCTCGGCCTCAAGGAGGCCAAGTCCACCGTCCTGGCGCCCGCCGTGGCCTGGTCCAGCATCGAGGGCTGGAGCGGCCAGGCCACGCTCGAGAGCAAGAACCTCTGGGGCCGCGCCCACCAGGCCAGCCTCAACCTGGTCTTCGGCGAGAACGACGCCGGGGACAACCTGACCCTGCGCGCCAGCTACAACATCCCCTGGCTCTGGCTCGACGCGCTCGACTTCCAGCAGGTGCCCACCAGCCTGAGCCTCAGCGTCTACACCTACCCCCAGGGCAACCTGCCGCTCGAGGACGCGAACGGCAACGACACCGGCTGGCAGTACACCGAACGCCGCAGCGGCGGCAAGTTCTCCATCGGCCGCCCCTGGTCGGGTGAGCTCGAGAACCTGAAGGTCTTCGCCAACCTGGACGCGGAGTGGGTCTACCCCAAGCTGGAGATCTACGACCCCAACAAGCCCAGCACCCCCGACGAGGCCACCGCCCGCAGCCTGCTGCCCATCCCCTACCAGAGCTACTCGATCGGGGCCTCGGCCACCTACAGCACGGTCGAGAACCCCCAGTTCCCCAGCCAGGGCTTCACCCTCACCGGATCGCTCGCCTACGGCCTCAACCTGCCCTACGGCGGCAGCCTCAGCCAGTTCGTTCCCGGCTGGGTCAACTTCAAGACCTACACGGTCGTCGAAGGCGACCCGCGCCAGGTCTTCGCGCTGCGGGCCTCGGCGGGCGCGGTGCTGGGGGATCCGCCGGCGAGCCGCGTCTTCTTCCTCGGCGGCAACCAGACCGAGATCACCACGCTGCGCGGCTACAACCCCATGGAACTCTCCGGCCGCTACCTGCTGGGCAGCTCGCTGGAGTACCGCTACGACTTCAACCTGCAGACCACGATCAGCCAGACCGTGATCGGCATCCTCTTCGTCGACGTGGGCTCGGTGTGGAACCCCGGCGAGGCGCTCGACCTCAAGACCGGCTTCGGGGCCGGGGTGCAGCTGAACCTGGGCTACGGCTCGGTGCTGCTGCCGGCGCTGCGCTTCGACTACGGCTTCAGCGCCGCCCACCCCAGCGGGGTCTTCCACTTCCGCATCGGCCCGGTCTTCTAGCCCTCGCCGCGGCGTACCCCCTTGACTGGGGGTACGCTTTTCGGGCAGGACCAATTTAAACTGGTCTCATGGCCTACGAAGAAGGGCCCGAGGCCTTCGCGGAACGGTTTGCGGAGTACGCGGTGGCGGTGGAGCTCTTGCCCCAGCCTTTCGGCTACCCGCTGCTGGAGGCGGTGACCCCGGTGGGCGTGCTCTACCCCTTCGACCGCGGGGCGCCGCCGTCGCCCAGCGGCCCGGTGGAGCTCGTGCTCCACGCCGTGGTCGCCTCGTTCCGCTACCGCAAGCAGCCCCCGGGCGTCCAGGCCCTCGCGGGCGGCCGCCACCGCCTCTGCGGACGCGTCCAGCGCGAGATCGCGCCGGGCTTTTACCTGCTCGACTGCGGCCTGCCGCTGGTGCTGGCCTCGGACGAGCCGCTGGAGGCGGGGATGGAGATCGAGGTGACCGCCGAGCCGCCCCTGATGGCGTTCCGCAGCGAGGGGGGGCGCGTCTAGGTGCGCTGTTCCCGCTGCGGCGCGCGCAACCCCGAGGGTTTCCGTTTCTGCGGGCACTGCGGCCACCCGCTCAGCCCCGCCCCGCTGCCCCAGCGCCGCTGGGCGACGGCGCTCTTCTTCGACCTCACCAACTTCAGCCGCTACACCAGCGCCCACGACCTCGAGGAAACCCACCGCACCGTCCACCGCCTGCTCGAGCGCGCCCGCGACTGCGTGACCGCGCAGGGGGGGTACGTCGACAAGTTCTTCGGCGACGGCATGCTCGCGGTCTTCGGGCTGCAGAAGAGCCGGGAGAACGAACCCATGCGGGCGCTGCAAGCCGCCGCCTGCATGGTGGAGGCCACCCAGGAGGACGCGCCGGAGCTGCGCGGCCGCGTGGGGCTGGCCACCGGGCTGGTGCTCCTCGGTCCCCTGGGCAGCGAGCAGGGGCAGCACCAGACCGTGATCGGCAACCCCGTCAACCTCGCCCAGCGCCTGGCGGCGTCGGCGCCCGGCGGCGCCGTCTGGCTCGACCAGGTCACCGCGCAGCTGGTTCCCGAGGCCAACCTCGAGCGCCTCAAGCCGCGCCTCTTCAAGGGGTTCCGCGAACCGCAACCGGTCTGGGTCTTCCACGGCTGGGGCGCGCGCAACCACCCCCTCTTCGGCCGCGAGCGCGAGCTCGAACAGGTGACGGACTGGATCCTGGAAGCCGAGCGGGGCGGCGGCCGGGTCGCCGTCATCTCGGGGCCGATCGGCGCCGGGAAGACCTTTCTCGTCGATGAGGCCCTGCGGCGCCGCTCGGGACGGCTGCGCACCCTCCACGTCCCCGACCTCGAGCTGGGGGTCCCCCTGCGCGACACCCTCCAGCAGGTGCTCACGCGCGGGCTGGGGCTGCCCCCCGAGGCGATCCTGGACCGCCTCCCCCTCGCGGACCTCGACCGCAGGGTGCTCGCCTACGCACTGGGCCTGGAGCCGGAACGGCCCGCGCCGCCGGAAGACCTCGAAAACACCCTGGTCCGCAGCTTCCGCCGCATCCTGCAGCACCTCGCCGACGAACGGCCGACGGTCGTGGTGGTGCGCAGCGGCCCGCGCGACCACGCGCTGCTCGAGCGCATGCTCGCAGGGCTGCGCCGGGAGCCGCTGCGCGGCCTGACCGTGCTGGTGCTGCGGCGCTCGCCGGCCTCCGGCGCGGACCTGGTGCTCGGCCCCCTCAAACCCAAGGACGCCGACGCCTACCTGCGCCACCTCAACCCCGAGCTCTCGCCCGAAGAGCGCGCGGCGATCTACCGCGAAAGCGGCGGTCTGCCGCTGGCGCTGCGCTTCCTGGCGCTTTCGGGCGACCCCGGCACCTCGGTGATGGCGGCCTACCAGTCGCGCCTGGACACGCTGCAGCCGCTCCACCGCAAGGTCCTGCTCTACGCCGCGCTGGGCCAGCCCGGCAGCTGGACCGGCCTGATCCAGGAGCTCCTCGGGGAGGGCGCGCGCGACGCCGTGGCCGACCTGGTCGCCGACGGCTACCTGCTCGCGGAGACGGCCGCGCGCGAGGACGAGACGATCCTGCGGGTGGCCGACCCGCTGCTGCAGCGCGCGGCCCGCCTCTTCCTCTCGCGCGAGGAGCGCCAGCGCCTGCACGAAGCGTACTGGCGCTGGCTCGAGCAGCGGCCCGAAGGCCGGCTGGCCGCCCTGGCGGCCGAGCACGCCCTGCTCGCGGGTCGGGAACGCGAAGCCGCCCGCGCCTACCTGCGGGCCGGCGACGCGCAGAAGCGCGAGGGCATCTTCCGCGGGGCCGAGCAGCACTACCTGACGGCGCTGCCGCTCCTGCC
>Ga0256832_1000528_pt1 | contig 24924 bp, 23 predicted proteins | sample 134614metaG_FD_190534 | JGI IMG/M metagenome (GOLD analysis project Ga0256832, IMG submission 190534) | Hydrothermal vent microbial communities from Lau Basin, Pacific Ocean - 134-614 | ecosystem: Environmental > Aquatic > Marine > Hydrothermal vents | place: Pacific Ocean: Lau Basin | collected... | reverse complement strand
AAGAGGTCAGGACTGCATTATGCCTGCGCGGCCCATTTTACGCATCGGTCATCCCCTGTTGTTGCAAAGGGCGCAAAGCGTCGCCGAGTTTAACACGCCGCAACTGGATGCGCTGGTGGCAGACATGCTGGAGACCATGGAACAGGCCGAGGGCGCCGGGCTGGCCGCCAGCCAGATCGGCGTGCTGCAACGGGTAGTGGTCTTCGGTTTCGAGGACAATCCGCGCTATCCCGATCGCGAGCCCGTGGCCCTCACCGTGCTGGTGAACCCCGAGATCCAGCCCCTGGGCGAGGAAATGGAAAGTGACTGGGAAGGCTGCCTCAGCGTGCCGGGGATGCGCGGCTGGGTGCCGCGTCATCGGCGCATCGTTTACCGCGGCTTCGACCCGCAGGGCAATCCCATCCAACGGGAAGTGGAGGGTTTCCATGCGCGCCTGGTGCAGCATGAATGTGATCATCTCGATGGCATCCTCTATCCGCAACGCATTGAGGATATGAGCAAATTTGGCTTCGAGGACGAACTGTTCGAAGAACATCCCGAAATAGAAGACGCCTGCTGATCGATAGGGAAATGCTTATTGACTTGTTTAGTTTGCTCCGTCACGTAGCTCCCGGCTTGCACCGGGATGACAATCAAGAGGTTAACGACAGCTTTTGCAAACATCGGTGGGTATTCACCATCTGGTGAATGCCTGAAGGGCCAGTGAATGAACACAGGCCCGTCCAATAGCGTACTTATTGCGGTGGCAAGTGCCGTGGGAGCGCCTTTCCAGGCGGGAATCGCGCCTGGAAAGGCGCTCCCACATGGGGATAATAACGCCGTGGTAAATTTTTTGAGATGATGAATAACGGTACACCAATGAAAAAAAGTACATCCTCAAAAAACAATGTGCCCGCCAAAATCCGCCAGCAGGCCAAGGCACTGCGCGAGCAGATCGATTATCACAATTACCGCTATTACGTGTTAGACGATCCGGAGATCCCGGACGCCGAATACGACCGCCTGTTCCGCGAGCTGCAGGCCCTGGAAGAAAAATACCCGGCGCTGGTGACGCCCGATTCGCCCACCCAGCGGGTGGGGGCCAGGCCCCTGTCGGCCTTCGAGGAAGTGCGCCACGTGGTGCCCATGCTGTCGCTGAACAATGCCTTCGACGAGGAAGAGGTGCGCGCCTTCGGCCGGCGGGTGGCGGAAAAGCTGGGCACCGAGGATGTGGTTTACACCACGGAGCCCAAGCTGGATGGTCTGGCCATGAGCCTGCTGTACGAGGACGGTGTGCTGGTGCGCGGCGCCACCCGCGGCGACGGCTACAGCGGCGAGGATGTCACCCAGAACGTGCGCACCATCCCCTCGGTGCCCCTGCACCTGCGGGGCGAGGATTACCCCCGGGTGCTGGAGGTGCGCGGCGAGGTGTACATGCCCAAGGCGGGATTCGAGGCGCTCAACGAGCGTCAGCGCGCCGCCGGGGAAAAGCCCTTCGCCAATCCGCGCAATGCGGCGGCGGGCTCGCTGCGCCAGCTGGATCCGCGCATCACCGCCAGCCGGCCGCTGGCTATTTTCTGTTATGGCGTGGGGCAGGTGGAAGGCGGCGAACTGCCGGGCAGCCACCGGGCCATCCTGCAACGCCTCAAGGACTGGGGCCTGCGCATCTGCCCGGAGATCGAGACCGTGCACGGCATCGAGGCCTGCCTGGCCTATTTCCGGGGCATGGCCGAGCGCCGCGAGACGCTGCCCTACGAGATCGACGGCGTGGTGTACAAGGTGGACGATATCGCCCAACAGGAAGTGTTGGGTTATGTCTCCCGCGCGCCGCGCTGGGCCATCGCCCACAAGTTTCCCGCCCAGGAGGCGGTGACCCGGCTGCTGGATATCGAGGTGCAGGTGGGCCGCACCGGCGCGTTGACCCCTGTGGCCAAGCTGGAACCGGTGGAGGTGGGGGGCGTCACAGTGAGCAGCGCCACCTTGCACAACCAGGACGAGATCGAGCGCATGGACCTGCGTATCGGCGACACCGTGGTGGTGTACCGTGCCGGCGATGTGATCCCCAAGGTAGCCAGCGTGATTCTCTCGAAACGCCCCAAAAATGCGCGGCGTTTCAAGATGCCCGACCACTGCCCGGTGTGCGGCGCCGACGTGGTGCGCGCCCCGGGGGAGGCCATCATGCGCTGCTCCGGCGGCCTGTTCTGTCCCGCCCAGCGCAAGGAGGCCATCAAGCATTTCGCCTCGCGCCGGGCCATGGATATCGAAGGTCTGGGGGACAAGCTGGTGGATCAACTGGTGGACGCCGGCCTGGTGGAGACACCGGCAGATCTTTACAAGCTGGATTTGCCGACCATTGCCGGCCTGGAGCGCATGGCGGAAAAATCCGCGCAAAACCTGCTGGATGCGCTGGAAAAAAGCAAGTCCACCACCCTGCCGCGTTTCCTGTTCGCCCTGGGGATACGTGAAGTGGGTGAGACCACCGCGCAGACCCTGGCGAATCACTACAAGACGTTAGAGGCCATCATGTCAGCGGATGAGGAAGACCTGCAAACCGTGCCGGATGTGGGACCCATCGTAGCCTCCCATGTGGTGACCTTTTTCAAGCAGGCGCATAACCGGGAAGTGATCGAACAGTTGCGCCAGGCCGGTGTGCACTGGCCGGCGGTGAAAACCGTGGCGGCAGAAGAGCTGCCCCTGGCGGGCAAGACCGTGGTGCTCACCGGCACCTTGCACAGCATGACCCGCAACGAGGCCAAGGAGAAACTTCAGGCCCTGGGCGCCAAGGTGGCGGGCAGCGTTTCGAAGAAGACCGACCTGGTGATCGCCGGCGAGGCGGCGGGCTCCAAGCGCGACAAGGCGGAGCAGCTGGGCGTGGAGATCATGGATGAAGCCGGTTTGCTCGAACTATTGCAAAAGTGAGATGTACAGATTGTCGTTGGGCGTGTATTTTTGCCGCTACGCGTGATTGAGAAAAGAGACTACTGCTGTATATATCCGTCATTCCGGCCTTCGCCGGGATGACGAATCTGAAGTTAATGGGACAGCAGTGGCCTCAAATCATGAAAAACAATTTATTTCGCCTACTAATGCGACTGTTAACTGGAAAGCAGTGAAAAGAGATACACAAAAACGGGGGATTAGGACATGAGTAAGAAACCGGACTGCGAGGCCATCGTCGATTCATCGTTAGGCCAGGAACTGGAAAGGGATGAATGCCTGGTACTCACCAGTGTGATGAAGGTGCGTGAACTGAAGGACGGCGAAGTGCTGGTGAAAGAGGGCGAAGACGATAACCGGCTGTTCATCCTCACCAAGGGCAAGCTCATCGTCAGCAACGAGGTGGACGGCAAGGACACCCCCGTGTACACCATGAAAGTGGGCGAGGTGGCGGGCACCCGCGCCTTCGTGGACCTGGCGCCACGCAGGGCCACCCTTACCGCCGAGGGCGATACCGAGGTGTATACCATGGTGCCCGAGGATTTTGAACGCTTGCTGGAGACCCATCCGCGTATCGTCTACAAGGTGATGCGGGGACTGTTCCGGCTCACCCACATGAATCTGATGCGCATGAACGTGGAGACCCAGGAGCTGGCCAATTACATTCACAAGTCGGGCGGGCGGTATTGACGTTTGTTGAGTAGGTATTATTAATCGTCTGAAAATAATTGCTACAGGGTTATTTCTCCGTGTAGGAGCGCCTTTCCAGGCGCGATTCGCGCCTGGAAAGGCGCTCCCACAGTATTTGCCATTGTGTGAGTCGCTATGGATAACTTGCGTTCACTCACTGCACCTTCAGGCATTCCCAAGAGAGTAAATGCCCACCGTTGTCTGTTAAACCAATTTTGAGACCCTTAATAACCTCGTGCGGGCACGAAAAAACGTGCCCGCACGAGTGGGGCCTGAACCGCGATGGCTACTTGCGTTGGATTTTCGCGCTCTCACGCAGGCCGCGAATGTAGTCCTCGATCAATTTGTTTTGCAGGCCCACGCGAATCTGTTCCTTGATGTCCTCGAACTTCGGCGGGCTTACCATGCGGGTGTCTTCCAGCTTGATCACGTGCCAGCCGAAATCGGTGTGTACCGGGGTCTTGGTGTACTGACCCTTTTTCAGTTTGGCTGTGGCCTCGGCGAAGGTCTTGTCCATTTGTCCCGGCGAAAACCAGCCCAGATCGCCACCGTTGACGGCGCTGGGGCCAGTGGATTCCTTGCCGGCCAGGGTAGCGAAGTCGGCGCCCTTGTCCAATTCCGCGATCACCGCCTTGGCGTCATTCTCATTTTTCAGAAGAATATGTCGGGCCTTGTATTCCTTGCCACCCAGTTCATCCTTGCGTTTTTCGTATTCTTTTTTCATGGCCTCTTCGCTGACCTCGAAACGGTCAGAGGAACGGTTGAGCATGGTGCTGGCGATAATGTTGACGCGTTGGTGTGCTATTTCCTTTTTGATGGCCGGGGCCTTGTCGATGCCGATGCTTACTGCGTCCTGGTAAATCAGTTCACGATTGATGAGTTCCTCGATGAGCATCTCACGCTGCTTGTTCGTCAGTGGGCCTGGTGGCAGGCCGCGCTGACTGGCGTAGCGTTTCAGGGTCCATTCGGTAATGTTCTTGCCGTTGACGGTGGCGATGACAGTGTCATCCTTTTCCGCCGCCAAGGTGTTGCCGCTGACAAGCAGGGTGGTGATAAAGAGCGTGGCCAGTAACAAAGAGGTCGATTTCACGTTAGATCCTTTCAAGTCGTTTTTATGATTTCAGTTCTTCCGGGGTCAGCGCCTTGATGCTCAGGGCGTGGATATCGGTGTTCATCATTTCGCCCAGGGCATCGTAAACCATGCGATGCCGTTGCAGCATATTCTTTCCCGCAAACTCAGTAGACACGATGGTGGCCACAAAGTGCCCGCCGCCGCTGCGCGCCCCCGGGTGGCCGGTGTGCAGGTGGCTTTCGTCGATGATGTCAAGCTGTTCGGGGGAGAAGGCCGCGCTCAGTTTCTCACGAATCTTTTCGATGCGTTCGCTCATGTATTGTTCTCTTTTCTGGGGCCGTCTTGTTATGGAAAGACTTTTTTGAAGGGTTTCACCGTTACTTTGGCGTAGACGCCCGAGGCTACATAGGGGTCGGCATCGGCCCATGCCTGGGCGGCCTCCTGCGAGGGAAATTCGGCGACGATCAGGCTGCCGCTGAAACCCGCGGGGCCGGGGTCTTCGCTGTCGATGGCAGGATGAGGGCCGGCCAGTAGCAGGCGGCCTTCGTCTTGCAGGGCGCTGAGTCGTTCCAGATGGGCGGGTCGCGCCTGTTGGCGTTTGCCGAGGCTGTCTGTGACGTCTTCGCTGATGATGGCGTAAAGCATTAATCTTTCTCGTCCTGCTGGATGGTTTCCACCGCGGGCTCTTCCTTCACGTAACGGGCGAGGTAATAGCCCAGGGCCAGCATGAAGACCATGGTCATGGCGGTCATGCCGTAGAATTTGATGTTGAACCAGGTTTCGGTGTCGTAATTGTACATTACATAGATGTTGGCGATGCCCTCGAAACATAGATGTTGGCGATGCCCTCGAAGCCCATCAGCCCGGCGGTGGCGGCATTGGCGCGGCGCCAGACGAATTGTGGCAGATCGAAATTGGCGCCCATGAGGCGTTCCACAATGGTCTTTTCGCCGATGAACTGGCTGCCCAGGATTACTGCGCCGAACAACCAGCTGACTGCGGTGAATTTCCATTTGATAAAGATCTCATCCTGCAGCGCCAGGGTCAGGCCGCCGAACACCACGATGAGCAACAGGGTGATGAGGTGTTTTTTCTTCACCGTTCCGTCGCGGGACCAGAACACCATCACCTGCAAGAGGCTGGCGACAATGGCCAAAATGGTGGCGGTGAATATGTCGGCGGCGTAATAAACAACCACGAACACCAGCACGGGGAAAAACTCGAGCAATGAATTCATGCCCGCTAATTTAACACAGCTTTACGGTTGCGGTCTGCGCCGGGCCGGGCATGCTCTGTTACAATGGACACTTTGTCGAGACCGATTCACGCCATGCCCGCCTCCCCTCATTACGACCTTCACAGCCACACCACCCTGTCCGACGGCACCCTGAGCCCGCAGGATCTGGTGTGCCGCGCCCGGGCGCAGGGGGTGGATGTACTGGCGGTCACCGATCACGATGTTACCGACGGTCTCGCCGAGGCGACGGTCACGGCAGCCGAGGTGGGTCTGCATCTGGTGCCGGGGGTGGAGATCTCCGTGACCTGGAGCGGGGTGACTTTTCACATCGTCGGCCTGAACATTGACCCGGCCCATGCCGGCCTGCAGGCGGGGTTGGCCCGGTTGCGTGCCTTTCGCACCGAGCGCGGCGAGGAGATCGCCCGGCGGCTGGAGAAACACGGCATCGAAGGGGCCCTGGCCGGGGCCCAGGCCTTCGCCAGCGGACCCATCCTCAGCCGCACCCATTTCGCACGTTTTCTGGTGGCGGCGGGCCATGCCCAGGACATGCGCAAGGTGTTCAGGAAATTCCTCATCCACAACCGGCCGGGCTATGTGTCCGGCCATTGGGCCACGCTGGAGGAGGCGGTGGGCTGGATCGTCGCCGCCGGCGGCCAGGCGGTGATCGCCCATCCGGCGCGCTATCGCGTCTCCGCCACCCGCCTGCGCCAGTTCATCGAGGCCTTCAGGGACTGCGGCGGGGTGGGCATCGAGGTAGTCTCCGGCAGTCACTCGGCGGGGGACGTGGCGGGCATGGCGCAGTACGCCAAGCGTTACGGCCTGCTGGCCTCCTGCGGCTCGGACTACCACGGCCCCGAGCAGTCCTGGCAGGAACTGGGCCGGCCCATGGTGCTGCCCGCGGGTTGCGTGCCGGTGTGGAACGATTGGCCGGCGCCGGACGTGCAACAGCCATGAGCCAGTTTTTCCAGATACATCCCGAGAATCCACAGCAACGGCTGATCGACAAGGCGGTGGAGATCATCCGCCGCGGCGGGGTCATCGCCTATCCCACGGACTCCGGTTATGCCCTGGGCTGCCATCTCGGCGACAAGGCGGCCATGGAACGCATCCGCAACATCCGCCAGGTGGACGCCAAACACAACTTCACCCTGGTGTGCCGTGACCTGTCCGAGATCGCCCTCTACGCCCGGGTGGAAAACAACGCCTACCGGCTGATCAAGAACCACACCCCGGGACCGTACACGTTTATCTTAAAAGCCACCAAGGAAGTGCCACGCCGCCTGCAACACCCCAAGCGCAAGACCATCGGCCTGCGTGTGCCCGACAACCGTATCGCGCAAATGCTGCTGGAGACCCTCGGCGAGCCGCTGATGAGTTCCACGCTGATCCTGCCCGGTGACGATATGCCCCTCACCGACCCCTACGACATTCGCGACACCCTGGAACACGCCGTGGATCTGGTCATCGACGGCGGTTATTGCGGTTTCGAGCCCACCACGGTGGTGGATCTCACCGGCGATGAGCCGGTGGTGCTGCGCCAGGGGCTGGGTTCAAGCGAAAATTTGAAATAACAATATTTCAAATATCAAGCAAGTAAAAAGCATTCAGTTATCGTTTGTCCTGTAAAATTTTCGTCAATTGCGGGAATATCCTATATTTTTGTGTGCCCATGTCTGATATGTTCACGCGCTAAGCACGCACGCTTGCCGTGCCTGTTGATTGATAGGCTATAGGTGTAACAGCCGTTTATTTATGTTTCTGGATCAGTGCTGGAGAGATATAGCATGTAGTACATAACACTTAGGGAAAAATAATTTAGGGAAAATAATAATTCAGGAGGGAACCTGATGAAAACAGTGAAGTTTTTCGCGGTGTTTTTTTTAGCACTGGCTTTAATCGCTTGTGGCGGCGGTGGTGGAGGCGGCACCACTACTTCCAATCCTGCTATTAGTGTTACTGGCGCAAGTATTGCTGAAGGTGACAGTGGGACGAGCAATCTTACCTTTACCATTAGTCTCAGCCCCGCAGCCAGCAGTGATGTTAGCATTGATTATGCCACCTCAGATGGAACGGCGACGGCGGGCACTGATTATGCGGCAGCCAGCGGTACGGCAACCATCAGCGCAGGCAGCACATCAACCACGGTATCCGTCAGTGTCACAGGCGATACGCTCGCGGAAAGTAATGAATCCTTCACCCTCAGCTTGAGCAATGCCGTCGGCGCAACGCTGGCAACGTCATCAGCCACCGGCACCATCAATGACGATGACGCTGTGACCCCACTGGCAAACCTGAGCGTGGGGAACGTAAATGTCACGGAAGGTAACAGCGGCACAACGAACCTGACGTTCACCCTAAGTCTGGATGCTTCAAGTAGCAGCGATATTACCGTTGATTATGCGACATCAAATGGCACAGCAACAGCCGGCAGTGACTACACCGCGGCCAGTGGAACGGCAACCATAAGCGCCGGCAATACGTCCACAACGGTTGTTGTCAGTGTTACAGGCGATACGGCTGTCGAGAGCAATGAAACATTCACCCTGACCCTGAGTAATGCCGCTGGCGCCAAGCTGGCCATCGCCACAGCCATTGGCACTATTCTTAATGATGATTCTGTGTCGAGCGGGCCCTTCCTGATATATGCCGATGACCAAAGCAACCTGCATGCGGTTGATGTCAATGATTCAAGCAAAACTTACCTGGTTGCTACTGGCGTAACCGCAAATCCTCCAAGTATTCTTTTGGAGGAAGGAGTAATGATCCTTACGGGTGACTTTAATGTGAGTACAGGAGTGCTGAATAATTTCAGGCCGGATACCTATGTTTATTTTGATGCGGGAAACTTCTGGCGGGTTGATGTGGGTGCAGGAAGTGGTCTGGTACCGACTCAGATCTCATCGGTCGGTGGCGGCTATGTCTGTTATATGGATGTTCTCGACAATCCATTTTCGCCTACAGATTCTTACATAGTCTATGTCAAAGGAACAGATGCTACGGCTTGTTCGACCACCGGTGGGCAGGCTTTTATCATCCAGGTGAGCAATGATAGCTCTACTCCTCCGACAAGTATTCCCGGCGGCCCTTACTGGGGATCTGTCGATGTTGAAATCATGGAAACCAGTGCGACGCCGGGACAGGTGACTGGGTTTTTGGTGAGTAACTCCAACGATGACACAATTACCAGATACGATGTCAATTTTGGTAATGCGGCGGTTTTGAAGGATGGTGTTTCTGAGATAGCTACCTTCGTGGATCCGGGAGGAGATGCGCCAAACGGTGTCAGCCTGTTTCTTGTCGACGGTGTCTTGTATTCCTATACGCATAATCTTTCCAGTGCGGCGGTTACGTCAATGCATACCATTTCTTCAGGTAGCCGCTTTGATCATCTCAATGGCGAGGATTTTGCCTGTAATCAGACCCACTGTTTCTTCGTTGAAATCAATACCACGACAAATGTGCAAACCCTGTATATGGCTGCCATCGATGGCAGTGGGTCGACGCCACTGGGCACGCCATTTACGAACGACAATATTCAGGAATTTGCCATCTCCGAGGGGCGGTTATACTTTACGACGGCACCCAAGACAGGAAGTGGTCAATCACTGTATGCCGTCAATCAAGCTGGGGGAACGCCGGCCGTTGTTGACAGTATAGCGACAGGATCTTTTGCAACACTGCAGAGCGCCGGTCCGTATCTGTACTACAACGTGATTGATACCTCTGTAAGCACACTGGTTTCCGCCAAGGTCTTGAAGGATGACAATACCTTTGTGTTTTCTCCCATTGCCAATGCCGCATGGTCAGGCTTGGTAATCTCGAATTTTCAAATTAATGCGGCATTTTACCCGTCCGAGTTTATTTTGGCGCAGGACGTTGTCAGCCCGGCGGGTACTAAATACACGACATATAACGCATCAACCGTGATGGCCGATACCGTGTTAGGTACCATCAACGGTACCCTCTCACGAAGTAGTACGATGGCGGCACCTGGTTCAGTTCCATTTTTTTCGATTGGGATAGGTGATGTAATTCTCGGTATCGCAGCCATGACAACAAGTTCAGCCTTTCAAACCGATGTGATCATGGGCAACAAAACCATCGCCGGCTCGTTGCAGAATATAACGAATACAGCAACGGTGAATGAACTACCAATGTTCTAACTGTTGAAAATTAGTGAGCGACGCCAGATTTAATCTGGCGTTGCTCTTTGTGTCTTTCAGGCTTTGTGGTTCTCAAGTCAGTCATAGCTGCTATTTTACCCTCTCCATTTTAGGGGTCGCAGTATGTCTTACGCTTACCGATTCAGGTTTTGTGTGTGGCTCAAAATGCCAAATTACTTATCTGGATGTTCATAACGGTTGGTGGGATTTCTCAAAGTGTTTGTGATCATTTCTCTGTATTTTTCTTTGTGTCATTAGCGTAGTTGTGTTTTTTATAATTTTGCCTCAATCGTGAATTCAATAAGCGTCTAAGCAGCTTTTATCCAAATAATTTCATACAAAAAACAGAGTGGAGGAGTAATCATGATTTATCAGCTTAATAAGATAACCCTTTTCTGCTTTATCGTTATTTTCTTGTTTGCATCCAGTGGTTGTGCCCAATTCAAAGAATTAGCAGCAATGACCGGAGAGTTATTTACTGGCAACAAAAAAGTGCCAATAAGCTATACAAACCCACCCAATGATTTGGCAATGGCGGATGCGAATGTAAAAAATTTGACGGTGGCGAAGTTTAAGGGCGATTCTAATGATCTACAGTTAACTGAAAAAGTAATATCGGAAATCACAGGGCTAAAATATAAAGGGAAAAGTTGTTATACAGTAGTGGCGTCAGAAAAATTACCGATATTTATCAATGATACGAATGTAGAAAACAAGCTTCTTAATCTGCCAGATGAGAAGAAGGATTTGTTGGTCAAAAAGGTGGATGCGGTTTTGCTTGGTACGGTCAGTTCGCCAAACGTTTCGCAGCGCTATGTAAGGCGAGAGCGAACAGATTATGATACTTGCTTAAAATACAAAAAGAAAAAGTGTACTGAGTACAGGAAATATTATGTGAAGTGCTCAGCTAAAAAGGCAAATATAGAATTTACAGTAAAATCGGTCAGTGTTCATTCTGCGAAGATTGTCTTTTCCAAAAATTATATGGGGGAAAGTTCGCAGGAACAGTGCCCAGATGAGAAAGCACGGAATCAGACGGATTTTCAGTTGAGATCTGCTGCAATAGGTAATGCGTTAATGAAACTGACAAAAGATATTGCTCCATACGGAACAGCACAATCGCCGCGGATTCGTACGAGTGATAATAGCAAGCTGGAGGATAGCAAGAAGGCATACGCTCTTTTCAAGAAGGCACGAGGCTATATAGGGGACAAGAGGTACGCAAAAGCCTGCCGCATGTACCAGAAAGCTGATTCTCTTTATGATGCGTCACCCAGCTTGAATTTTAATATGGGTATTTGTAGAGAACGTGAAGGAGATTTTAAGAGCGCGGTCGCATATTATCAAAAAGCAGAAGATTTATACGAAAAACTGGAAGACGAGAAAGATGAAGAAATAATGGCCAGGTTGAATGTGGCTAGAAGTATGGAGAACAACAGCAAAATATTAGCGAAGGTCTGTGATTAACCCGATTTGATCACTGCTGTCCCGTTAACATTCGTAATTAGTGGGCATAATGGTTTGTCTTTCATGAGCTGCAGCATGAATTGAAATTTTGAGACATGAACAGCCAGTAACCTTTGCCTCCATTTCGGCCTTCGCTGGAATTGCAGATATAAAGTTAACGGGATAGCGGTGTGATTCGGTCTATCTTTTTAGTCCCAACATCTTAGTCTCAAAATCGCCATCCGTCTCAAGTCGGAATCATATACATCATATGGTCCCGACTTGCGGTGGGTGGTGAGAATATGATGTGGTTTGGGTTGCCACAGAATCACGTGCTTTAAGCCGATTTTACAGGCGAAACGACCTGCGGATGGAATGGTTAATTCGTTACATGGTATGCACACTGCGGATGATCTTCGCTTCGTCATCGTCGAGTTCCGAACGCAGCACGATGCGGTAGCCATGGCCGAAGATCTCACACAGTTCGCCGCGGCGCTGTTTTTTGCACTTGGCCTGATCACCGTAATCCCCCAGGAATTTCTGTTTGGCGCGTTTGAAGATTTCCTCCGGGAAACCGGTCTTGTAGCTTTCATGTAATTCAAAATCACGGATCTGCCCACCTCGCAGGGTGAACATGGCTATCTTGGGCGCCTCCATGGAGGCATACACACACACGTTGCGCCCCAGCATCTTCGCCATGCCCTGCATCTGCGCCATATTGCAGGCATAGCCCTCGGCCTGCAGTCTGGCCTTCACATCTGCCTCCGCCATGCCCAGGCTTACCCCGGCCAGTCGGTATTTGGTGAAGGTGGATAGCGGCAGGCCTTCCTCTTTGAGGGCTGGCGCGGGGGCAATGTTGGGTGCCGGCACAGCCGCCGGTGGCGGCGGGGGAGGCTCCGGTTTTTTGTCCATGCCAAACAGCTGCGCGTTCAACTCGCGCTGAATCCGCGCCATTTCCTCCTCTTCCGTTTCGGCGTTTGCCATTGAGGGTAGTAGGATGATGAGGCTGATGGCAAATACAAAAAGTGATCTCATTACGGTTCTCCTTATTATCATCCCTGTTAGCTCCATTGAGGCATGCAATGCATTGGGGTATGCGATGAAAGTGCCGGTGCATCAGGATGCCACGCCAAGCAGTGTAATTCCCCTGTTTGCGGAAAGGCAATGTAGATATGCACCGTTTTTACCGGAACGTCCCCATTCTCCCGTCTAAACCCGATATAATCCCCCCGATGGAAGAATTGACCACAATCCAGCGCGTGGTGGTATGGGCCCTGCCGGTGCTGTTTGCCATTACCGTGCACGAGGTGGCCCACGGCTGGGTAGCGAAGCAGTTGGGGGATCCCACGGCCATGATGCTGGGGCGGTTGACGCTCAATCCCATCAAGCACATCGATCCCATCGGTACGGTGGTGGTGCCCCTGGTGCTGTTGCTCATGGGGGGCTTCATCTTCGGCTGGGCCAAGCCGGTGCCGGTGACCTGGGAGAACCTGAAAAACCCCAAGCGGGACATGGCCCTGGTGGCAGTGGCCGGGCCCTTGTCCAATCTGCTCATGGCCATTCTCTGGGCGCTGGTCATGAAGCTGGGTTTCATGATCGGCAATGCCATGCCCTCACTGGCCTGGCCGCTGATCTACATGGGGGGAGCGGGGATTGCCATCAATGCCATTCTCATGCTGCTGAACCTGTTGCCGCTGCCGCCGCTGGACGGCGGGCGGGTGCTGGCCGGGCTGCTGCCGGGGCCCTGGGCCTGGAAGCTGAGCCGCATCGAGCCCTATGGGCTGATCATCCTGGTGGTGCTGCTGGCCACGGGGATGCTGGGGCAGATTCTCAGCCCGCCCATGCGTTTGCTCGAAGGGGCGTTGTTCAGCCTGGCGGGGGTGGGCTAGTCATATTCAGTGTCGAGTAACTAGGGGCGAGGAGCGAGGGACAACAGTGAAAGGTTTTTCCTCGGCCCTAGATACTCGGCCCTAGATACTTTGTTCCTGGATTCCGGCATGCGCCGGAATGACGATAGAAAAATAAGAACGTAATGTCTTTGTAATTATGTGAGGGAGATCGGTTTGAGTTCGGTTCCAAGTCAGTATCAGCGGGTATTGTCGGGCATGCGGCCCACGGGCAGTTTGCATCTCGGCCATTATCACGGCGTGTTGCAGAACTGGGTGCGCCTGCAGCACGAGTACGAGTGTTTCTTTTTCGTGGCGGACTGGCACGCCCTGACCACCCATTACGAGGATCCCTCGGTGATCGGCGACAGCGTGTGGGACATGGTCATCGACTGGCTGGCGGCGGGGGTGAATCCCGGCTCGGCCAAACTGTTCATCCAGTCCCAGGTGCCGGAGCATGCCGAGTTGCATCTGCTGTTGTCGATGATGACGCCCCTTTCCTGGCTGGAGCGGGTGCCCACCTACAAGGACCAGCAGGAGGCGCTGAAGGAAAAGGATCTGGCCACCTACGGCTTTCTCGGCTATCCGCTGCTGCAGAGCGCGGACATCCTGATTTACAAGGCCGGCCAGGTCCCGGTGGGCGAGGACCAGGTGGCCCACGTGGAGCTGACCCGCGAGGTGGCGCGGCGCTTCAATCATTTGTACGGCCGCGAGCGGGACTTCGAGGAAAAGGCCGAGGCCGCTATCAAGAAGATGGGCAAGAAAAACGCCAAGCTGTACAACAGCCTGCGCAAGCAATTCCAGGAGCAGGGGGATCACGAGGCGCTGCAGACCGCCCAGGCCCTGCTGGAATCCCAGGGCAACATCACCCTGGGCGACCGCGAGCGCCTGTTCGGCTATCTCGAGGGCGGCGGCAAGATCATCCTCCCCGAGCCCCAGGCCCTGCTCACCCAGGCCTCGAAGATGCCGGGGCTGGACGGGCAGAAGATGTCCAAGTCCTACGGCAATGCCATCGCCCTGCGCGAAGACCCGGCGGTGGTGGAAAAGGCCCTGCGCACCATGCCCACGGACCCGGCGCGGGTGCGGCGCAGCGATCCCGGTGATCCTGGCAAGTGCCCGGTATGGCCGCTGCACGAGGTCTATTCCAATGACGAGGTACGCAATTGGGTGCAGGAAGGCTGCAAATCGGCGGGCATCGGCTGCCTGGACTGCAAGCAGCCGGTGATCGACGCCGTGCTCAAGGAGCTGGCGCCCATTCGTCAACGGGCCCAGGACTTCGTCGACGATCCCAAGCTGGTGCGCAATATCATCGCCGAGGGCAACGAGGCGGCGCGGGACGTGGCGCGGGACACCCTGGAAGAGGTGCGTGCGGCCATGGGGTTGAGCTACCGCTGATGCGGTCGCTAGTGTCGAGTATCGAGGGTCGAGGGGCTAGGAAAGGCTCTGAAATACTGACGTCTTTCCTAGAAACTCGATACTCGCCCCTAGAAACTCAATTAAACCCTAGACACTAGACCCTAGACACTAGAAACTACCCTGTTGAAACCCTGGCTCCTTGGATCTGATGTAAAACATGACCGAAACCCCCCAGCCACAATCTCCCACCCAAGACGAGATGCCCTTCGCGGTGGTGCAGGGCGAGGCCATGACCACCCTGCCCAAGGACCTGTACATCCCGCCGGAGGCCCTGGAGGTGATCCTCGAGGCCTTCGAGGGGCCGCTGGACCTGTTGCTGTACCTGATCCGCCGGCAGAACCTGGACATTCTCAACATCCCCATCGCCGAGATCACCCGCCAGTACATGGAATACGTGGAGATGATGAAGGCGCTGAACCTGGAGCTGGCGGCGGACTACCTGGTGATGGCCGCCATGCTTGCTGAGATCAAGTCGCGCATGCTGCTGCCGCGGCCGGTGGAGGAGGACAACGAGGAAGACCCGCGCGCAGAGCTGGTGCGCCGCCTGCAGGAATACGAGCGCTTCAAGCAGGCCGCCGAGGACATCGACGGGCTGCCGCGCATGAACCGCGAGGTGTTCCAGGCCTCGGCCAAGACCCCGGACCTCAAGCTGGTCAAGCCCGAGCCCGAGGTGGACATGCGCGAACTGCTCAGCGCCTTCAAGGACGTGCTGGTGCGGGTGGAGCGCAACACCCACCATCAAGTCACCCTGGAGCCGCTGTCGGTGCGCGAACGCATGTCGGAGGTGCTGGGGAAACTCTCCGGTGACACGTTCACCGAATTCTCCAGCCTGTTCGCGCCGGAAGAGGGGCGCCTCGGCGTGGTGGTGACCTTTCTGGCCATCCTCGAGCTGATCAAGGAATCGCTCATCGAGCTGATCCAGACCGAACCCTACGAACCGATTCACATCAAACCGCGGGCCAGCGCCTGAGCGCCTCGTGGCCATCTATTGGACGTTATGCTATGTCATCGAATCCCGAAACCCTGAGCATGAAATCTGTCGACAAGGCCGTCGAGCCTGCCAGCGACGAGACGAGCGCGACGCAGGCGGGCGTGGAAGACACCGCGCCGGTGTCACTCAACGCCGTGGCGCTGAACCCGGCGCGCATCAAGAATATCGTCGAGGCGGCGCTGATGGCGGCGGGCCAGCCCCTGTCGCTGGATCGCCTGCTGAGTCTGTTTTTGGACGAGAACCAGCCCACGCGCGACGAGCTGCGCACCGCGCTGAAATCCCTGGCCGAGGACTGCGCGGAGCGCGGCGTGGAACTGGTGGAGGTGGGCAGCGGTTTCCGTTACCAGTCCAAGCAGGAAAACGCCCCGTGGATCGCCCGCCTGTGGGAGGAAAAGCCGCCGCGCTATTCCCGTGCCCTGCTGGAGACCCTGGCGCTCATCGCCTATCGCCAGCCCATCACCCGCGGCGAGATCGAGGACATCCGCGGGGTGAGCGTGAGCACCAATATCATGAAGACCCTGCTGGAGCGCGACTGGGTGAAGGTGGTGGGCCATCGCGACGTGCCCGGCAAACCCGCCATGTACGCCACCACCAGGCAGTTTCTGGACTATTTCAGCCTCAAGTCCCTCAGCGACCTGCCCACCCTGGCGGAGATCCGCGACATTGACTCCATCAATGCCGAACTGGATCTCGCCGAGCCCGGGGCGCAAGGCGCTGGGACCGGCACGGAGCAGGCGGAAGATGCCGCTGCCACAGAAAACACCGCTACTGAGGAAATCAGCGCGGTGGCCGGAGAGGCGCCGGATGAGGATACCGCAACCGAACCAGCCGATGAGGACGAAACCGTGGCCGCTGCCGAAGCAGACCTGACCGAAGACCTCGAGGCCGCGGCACAGGACACCCCCGCATCCACGGCAGCGGTCACTGCCGAGCCGGCGTGAACAGAACCCCGGGTAATCAACGCGGCAGATCGCCCAGCAAAGGACCCGCCAAACCCGCCGGCGACGGCTCTCCCGACGAAAAGCTGCAAAAGGTCCTAGCGCGGGCGGGCTATGGCTCGCGGCGGGAGCTGGAGGCGTGGATCGAGGCCGGGCGGGTCAAGGTCAACAACCGGGTCGCCAGCCTGGGCGACCGGGTGTCCGCCAGGGACCGCATCGCCGTGGACGGCAAGCCCGTGCAGCAGGCCCGACTCAAGGAGCGCCGCAGTCGGGTGCTGGTCTATCACAAGCCCGTGGGCGAGGTCTGCACCCGCGCCGATCCCGAGGGCCGCGACACCATCTTTCAACATCTGCCGCGCCTGGCCAGCGGCCGCTGGATCACCATCGGCCGTCTCGACCTCAACACCAGCGGCCTGCTGCTGGTGACCACCGACGGTGAACTGGCCAATCGCCTCATGCATCCCTCCCACCGGGTGGAGCGCGAATACGCGGTGCGCGTGTTGGGCGAGGTGAGTCCCGAGACCCTCAAGCGCCTCAAGGAGGGTGTGGAGCTGGAGGACGGCCCGGCCCACTTTGACGTGGTGGCCAAGGCCGGCGGCGAGGGCGCCAACCAGTGGTACCATGTGGTGCTGCGCGAGGGGCGCAATCGCGAGGTGCGCCGCCTGTGGGAATCCCAGGGCGTGCAGGTGAGCCGCCTGATGCGCGTGCGCTACGGCCCGGTGTCCCTGCCGCGGGGACAGAAACCCGGCCGCTGGGAAGACCTGCCGGACGAGGCGGTGAACGCCCTGCGCGAGAGCGTGGGCCTGCCCGCCAAACCCACCCGGGGCGAAAAGACCCGCGGTGGTTTTTCCCGCAAGCGTTTCGCCAACAAGCCCCCCGCGAAGAAAAAGCGCGGCGTGCGCAAGGCGGTCAAGGGCCGGCGCTGAGCCATGGCCTGGCTGAGCCTGCGCCGGGTCTACAACCGCCTGTACAAACATTACGGGCCGCAGCACTGGTGGCCGGCAGATTCCCCCTTCGAAGTGATGCTGGGGGCCATCCTCACCCAGAACACGGCGTGGGGCAATGTGGAACGGGCCATCGGCAACCTCAGGGCAAACCATTGCCTGTCACCACGGGCCATCGTCGCAACGCCCGAGAAGGCCCTGGCGCAATGGCTCAAGCCCTCGGGCTATTTCAACATCAAGGCGCGCCGTGTGCGCAACTTCTGCCAGTGGTATCTCGAGGTCGGTGAATTTCCGGGATTATCGGTATTGGCAACCGATGAACTACGCAAGCAACTACTTTCCGTTAGCGGTGTTGGTCCGGAAACCGCGGACGACATGTTGTTGTATGCCTTTCAGCGGCCGGTGTTCGTCATCGACGCCTATACCCGGCGGATATTTTCCCGTTTGCAATTACTGGAGCACGATGCCGGTTACGAAACCCTGCGCAGTCAGTTCGAACAGGCCCTGTCGGCAGATGTGACTTTGTTCAACGAATACCACGCCCTCATCGTGCAGCATGCCAAGGTTGCCTGCAAAAAACGGCCGGTATGCCAGGCCTGTTGCCTGGCGCGTCATTGTCCGTTTTCTTTCCAGCCTGCTTGTTAAGGATCTCAAAATTGGTTTAACAGGCATCGGTGAACATTGGTCACACAGGGAAATAACCCTGTAGAAATTATTTTGAGACGATTGATAAGTCACGGTTCTTTCCGTGTGGTAGCAGATCAAGCCAAGGGTGGTGCAAGCCTTTCTTCGTGAGATGTGAAGCACCACATTTTTGCGATGTCTGTCACAAAGATGGATACTTAATTTCGATATCGTTACAGGCAATAAAGGGGTTGGCCTATGGGCGCGGGGGTAGCGATGTCATACAAGGATTTTTTACGGGTGCAGGGCTCTTGGGCATACAAGGCATCACTCTGGGCCAAGGTATTGGCCGGGCGATATCCGCGCTTTTATTTGCTCAGTGCCTTGATCCTGATGTTGCCAGGCTTTTGTATTCTGCTGTTATTTCCATCGCTCGTTGTGACCGGCGCCGGTGTACTGGTTGAGGAATTGCCCAAGGTGAAAACCATGGAGCATTGGCTGGCGGTGGAGATCTGGTTTGCGATTCTGTTGTTTTGCCTCTTTTTTAGCCAGCAAATTGCCCAACTGAATTTTCCGCGTGTGGCCGGGCTGAAGCTTTCCCGTGAACTCGTTCCCGATCTCTATTCTGTGGTCGGCAGTGTTCAACAACTCACAGGGCAACTGGCGATTCGCGATATTGTGATAACCGATCGATACGAGCTGCGCATTGAAGAAATCCCACGCTTTGGTTATCCGTTGTTAATGCGCAAAACCCTGGTGGTGGGTATGCCTTTGTTACAGACATTGTCAGAAGAGCAATTTCGTAACATGCTGATGCACCTGTTCGTGCAATACGCAGGTGGTCGTTTTCGTCCGGTTCACTGGATATATCGTTGCCGCTTGTGGTGGTGTAGCTATCAAACTGTGCTGGAGAAGCGTAGGCGTTTCTGGTTTCTTCCCTTACGCTGGTTTTTTTCGATTTATGCACCGCTGTTTGCGGCACTGACGGCGCCATCGGCGCGGATGGATGTTTTGTCGGCAGATGGTGCGGTGCTTGAGTGGTTGAATGATCGTGATTATTTCGACACGCTGAAAAGCAACAGTATTGCCGAAATCTTCCTCGAAAACTATTTTTGGCGGGGTATTTATTCTTCTGTCATGAAACAGACAGGGCCGGGCAAAGCTTATCCTCGGCCGTTTGAAAAACTGGAACATGTCGACGGTTATCTCAAATCCAAAGAGTTTCGTGGCAAGTGTCTGGAAGCGGCTCATTGCGCAGAAACGGATATCACATCAGTTATACCGTCATTACAGATACGCATGGAAAACATTGGCCAGTTAAAACTGCGTGAGACGCCGTTGGTGGAAAGGACGGCGGCGGCAGCATGCCTGGGAGAAACCCGAAAAAATATGGTTTCCCTGATCGACAAACTCTGGAGTAGCACCACGCTTGTTCAATGGCGCGCCGAGTATGAAAAGCGTCGTACCAATATCAGGGCGGTCAAGAAGCTCAGCCAGAAATCCCGACGCAGGGTGTTGAACCTGGAAGAAATGTGGCGCTATGCGTATATTGCCCATCAACTGCGAGGAGACCCGTGGCATCAATCTCTGTGGAAATTGTTCAAACGAAATGTAGACAAGCTGTGGCCGGACTCTTTGCGCCGGCATCATGTGTCATGATTTGATGGCCTGACCTGGGTCATAAAAGTCTGAATCACAGGCAGGCATTGTTATTCCCGTCGGCATTAGTCCGCCACACGGGTACAGTTACGTCCTGCGTGTTTGGCTTTGTACAACGCTTTATCGGCGCGGATGAAGAAGGATTCCTCACCTTCGTCGGGATTCAGGGTGGCGACTCCAAAGCTGGCGGTCATCCTGATGTGATTTCCTTCGCACGCACAATCCAGTGCTTCCACGTTGCGGCGAATGCGTTCCGCTAGATTCTTCACGCCTTTCAATTTCGTTTCCGGCAGCAGAACGATGAATTCCTCGCCACCGTAGCGGAACAACTGGTCCGAAAGACGAATGGTGTCTTCGGCGGTATGGGTCAGCGCCTTTAACAGGCAGTCACCGGTGCTATGGCCGTAGGTATCGTTGATCTTTTTGAAGTGATCGATATCGAAGATGATCATTCCCAGGCTGCGGCCATGGCGCTGGGCCACCTCGATTTCTCGGCCCAGGGCCTCGTTGAGGGCGGCGCGGTTGCCGGCACCGGTGAGGGCATCCTTTTGTGCGGCGCGTATGGCCTCGTGGTATAGCAGCGCATTGCGCAGGGGGTAGAGTAGGGCGCCAATGAGTTGTTCCACTTCCTGGGTTTCCTTCTTGCTGAACTTGCTTCCGCGCGACAGCACCAGTTTGCCCAGGCGTTCGTCCTGCAGGCTGAGTTGATAACTGAGGCGGTGGCGGCCATTCTTGCCGGTGGAGAAGGCGCAACTTTTGTGCTCATGGGTATAGCCCAGGTAGTTGTGGGCCACATAGGGTTTGATCTCGTCACTGAACTGGCTGAGGATTTCGTCGAGATCCAGGCTGGCCTGCAATTGATTAGACAGGTGCAGCAGATGGCTGTCATCCATGGGGTCGTGCAGGGACTGGCCATCGAACAGGGGCAACAGGCCACCGGCCACGGTGCGGAAGGGGAGGGGACGTACATTGGTCAATTGTGGGTTTGCCATGGTCATTCTCTGTTGATTAACTGACCACTGCCTAGCGATTTTCGTGCCAGTTTTGCGCCAAAAATACTAATTATTTCCTAAACAATGAGTTAGCGGGGTAATAAATTTTGGGTGACGGAAAACCGTCAAAATATTGGCAGCCTATTGCCGGGGTGGCGGGTTATTTTCTACCCTGCCATTGTCCGTATTTTGTCGTTTATGCGGATTTTCTGACGCACAGCCATCAGTGAAAATACTAATTAAACAAGGAGCTTAGGAGATTCTGCTCAGAGTCTTTAGGTAATCTCTGGCGTAAATACGTTGGCCGTTGAGCGCGCCGGTCTCTGCCGTTTCCAGGAGATGTACATAGGCGGGAACCACGGTTTCGGCTACGGGCAGGGTATTGGGGTCTTCCCCGGGGTAGGCCAGGGCGCGCAGCCGGCTGCGGATAGGCCCCGGGTCGATGCAGTTGACGCGGATTCGGGTATTGGCCTCCAGCTCATCGGCAAGGATCTGGGTGAGGTTCTCAATGCCTGCCTGGGCCACGGCATAGGCGCCCCAATAGGCGCGTCCCCGTTGGCCAACGTCACCAGTGCTGAAGAGAATGCTTGCAGCAGGGGCGGCCTTGAGCAAGGGAAGGCAGGCACGGGTGAGCAGCAGGGGGGCGGTGAGATTGACCTGCAGAACCCGATTCCACGTGCCGGTATCGAAATGTTCGATGGGGGTGAGGCTGCCGAGAGTGGCGGCACAGTGCAGCAGGCCATCCAGGCGCTTGAACTCCTGGTCAATCATTGCGGCGCTGTTTTGAAGGTCATATTCCGTGGTGCTGGCGAAATCCATCGGACAAATGGCTGGCTGTGGATGGCCGGCGGAAGTGATGGCGTCATAGGTTTTTTCCAGGGCTGGCAGACTACGTCCCATGAGTACCACGCTGGCACCCTGGGCGGCCAGGGCCTGTGCAACGGCGCTGCCGATGGCGCCCCCGGCGCCAGTGACAAGAATGACCCGTTGCTCCATGGCTTGCGTCTTGCTCATGTGCTCTCCTGTTGTTACTGCTGGTGCCGGTGTCGCCGGGCGGAAATGATACGTTGGGCACAATGCAGGCCGCTTCGCACCGCACCTTCGAGGGTGGCGGGCAGACGGGTGTTGGTGTAATCACCCGCCAGCCACAAGCCTTGTATCGGAGTTTGTCCGTCGGGTCGATATTGATTGATCCCCACTGTGCTGGCAAGGGTGGCGCGTTTTTCGCGAATCACCTGCCAGGAAATGGGTGTTGGCCATTGCGGGAGTTGCGCGCCAATTTCAGCTATCACATGGTTATACAATTCCTGGTTATCCCATTGCATGTGTTCTCCATCACTGCTGATTACCACGGCCATCAGGCCGTCTTGTCCATACAGGCTGCGGTCGAAAATCCATTGGCAGAGCGTGCCCAGTGAACCCTGTAGCCAGCGCCCAAGGCGGATATTCTTGTCAAACTGTAAATAGAGTGTGCAGATGGGGCGGTCATCCAACTGTTGCAGTTGTTCGCAGACAGGTTCTAAAGCCGCATGCGGTTTAAGCATCTGGAGGCTGACATGATGGGGTGTGGCGAGAATAATATCGTTGGCGTTGTACCGGGTTTCGTCCACTTGGATACCTTCGACTTTATCATCCTTTATGTTCAGTTCTGTCACGCGTTGACCGAGGCGCACACTGCCTTTATGGCGCTCAATGTAGTCTGCGGCAGGTTGCGGGAGGATGGCGCCGAGATTCACGCGGGTCAGCAGCAGATCGGAATCACTGCGTGCGTGATTGAAACTGTCACCAAGAGTGCGCAGGAAAATCTGCGCCGAGGCTTCGTCCAGCCGGGTATTGAGGGCACCGATGCACAGGGGCTCCCACAGTGCGCGCACCAGGGATGGTGATTGATCTTGACGCACCAAGAGGTCTGCAACACTGCAATCTTCTTCGATACTGAAGTGACGTTTTTCCTGGCGCCGACTGAAGGCCAGGGCTGACAGACGGTCGCGCAGAGAAAGGCCTTTCGCCGTCAGCAAGCCCCAGGCAAGGTGATAAGGCGCCGGGAGTCTGGCGGTGCGCAGTGATACCGGTGTGTTGGCAGGATCGTTCCAATACAGGGAGAGAGGCTGCCGGTGCAGTACATTTTCTTCTTCGATGCCGATACTGCGTATCAGGCCGAGGGTGGATTCGTAAGCGCCTAACAGTAAATGTTGGCCATTGTCCACCTGCATGCTGCCTGTCTGCACGCTGCGTGCCCGGCCACCCAGTTGTTTGGCTGACTCCAGCAAAGTGACGGGAATATCATGACGCGCCAGCTCTACGGCGGCAGCAAGGCCCGCCCAGCCTCCGCCCACCACGATCACCGGCTGCGTCTCAGTTTCAGTGTTCATTACGCGGCATGTTTTACCAGCTGACGGTGGCGGCGTTTTTCCCTGCGTGCGGTACGCCAGGCAAGCCACAGTTTTTTCAGGGGTGTGCTGGAAATCCGCTGCGACAGCACCCGGCAACTGTCCTGTTGGATGGTGTTCAGGGTATTGCGGTAGATGGCGGCCATGATCAAGCCGGTGCGCTGTACGTAGCGGTCGCACTCCGGCAGCAGGGCGAAGGCCTTGTCGTAATGTTGCTGTGCCCGTTGGGCCTGAAAGTCGAGCAGTTTTTGCATTTTGTTGCTGCAGCGGCTTTTAAGGATGTCCTCTTCGCTGACACCGTATTCATCCAGCTCATCCAACGGTAAATAGATGCGGCCACGTTGCGCGTCCTCTTTCACGTCGCGCAGGATGTTGGTGAGCTGGAAGGCGAGGCCCAGGTTGTGGGCATATTTCAGGGTGCCGCGATCCTGGTAGCCGAAGATTTCTGCAGCCATCAGGCCCACCACGCTGGCCACGCGGTAACAGTAAAGATTGAGCTCGGCGAAGCTGGCATAGCGGGTCTGCAGCAGATCCATCTCCATGCCATCGATGATCTCCAGGAAGTATTCCTTGGGCAGGTTGTATTGTTCGATGGGGATGACCAGCGCCTTGCATACGGGATGATTGGGCCTGCCTTCAAACAGACCAAAGACCTCGGCACGCCACCAGTTGAGTTTGCTGCGTGCCAGTTCGCTGTCGCTGCATTCGTCCACCACGTCGTCCACCTCGCGGCAGAAGGCATACAGGGCGGTGATGGCCTTGCGCTGCGCCTCGGGTAAAAACAGGAAGCTGTAATAAAAGCTGGAGCCGCTTTTGGCGGTTTTGTCCTGGCAGTATTCGTCGGGGGTCATGGTGCCGGAGTCGGTGGATTTTGGCGTATTATACGCGGCGAGGGGCGCTTGAGTAGATTTTATGGCCACCGGGTTTATGGCCACAGAGGGCACAGAGCTCACTGAGATAAAATCCCTCTTTTTCATACTCGGTGAACTCTGTGCCCTCTGTGGCAAAAAATATTTCTTGGAGAGATTTTATGCAAAGCCTGTGGAACGAAGAAGAGGCGCGTGTATTGGCGCAGGACCCGTTGCAAATGCGCGTGTACAGCTCGCGCCTGCTGGGCCGCGAGCCCTCGCTGGTGCTGCACGGCGGTGGCAATACCTCGGTGAAGGCCGAGGTCAGCGACCTGCTGGGCGACCGCAAGCCGGTGCTGTACGTCAAGGGCAGTGGCTGGGATCTGGCCACCATCGAGGCGCCGGGTTTTGCGCCGGTGTGCCTCGACACGCTCAAGCGCATGGCCGAGCTGCCCGAACTCTCCGACCCGGACATGGTGCGCGCCCAGCGCGTGGCCATGACCGACCCTTATGCGCCCAACCCGTCCGTGGAGGCCATCCTGCACGCCATCATCCCGTTCACCTTCGTGGATCACACCCACGCCGACGCGGTGGTCACGCTGACCAACACCCCGGACGGCGAGGCACGCATCCGCGAGCTGTACGGCGAGCGGGTGTTGATCGTGCCCTACGTGATGCCCGGCTTCGTGCTGGCCAAGACGGTTCGCGAGCT
>Ga0256832_1000527_pt1 | contig 24933 bp, 19 predicted proteins | sample 134614metaG_FD_190534 | JGI IMG/M metagenome (GOLD analysis project Ga0256832, IMG submission 190534) | Hydrothermal vent microbial communities from Lau Basin, Pacific Ocean - 134-614 | ecosystem: Environmental > Aquatic > Marine > Hydrothermal vents | place: Pacific Ocean: Lau Basin | collected... | reverse complement strand
ACAGGAGCTAGCATCATCAGTTTACTCCCTTCAGGCAATTCTAGCACTGCATCGACCATTTGACTCACCGTTTGCGCTTCTAAGGCTTGATGATGTGTAGGGCAACGTGGTTGACCTGCTCTTGCATACAATAAACGCAAATAATCATAGATTTCGGTAATTGTACCCACTGTAGAACGTGGATTATGTGAGGTTGTTTTTTGTTCAATAGAAATAGCAGGTGATAACCCTTCAATATGATCTAAATCAGGTTTTTCCATCATTGATAAAAATTGACGCGCATAAGCAGAAAGTGATTCGACATAACGGCGTTGCCCTTCTGCAAAAATGGTATCAAAGGCAAGCGAAGACTTGCCTGAACCTGATAACCCTGTAATCACAATGAGTTTGTCACGGGGTAAATTAAGATCAATATTTTTTAAATTATGGGTACGTGCACCACGAAGACTGATTGTTTTCACGGATAGGGATTCTCGCTCTTAAAGAAATAATTATATTAATAATTTTATGAGTATAGATCACAAGTAGCATCAGTTTTTCAACGAGCTAAATGAATCTAAGCTAATCTAGGAATCTATTATTTTAGTCATCAATGCATTTGAGAATTGTTGTTAAGTGCTTGTCTTAATTGTTTGGTTTTTCTTTCAGTAAAAAGAGAGAACAGCCAAGCTCCAATATTAGTGATTAGCCAGAGTAGCAAAAAATAGCAAAGTCCTATTATATCATAGGAAAGCCCTTCTCCTAGTTTTTGATTAAAACTCATTCCCAAAAATACAAAGGGCAGATGAAGTACATACAGTGAAAAGCTATAACTGGCTAAAAAAGAAAAACTTTTTTTCAATAGTGCGACAGGTACAAAGCCGAGTAAGCGTATTGTTATCACTGTGCCTATACCAATGAGAAAGTCTTGTTTTATCAGTGATTCTAAGTGAGAAGGAATCACTGGAATATTTAAAGTAAAGTAAATAAGGATTGCGATAAAAGATAGTAGGAAACAGGAGAGGATTAATCTTGATCTGTTATTGATAAAAAAAGCGAATGCTCCAAGCAACCAGATAAGAAGATTGTAAAAATAGTAGATAGGTCGATCAGGATCATGCTCTTTTGCTGAAAAAATAAAAAGTAGCATAATTAGGCTGGTGAAAATCAGAAATAATAGCCTTCTATTCCCTTGATAGAAGAGGGTTGCCATTAAAAAGGGGAGAAATAAGTAGTACCAAAATTCATTTGAGAGACTCCATAAAGATAAGTTTGTTCCAAATTGAAAACCAACAATCATTTGTAAAAAACTGGCATTGATTAGAAAAGATTGAACACTAAAGGTATTTACCTCTGCCCACCACTCGGGGTAGAACGGTTGTCGAGAGATAAGAATATTAGCTCCATTACCATAGTTGAAGGAGAAATAATCAAAGGCAGCGGTTAGTAACAAAGCGGGGATTAATACAATTAGTAATCGAGTGAGTCTATTAGAAATAAAGATTGAAAAGCAAAAGTGTTTGGCTAAAAAATCGGAAATAACGCGTCCACCAACTAAATAACCACTGATAACAAAGAAAATAACAACCGCTTCATGAGGAGCAGAGCTTAATGTAGAAATAAAAGTTTGAATCAAGGAGTTGTTGCTATCAGTGTTTGGATTGATAAATAGAATTTGCCTCATATGCCCAAACACAACCGCTTGAGCGGCTAGAGTGCGAATAACATCAAGCCAAATGGATAGATTATTATAATAACAGGGAATAAATGCTTTCATGAGGTTAGATTATGCATCTAATAGAATAGTTTTATGATATGTTTTGTTGTAAATGTATCATTTTGGAGTGTTTGGGAATATAATCCCAATAATGAATAAAATCCTTTACACAGCCTGTTATCTCATTTTGAAGCCTTTAGTGCGTATATTACTACGCAAGGGGATTGCTTTTGGTGAGCTAAGCCAAATTGCGAAACGTGTTTATGTGCAGGTGGCTGACGATAATTTAACTAAAAAAAAGAAGCGTGCGACTACCTCGCAAATTGCTATCATAACAGGATTGACACGAAAAGATGTGGCAAATCTAAGAAAGTTGCCTGTTGACGAGACTATTCCGACGGTTCGTTATAATAGAGGTGTACGTGTTATTGAGGGTTGGAAGAAAGATAAAGAGTTTAATAATAACAATGGGGAGCCTGCAACACTATCTCTACTTGGGGATAAGCAAAGCTTTGAACGTTTAGTTGAACGCTACAGTGGTGATATGCCCTATCGGGCGATGTTGCAAGAGTTAAAACGTATCAATGCGGTTGATGTTTCTGATGATGACTCGATTAGTTTACTTGTGGATGAATATATCCCTCATGGTGATGAGGATGCAATTATCGAAATTTTAGGTGTTGATGTTGAGCATCTTATTACGACCTTTGATCACAATCTTTCTGCTAAAAAAGATGAGCGTCGTTATCAGCGTAAAGTGTCCTATAATAATCTACCAATAGAAGCAATTGCTCCTTTTAAGGAAATGGTGGATAAGGATGCACAAGCTTTATTGGTAAAGTTTAATAAATGGTTGGCCGAGAATGATAGAGACAGCTCTCCAAATGTCAAAGGTACAGGGAAAGTTCAAGCGGGAGTGGGTATTTATTATTTTGAGAAAGAATTGTCATCAAAATAAACTTATCTTTTTAATGATTGTTTAAGGGTTACGCTAAGGGAGAAAGTTTCAGTAAGATCTTATTTAAAAACATGCTTTTCTTCCTGAAAATATCTAATGAAAATTCTACTTATGCTCAAAATTAGTTTGCTTTTTACGACTTTCTTATTCTTTTTTTCTGCCTGTAATGTAGAAAATTCTGAGGTTGCTGAAGGAGGGATTGGAGGCTCTGGCGTTATTCTCGCTGAAGGAGGAATAGGAGGCTCAGGGGTTGTAATGGGGAGTATCACAGGCTTTGGTAGTGTTTATATTAATGGTGTTGAGTATGATACAAGTAATACTCAGTTTTACCGTGATGGCAAGCGAGCAAAACAAGATGATTTTAGTCTAGGTGAAAATATTGAAATGACAGGCAGTGTCGATGCCCTGACTGGAACAGGAGTCGCAGATAAGATCAGTTATGATAGTGATATTAAAGGTGTTGTTACTGTTGCCTCATCTGATAATCACTCGCTTAGAATTATGGGACAAGATGTTGAAACCACACCTTTAACGGTTTTAAATGGGTTTGAGCAATTGCAAGATTTAACCATTGAGAATTATGTGGAGGTTTCAGGGAGTCGAAATTCTGAAGGTGTTTTGATTGCAAGTAGCATTAAATTAATCGCTCCATTTTTTATGAATAATAGTTCCTCAATTGCTATAGAAGGTGAGATTACAAGAATTAATGAAGACTTAAAAATGATCCTGGTTCAAGATACTATTGTCGATTATTCAGCTGTTGAGGATTTAAATTCAGCCGAAAATAAGCCAAAAATTGGACAGTATGTTGAAGTGGAAAGTGCGTTAAATTATATTCAGGATAAAATACTAATCGCCTCTTCGATTCATTCGGAAACACCTTATCAGCGTTTTGAGAAAGGTACTTTATTAGCAGTTAAAGGGCTAGTGACTGATTTTGATTTGAATTTTCCTTCGCATTTTCGTGTTGCTGGTCAACCTGTTGTTATTACAGATAAAACTAAACTTATTACAGGAAAGTTGGATGACATATTCTCAGATACGATCCTTTCAGTTGAAGGATTAGTGAATGAAAACGGTGAATTAGTAGCTTCTACAGTGGTTGTATTGCCGTTAGTACAAGAAAAAGAGTCTGGTATTATTGAGTCGATTGATAATAATAAAATTAGACTAAACGGAAAGGATATTATTATTAATACCTCGACCTTGTTAATCGACCAGTCAAGCCAAAAAAGAAAAGATATAAAAATAGAGAATTTATTAGTGGGTACTCATATTGAGGTGATATGGGTTGAACAAGAAGTTAACGGGAAGAATATAGTTTATACTGCGGTACGTGTTAATATTCTTGATTAATTCTTCTAAAAAAATTATCAAATGAATGTACTTCATGTATATCGTACTTATTTTCCTGACCCTCCAGGTGGTTTGCAAGAGGCGATTCGGCAAATTGCTCTTTCTACCCAGTCTCTACCTGATGAGGAGATAGAAAATCGTATTTTTACGCTATCACCTACTCCAATTCCAGCACAGATAGAACGGGCTGAGGGATGGGTTATTCGCGCTCGTTCATGGGTAGCACCTGCATCTTGTGATTTAGGGTTTATTGCATCATTTCAACTGTTTTCAATACAACTTGAATGGGCGGATATTGTCCATTATCATTTTCCGTGGCCATTTGCTGATATTTTGCATTTTTTAAGCAGAGTTAAGAAAAAATATAATAAAGCTTGTGTTATGACCTATCATTCTGATGTGATTGCTAAAGGTTGGCTAGGAAAGCTTTATCAGCCTTTAATGAAGCGTATGTTAAACAGCATGGATGCAGTTATAGCCACCTCAACGGCTTATATAAAAAGCAGTCCCATTTTAACCTCAATAGTGCCGAGCCAATATTTACATACTATTCCGCTGGGTATTATGGAGTCGAGCTATCAACAATATCAAAAAGATGCCATTAATATTTCATTGCAACAAAAATTTGGTCTTAAAACGAGTGAATATTTTTTATTTATTGGTGTCTTGAGAGCTTACAAAGGGTTATATTTTTTATTGGAGGCCGCAAAACAAGTTGCTTTCCCTATTGCAATTGCAGGTACGGGTGCAGAACAAGATAAACTGGCTGCAATAGCACAACAGTCTGCTAATATTCATTTATTGGGTCAGGTCACTAATGCAGAAAAAATGGCATTGATTCGGGGTTGTAAAGCCTTAATTTTACCGTCTCATCTGCGTTCTGAAGCGTTTGGTGTGGTTTTAATAGAAGCTGCTATGTGTGCAAAGCCAATGATTTCTTGTGAAATTGGTACAGGGACTTCATTTGCCAATTTAGACCATAAAACAGGTTTTGTTGTTCCTCCAAGGTCTCCAGATGCCTTAGCGAATGCAATGCAAAAACTAATTACTGATGGTGATTTAACAAAAACGATGGGTAAAGCCGCACGTCAGCGTTATCAAGCACTTTTTTCAGGAGAAGCATTAGGAATGGCCTATGCCCAATGCTATAGAAAAATTCTAAATGATAAAAAATAGTTCAATAAAAATACTGGTGACAGGAGCTAATGGATTTATTGGTAGTGCGCTGTGTCAGGCATTGGTGCAACAAGGATACCGTGTTATCGCTACGCTAAGAAAGGAGCCTCAGCAAGCAATAGCAAATATCTCATGGGTAGTGGTTGGTGATATTAATAGCGAAACAGATTGGTCTAATGCTTTAACTGGGGTCAATATCGTCATTCATCTGGCGGCGCGTGTGCATATTATGCAGGAAAAAGCGACTCAAGCATTGAATCTTTATCGTGAAGTGAATGTAGCGGGTACATTGAATCTGGCTCATCAAGCAGTTAAGGTTGGTGTGAAACGCTTTATTTTTGCCAGTAGTATTAAAGTGCTTGGAGAAGAAAGAGATAAACCTTATACGCATCAAGACAAAGCTAAGCCTATGGATGACTATGCGGTTTCTAAATGGGAAGCAGAGCAAGGTTTGCAACAGATAGCACAGCATCAAGCACTGGAATTAGTTATTCTCAGATTTCCGTTGGTTTATGGAAAGGGCGTTAAGGCTAATTTTTTACATCTGATTCAATGGGTTGATAAAGGGATACCCTTGCCTTTAGGGGCAGTTAATAATGCGCGTAGTCTGCTTTATCTAGGAAATCTATTGGATGCTATCAGGGTTTGCTGTCAACATCCACAGGCAGGAGGAAAGGTATTTTTAATCAGTGATGAAGAGGCACTCTCTACTGCAAAACTAATCCAGAGTATTGCCTATCAGCTTCAAAAACCTGCTCGTTTATTTTCTATGCCTCCTAGCGTCTTAAATGGCTTGCTGACTTTATTAGGAAAAAAAGCCATTGCTAAACGTTTATTAGGCTCTCTTATGGTAGATAATAGCCATATTAGTTCGAGCCTTGCTTGGAAGCCGCCTTATTCCTTAGACGAAGGTTTAGCCAAGACCCTTATTGATTATAAAAATTCTTAAAATATGCTTCTTTCCTTTATCGCTTTTGTTCTTGGTTGGCTAATTACCTTACTGGTTTGTCGTTATGCTACATCTTTAAAACTAGTTCATCAGCCGAATAATCGTTCTTCACATACAAAAATAACCCCTCATGGTGGGGGAATAGGTATTATTGGCGGTTTTTTTCTAATTAGTCTGTGGTTGATGTATTTAGAACAAATTTATTCTCCTGTCTATTGGGGAGTGATAGCCCTTTGCTTACTGGTTGCCTTGGTCGGCTTAGTGGATGATATTATCCATCTCTCTGCTGCTATTCGCCTTATTGTACATGCTAGTGTTTCCCTTTTGGTTTATTTAGGCATCTCAACCCTACCTCTACCTGCGATTGAAGATATTTTAGGATTACCTTTTAGCCTAACAGTGGCATTGATTATCTTTGCAGGAAGTTGGTGGATTAATTTATTCAATTTTATGGATGGAATAGATGGTCTAGCGGCCTTGCAAGCGATTTTTATGTTGTTATCCACCGCTTTTCTTAGTGTTTATTTTAATCCAGCGGTGACAGAAACAACAGTCTGGCTATGGATGCTTTGTCTAGCGGCAGCCACAGGTGGTTTTCTTTTGCATAATTGGTCACCTGCAAAAATATTTATGGGCGATGTGGGTAGCACTTTTTTAGCCTTTATGATTTTTTTCTTTGCATTGATCACCATTAGCCTCGGTTGGATGAATTACGCAGCATGGGTCATTCTTTCAGCTCTCTTTGTTGTTGATGCGAGTGTGACACTGATTAGAAGAATACTTGCACGAGAGAATATTTTACAAGCACATTGTACTCATCTCTACCAACACCTTGCACACTATTGGTCTTCACATCAAAAAGTGACTCTTATCTATTTTGGTATTAATTTATTTTGGGTATTTCCATTAGCATGGTTATGTTTGGCCTATCGAGACGCAAGCTGGTGGTTATTATTGATAGCCTATCTTCCTTTGACTTTACTTGCTTATAAATTGGACGCAGGTAAGAAAGTGTTTCGTTTTTAGTGTGAATTTATTATTTTGCTCAGTTTTTGAATAAGTTTAGCCATTTCATCATTAGTACCAATGCTAATCCGTAGATAATTATCAATACGGGGCGCATTAAAATAACGTACTAAAACCCCTTCTTGTTTCAATGCCAAATAAATAGCTTCGGCAGGCATTTTATGGGTGGTTGCAAAAATGAAATTACTTGAGGAGGGTAGGGTATTAAAGCCAAGGGTTTGCAACGCTTTTTCGGTTGTTTCGCGTGTACGGATGATTTTTTTGCAGGTCTGTTCAAAATAAGCCTTATCTCGTATGGATGCAGTTGCCCCTTCTATGGCAATACGATCAAGAGGGTAGCTATTAAATGAGTTTTTAACACGCTCTAAACCATTGATTAATTCAGTTGGGGCAATGGCAAAACCCACTCGTAAGCCTGCTAATGAGCGCGATTTAGAAAAAGTTTGTACCACAATGATATTATTGTATTTTTGCGTCAGTGGTATTGCTGTTTGAGCGCCAAAATCCACATAAGCCTCATCAATAAGAATAACAGAATCAGGATGTTGTTGTGCTAATTGTTCAATTTCAGCAACAGCAATTGCAATTCCCGTCGGTGCATTAGGGTTAGGAAATACAATGCTGCCATTTTCCTGTTGATAATCAGCAAAGTTAATACCTAACTGATCATCAAGAGGGATGCTTTTGGCGTTAATTCCAAAAAGACGAATATAAGAGGGGTAGAAGCTATAGCTAATATCAGGATAAAGCAGTGGTTTATTATGATTGAGCAATGCTGCAAAACTATGTGCTAATACCTCATCTGAACTATTACCAACAAATACATTGCTAATATCGACTTGATAATAATCTGCAATGGCTTGTTTTAATTGCTTAGCATTTGGATCGGAATACAAACGTAGATCATTGGAAACCGCCTGTTGCATTGCCTCAAGCGCTAACGGGGAGGGCGGATAAGGATTCTCATTGGTATTGAGTTTGATGTATTGCGTATCTTGCGGTTGCTCGCCAGGAGTATAAGGTTTTAACGCATGTGTATGTTGACTCCAGAATTTGCTCATAATGTTTTTACTTTTATCGTTAATTTGGGGGGAGGATCATTTTATCGGGGCAAAAGGTTTGTGGCAATGTGATTTCTTTAATACCGTTTTTTGATATCATTCATTAGATAATTTAATTACTTAAAACCTTCTGAGTTTATAAAATTGCTGGCAAGAAAACTTCTCTGAGCTATAGACAGAGAAGTGGTTGACCTGCAATATGTTTTATGTATACTGCCGAGCTTGTGTATATATTAAAAATAAGACAATGGAGTCGAAATACACGTGTTTTAGGGGATTATTATGGCAGTCGCATTACCAAAATATGCGGTGGCAGCGAGTGACGTTGCCACACAATTGTATACTCATTTAAGCAGTGCCTTAGCAGATGACTATAAAATCTATCAGCACTTATCTACTGGCAACCTTCCAGCGGGTACTTTGTTTTATTTGCAACGAGGGAGGCGCTCACTCTTTATTTTTATTTGCAGTGAAGATACACAAGTCGAGGATCTGTCACAAAGACAGGACAAAGAAATCCTTTCTTATAAGAAAGACGCATTACGTAAAATATTATACTTTCAGCAGTCATTGCTTCCAAAAAAACTACAAGCCCATACGAGTTTATTAGTTCCTTTTATTGTGATATTGCCTAATAGCTTAGATGCAAAAAAGCAATTGCACTTAACATCTCATGGCATGCATCTATTTGGAGGGGACGCACTTATCCCTCAGGAATTATCCACCTTGGTGAGCAAATACATGGGAGTTTCTATGTCAACTTATACGCTGAACTATATGCGCTGTCGCTTTAATCCTGAGTCTGCTATTTCAAAACATCACTCATTGCATCGTTTTGATCAACAAACGTCATTAAAATTAGAGCATTTTCTTCTAAGTGAAGAGCAAGAAATGGCACTCAAACAGGATTTAGTCTTAAAAAAGGAAGAAGCATCACCTCATAATTATAATTTACGTTTGATTCATGGTGCTGCTGGAAGCGGTAAGTCATTAGTTTTATTGCATCGTGCAAAATTATTACGTGACCTTTATCCTAAGAAAAAAATTCTTGTATTGACCCATAATAAAGCGATTAACCATTGTTTGAAATCGCGTTATAAAAGCCTATTCAATAGTGAGGAAAATGAATGTCATCCTTTTATGGAATGGTGTCAACAGCAATGGAAATGGACGCATTCTTTTATTCATGAGCATCAGGTAATGGATGTGATTGAGCAAATCTTAAAACGTCATTTAATAGGAACAGTTTTTACCCAACATTCATTTCTACGCGAAATTAACTTTATTAAAGACCGTCTGATTTTTACAGAAGTTGATTATTTAAAAATAAAGCGTTCGGGGCAAGCGCATTCTTTAAGTGTAGAATTACGAGAACGCCTATGGCAAGCGGTGTTAGATTTTGATGCTGAATTAAAAGCACGCCATGTATTGCTTTGGGCTGATCTTCCACGCTTATTATGGCGTAATATACAAGAGGGTAGCGTTAACCTAGAGCAGTATGATCATATATTGGTTGATGAGGCGCAATATTTCGCTCCGATCTGGTTTGAATTAATAAAAAAAGCCATCAAACCGAAGACAGGACAACTTTATATGGTTGCTGATCCTGATCAAGGCTTTCTAAATCGTAGCCTAAGCTGGAGAGAAACAGGTATTGATCTACGTAACCGAACCACTCGTTTACAATACAATTATCGTTCTAATCCCTTAATTTTAAAAATTGCTGAAGAATATCGCTTAAACCGTCTTCCAGACGAAATAGAGCACATATCAACGATTCAATCTTGTATGGATTTGCCTAAATCGGCTTGTATTGCGCCTAAACTATTACATTTTCAGCATCAAAATGATGAAAGAAACCGTCTTCTTAGTGAGGTGCATAAACTTTTGAAAAAAGGAACGCCTGCACAAGACATTTTAATTCTTGATGCGGCTAATTTTAGTGTGCGTCCTTTATTGCAAACGATTAAAAACAGCTTAAATCAATCGGCCTGTATTTTGACTGATCCCTATTGGGATGAAAAAGCATTAAGACTTTGTGAGTTAGAGGCAGCAACAGGTCTTGAAAGCCCGATTGTCTTTATCACTGGTTTGCAAGCTTTGTTTGACAATGAAAAACGAGTAGGAATTGAGGATAGAGAACACCATGCGCTTATTGTTGAAAACACACGTAAACTTTATATGGGAATGACTCGTGCTAGTTGTCAATTGGTTTTATTACTGACCTCAGATAGAGTTCCTAAGTCTTTGCAAATTAAAGAGATGGATATACCAAGCTCTTCCAAAACATTAGCCACTGTACGTTACTTACATACAAAACTTTAAAATTTTAAAAAAAGCTTGCACTTATTTGAACATTTCCCTATAATCTGCACCCTCTGATGCGGGGTGGAGCAGTCTGGCAGCTCGTCGGGCTCATAACCCGAAGGTCGTAGGTTCGAATCCTGCCCCCGCTACCAAATGTAAAATTGAGACATAACTGCTCTTGTCTCAATGATAAAAAGCTCCGTTTACGGGGCTTTTTTATTGCTTGAAATTTGTTTAAATAGGAACACTCAGTGCAAGATCGATTAAATAACTTAATCAAAATAACAACAGAAGGTTTGGGTTTTCAATTATGGGGTTATGAGTATCGCCCGCATTCAGAAAGTGCCCTTTTACGCATTTTTATTGAAAAAGAATCAGGCATTACTGTTGAGGACTGTGCTCAAGTCAGTCGACAAATGGGTGCGGTACTGGATGTGGAAGACATTATTCCTGTTGCTTATATTCTGGAAGTGTCTTCTCCTGGAATTGATCGAGTGCTTTTTTCTATTGATCAATATAAACAATATGTCGGTCAATCAGCAAAAATTCGTACTAGGACGCCTATTAATGAACGCAGAAACTTTCGTGGCAGTTTAGAGCAAGTAACCGAGACTCATGTGTCAATTTTAGTGGATAAAGAAATACATACTATTCCTTTTGATGCTATTGATCGCACTCGCCTAATAATGGAATAAAAAATCGATATGAATAGCCCAGTAATATTTTTAGGTAAAATGTTAGGTGTAATAACCCTATGAGCAAAGAGATACTGTACGTTGTGGACGCGATGTCCAATGAAAAAAATGTAGCACCTGAAATAATCTTCGAAGCCATAGAGATTGCATTGGCAACCGCAACCCGTAAGCGTTATGGCATGGAAATGGATATTCGTGTTGATATCAATAGAACAACAGGTGACTATAAATCTTTTCGACGTTGGGAAGTATTAGATGATGAAGATCCAAAGTTTGAATCACCTGAAAAACAAATCCTTCTTAGCTATGCAAAAGCAAGAGGCTTAGAACTTGAAATTGGTGAATTTATAGAAGAACCTGTTGAGTCGATCAAATTTGGACGTATTGCAGCGCAAACTGCTAAGCAAGTGATTGTTCAAAAAATACGCCAAGCAGAACGTGAACGGGTGGTTGAAAACTTTAGAGATCAAATGGGACAGTTGGTTCTTGGCACGGTTAAACGCGCTGATCGTCGTGGCATTATGCTTGATTTAGGTGATAATGCAGAAGCTTTAATTCCACGAGATCAAATGATTCCTCGTGAAAACGTGCGAGTTGGTGATAGACTACGCGGTCTATTAAAAGAGATTCGAGAAGATGCGCGTGGCCCACAAATGATTGTGAGTCGTACCGCTAATGAATTTCTTATTGAATTGATTAAGCTAGAAGTGCCTGAAATTGGTCAGGAAATGATAGAAGTTATGGGATGCGCGCGTGATCCTGGTTCTCGCGCTAAGATTGCGGTACAGGCATTGATACCAAATCTTGACCCTATTGGTGCTTGTGTCGGTATGCGTGGTTCACGAATACAGACTGTTACGAATGAGCTTAATAATGAACGAGTGGATATCATCCCATGGGATGAAGACATTGCGCCTTTTATTATAAATGCAATGCAACCTGCAGAAGTTCTCTCTATTGTTGTCGATGAAGAAAAAAAGAGCATGGATATAGGTGTTGAAGAAGACAAGCTATCGCAGGCGATTGGTAAAGGTGGACAGAATGTGCGCCTTGCTAGCGAACTAACAGGCTGGATTCTCAATGTCATGAGTGAGAGTGATGCAGAGGCGAAAGGGATAAAAGAAGCTCAAATTATCATTAATTTGTTCTCAGAACAACTGGATGTTGATGAAGAAATAGCAGGGCTTCTGGTGGAAGAAGGATTTAGCAGCCTTGATGAGGTTGCCTATATCCCCGTTGAAGAGTTCTTGAAAATAGAAGAGTTTGATGAAGAAATAATAGAAGAATTACGAAGTCGTGCGCGCAATGCTTTACTTTCCCTAGAATTAGGTGGAGATGGTTGTGAACCTGCTGATGATCTTTTAGAAATGGAAGGAATGAATGAAGCATTAGCCGAATTACTTTCAGCTCAAGGAATTTGCACTATGGAAGATCTTGCAGAGCAATCTGTTGATGAGCTAACAGAAATTGAAGGTATTGACGATGATCAAGCAGCGACATTGATTATGACAGCAAGAGAACCTTGGTTTGCTGAAGAAAAAGATTTGAGCGTACCAACAGACTCTAATGAGCAGGGTTCAAATGTTTAAAATAACAGGAGAAAATACGGATGTCAGAAATATTAGTAAAACAACTCGCCGAAATCGTCAGCACTCCTGTAGAAGTACTGCTTCAGCAACTTAAAGAGGCTGGTATAAAAGCCAATAGCCCTGAAGATTATATCACCGAAAAAGAAAAGCTAAGATTGCTTGAGCATATTCGTTCCAGCAAGAAAGAAAACACTGGACAAATGAAAAAGAAAAATAAGCTCTCCTTAAAAAAACGTTCTAATAGTGCAATGAATGTCTCTGGTAGAACGGTGAATATTGCTGTTAAACGTAAAAAAACATTTACACGACCAGTGCCCCCTGTCTCTATAGAAACGGCTCCTGTGACAGCAACCACTGAAACAAGTTCGCCCGCACCTAGTTCTCGCTCAGAAGAACTTGCTAAACAACTTGAAGCAGAGCGTAAAGCGCGTGAGCAAGCAACGATTGATCGAAAACAAAAACAATCTGATAAAAAAGCGCGTCAAAATAATAAAAAACAAGTCGTTGCTAATTCTTCTTCCATCGCAATAAAAGAAGATACTAAGAAAGAAATAATATCTGAAGATGTGATTGCAAAAGAAAGTAAGACAACTGTGGTTGAAACAAAAGAAAATTCTCCCGCTCCCACTGATAAAAATGCTAAAGTAGTTGCTCCAAAAGAAAGAATAAATGTAGTAGCTAACGAAGAAACTATTAGCGAAAAAACACCAGCTAAAATCATGCCAAAAGTAAGCCCCAACAAAAAAACCGTTAAGAATAAGATCGCTGATAAAAAAGTTACTGAAAATAAAGTTGAAGAGAAAGCACCTAGTAAACCAATTCAGCAGACAGTTACACCTAGCGTGATGGAAAGACCGACAATAGCAGCGCCTTTAACGCCCAAGCAAATGCGTGAAATTGTTGCTAAAAGATCAAAAGAAGAAGCGGCTTTAAGCTTAAAACGCCGACCTTCTCGTAAACCACCACCAAGACCTGCTGTCGCACCTAAACCTGCTCCTGTTGCCGAAAAAACAGCTGCCAAGGCTAAGGCAACCACACCTGCAGTTGTTGCTAAAAAACCTGAAAAGAAAGTAAAGAAACCTTTTCAAGGGCGGGCGCAAGGTCCAGGAGCTAATAAAAAACAGCTTCATATTAAAGGTGGTCGTCGTCAAAAGAAAAAAGGCAGACAGCAAGTTGTTGTACAGCAATCAACAGAACATGCTTTTGAAAAACCAACAGCCCCTGTTATTCGTAATGTTGAAATTCCTGATACTATTGTTGTGTCTGAACTTGCACAAAAAATAGCTGTAAAAGGTGCAGATATTATCCGTGTTCTTATGGGGATGGGGGTTATGGCGACCATTAATCAAGTGGTTGATCAAGATACAGCAATTCTTATTGTTGAAGAGATGGGGCATACGGCCATCCCTGTTAAAGCTGTAGATGAGGAAATATCCTCTAGTGATTTGCTTGGCAATATGGATAAATTTGAGCAGTTACCTCGTCCTCCTGTTGTTACTATTATGGGACATGTTGATCATGGTAAAACCTCACTGCTTGACTATATTCGCCAATCTCGTGTTGCCGCAGGCGAAGCGGGGGGTATTACCCAGCATATTGATGCTTATCATGTTGAAACGGATAATGGTGTTATTTCATTCCTTGATACCCCAGGACATGCTGCCTTCTCTGATATGCGCGCCCGTGGTGCGAAAGCGACCGATATTGTTATTATCGTGGTTGCAGCGGATGATGGTGTGATGCCACAAACAAAGGAAGCAATCAAACATGCTCGTGCCTCTGATGTTCCTTTGATTATTGCAATTAATAAGATTGATAAAGAACAGGCCAATCCAGAACAGGTTAAAACTGACTTGGCTAATTATGAAGTCGTACCAGAAGACTGGGGGGGAGATGATGTGTTTGTTAATATCTCTGCTAAAACAGGGGAAGGTATTGACGAGTTACTGGAAGCTATTTTATTAGTATCCGAAGTATTAGAGTTAAAAGCACGTACTAAAGGACCTGCAACGGGTCTCATCATAGAATCACGCGTTGTAAAAGGGCGTGGAGCAGTTGCTAGTGTTCTTGTTCAGCAAGGTACTTTGAAAAAAGGTGATATTGTTTTATGTGGAGCAGAATACGGTCGTATTCGTGCCATGCTGGATGAAAATGGTAAAATAATTACCAATGCTGGTCCTTCTATTCCTGTAGAAATACAAGGTTTATCAGGTACACCTAGTTCAGGTTCAGAACTAGTGGTGCTAAAGAATGAGCGTCAAGCAAGAGAACTTGCTGAAGCTCGTCGTGAAAAGGAGCGTGAAACACGTTTTGCAGCACAACAAGCGGCAAAACTTGATGAAATGTTTGAGAAAATGAAACCAGGTGAGAAGGCAATCTTCAATATACTATTGAAAACCGATGTACATGGCAGTATGGAAGCCATTGTAAACTCGCTTAACCAAATTTCAACCACTGAAGTTGCGGTGAAAATAATTTCATCCTCTATTGGTGGTATTACTGAAACAGATGTTGCTCGCGCCCAAGCTGCTGATGCTGTGATTTTAGGTTTTAATGTCCGTGCTGATGCTGCTGCGCGTCGTTTTGCTTCTGAATCAGGTGTTGAAACACGTTATTACAGTATTATCTATGAGCTAATTGACGATGTCCGTGATGCCATGAGTGGTCTACTTAAACCTGAGCTTCGTGAAGAATTAATTGGTATTGCAGAAGTTAAAGATACTTTCCGTGGTACAGGTTTTGGAAAAATTGCGGGTTGTTTGGTTATTGAAGGTAAAATTAAAAGCGGTGAACCTATCCGTGTTTTACGTGATAATGTTGTTATCCATGAAGGCGAACTGGATTCTCTACGTCGTCATCAAGATAGTGTTGATGAGGTACGAGTGGGAACAGAATGCGGAATTGGTGTTAAGAAATATAATGATGTGCAAGCTGGTGATCAAATTGAAGTTTTCCATCGTTATGAAGTTGAACGCACTCTGGATTAAGATATGCCTTATGATTACTCACGTACTGACCGAATCGGTGAACAGATCAAACGTGAATTAGCCTTATTGATTCGTAATGAAGTCAAAGACCCTCGTGTTGGTATGGTGTCTATTCTTGATGTCGTGGTAACAAAAGATTTAACTCAAGCCAAAGTTTATTTTGATACTATTGCACAAGATCAACATGAAGAATGCCAAATAGGGCTTAACCGTGCGGCAGGTTTTTTACGGGGTGCGCTCAGTCGTAGCATTCAACTACGCAATACTCCCGCGCTTATTTTTATTTATGATGATACAGAGCAAAAAGCCAATGATCTTTCTGCTTTGATTGACAAGGCTATTTTGTCGGATCGGAAAGATGATTAGGGCTGTAAAGATGTACGTATTAAATTTTCCTTCGACTTTGTACCAGTTTTCCTTGAATAGCATCAATTTACTCTAGGGAACGTAAATATCGAAGGGAAGGAGGATTCTATGTCCCAATTAAAAAATGATAAAAAAACAGAAAGTCTTTTTCCGCAATATTAGTGGTATATTATTATTAAATAAGCCCCTTGATTTAAGCTCTAATGGCGCATTGCAACGTGCGCGTTATTTATTTAGAGCAAAAAAAGGAGGGCATACAGGCAGTTTAGACCCTAAAGCAACAGGTGTTTTGCCTTTATGTTTTGGTGAGGCAACCAAAGTTTCAGGCTATTTACTGAATTCTAATAAACGCTATATTACTACGGTTCAGTTAGGACAAACGAGCAGTACAGGGGATACAGAAGGTGAGATTTTAAAGTCAGTTGCTGTTACAGAGTTTAGTGATGAAAGGTTACAAGCAGTATTGAAGCAATTTACAGGCGCTATTACACAAATCCCACCAATGTATTCAGCCTTGAAACATAATGGTACTCCGCTGTATAAACTGGCACGTAAAGGAATAAAAATTAAGCGTAAAGAACGTAAAATTACTATCTACAAATTAAAGTTATTAGAGCGTACTCATGATACATTAAAACTCGATATTCATTGTAGCAAAGGCACTTATATTCGCACTTTAGCACAAGATATCGGTAATGAACTTGGTTTTGGTGCTTATATTACTGCGCTTGAACGTACCGAAGTTTCCCCTTTCGATTGTAGTAAAACCTACACTTTAGAAGAACTGCAACAATTGGCAGAGCAAGATGAAAGATTATTAGATAACACACTACTTCCTATTGATAGCGCCCTTAGTCATTACCCTCAAATTATTCTAAATAATGAAGAAACGACACAGATAAAATATGGCTTAAAGATCAGTCGAGATGATATCCCCAACGCTTCTTTAATTCGAATTTATCATCAATCAGGTGAGTTTATTGGGATTGGCAGATGTTCTAGTGATAAACTGCTGGCTGCAAAACGGATGATGAGAACAAATTAAAATTTATGTAAGGATTAACCATGTTGACACTTTATCAATTTAGCTCCTGCCCCTTTTGTTGGAAAGTCAAAGCACTTCTGAATTATATTAAGGAGCCTTATAAAACGGTGGAAGTGACCCCTTTTGGTATGCCTGAACTTGATTTTACTGAACATAAAAAAGTACCTGTATTAAAAGATTCTGATCAAGTTATCACCGAATCTGCTATTATTATTGAGCATATTAATAACCGTTATGCTCATTTACTGATTAATGAGGATGCAAAAAAATGGACAGCATGGGTGGACAATACGCTAGTTCATTATTTACCGCCCTTAATTCATCCTAATTTTAGAACTTCTTTTCGTAATTTTGCTCATATTCTTCAAGAGGGACAATTTAGCTGGTTTAAAAGGAAGGTAGTGCGTCTAATGGGGGCTTTTGTTATGCCTCGTGTTGCGACAAAAATGAAACTTAAGCATCATATTGAGGATGTTGAGAAAGAATTTCTTAGTGCTATTGATCACTGGATAAATAACGGTTTGGCAGGAAAAACTTTTTTTGGCAACGATAAGCCAGATTTTGTTGATTGCAGTGTCTTTGGAGTATTGCGCTCTAGTGATGAGCTAGGTGTTATTGAGTTAGCTAAGTCACATAATGCAGATTTTGCTAAATGGTATAATGCTTGTTATCCGATGATGAATGGAGGTAATTAATAAACCTCCTATATTTTTGAGATTAAAATTTAAGGGCAAGGAGCTAAAATGCAATATAAGATACTATCTAAGCAAACTAGGTTTATTATATCGGCTGTATTGCTTTATACCTTTTTAATCCTTGTTAGTTCTTTTAGTTTTGCTGCAGATGATCCTAGTGAAACCATTAAAAAATTCTATAAGTTGATTGCTGAGCATCAATGTGAAGAAGCGATCAAATTACGTCCTGATTATTCTTTAGAACGCTGTAAAAAAATATCTAAGACGTATATCCATAAAGTCAGTACAGAATTAAGTGATAATAAAAATGCAGTGTTATTGCTAGAGCTTGATTCTTTTTATGGTAAGAAAAAAAGTTATTTTTTTGGTTATGTCAGATTAACTAAAAAAGACGGGAAGTGGATAATTATCGGTCCTTTTAAAAATCAAGAAGACTACTGGTTGGATGAATACGTAAAAATGTATATTCCAGGAGGATTTAAAGGATTATCAGAAGCAGAAAAGAAGAAAAAATTTGCACCTCCTCCTGCACCTAATATTTCATCTGGACAAGTAAATAAAGCACTTAGAGACGATGAAAAGGTGACTCCTCCTGGAGACTCCATCGATGCAGAGGAGGAGGTTAATGAGCCTGTGATGAAGAAAGCTAAGGGAAAGGTGAATAATCCCTCTAAAAAACTCAGTGTAACAAAAACATCAAAGCAATTAATAAGTCCAGAAGGTAAAGAATTGCTATCAGGTTTGGATCCAATTGAAGGAAATTACACCGCTTTATTAATGAAAATACGCAATAATTTCCCTTCTTATTCTAAGGTTAATATTGTCTTAATGGATAAAAGTCGTCGTACTCTTTATGTGTATAATCAGGAGAACTTATTGCTCGCTTTTTTCCCTATTCTCTCCTCTGATAATTCTCACTTTCCATCAGGTTTGTATAGAGTTTCATCAAATAATCCTTCACAATCGGTGACAATTGATGTTTTACAAACAAATCAACCAATTATCTTAAATAAAATAGATGAAAATGGTTCAAAAACAACCAAAAAACGACCTTATTATATTCGCGATTTATTTGGTGATGATAAAGTAAACAGCTTGCAACTTAGCCCGATTGATCTTAATAAACTTTACCAGATTATTTCTTCATCAACAGTTGTTTATAGTGGGCAATAGATCATTTTTTTAACGATATTATTGATTATTGCCAACACATATACCATAATAAGAGGCAGAATGGAAATCTTTTAATTAACATGCACTTGCAACATATACCTATTATACCCCTTTAAATATTGGATAGGTAACCGTCTATTGAGTGCCATTTGAGTGTAGTGAATACTTATGCGTGTCATGGGAATGCTGGTGATCCTCGTTATTGCTATGTTTATCATTTTGTTGACTTTTACAACGATCAATGATAAGCAAACAAGGACATCTGAAAATACACAAGCAACGAACTCTCAATCCTCCTCAGTTACAAAGGAAGGTGATGTTGTCAGTAAAGCATTTGCTTTGCCAAGCAAGCAGGATTTACAGTTTCAATACCTTCAAGAACAATTAAAAAACAAGCGTACTGAAACAGAATTGAGTTATCAGCAAAAAATTGAGCTACAACGCATGGAGTATAATAATCTCACTACACAACAGCGTATGTTGCATGAAAAGGAAATGCAGAAAAATGCACAAATAAACAAAGAGAAACTTAAACAACAAGAGTTACAACAAGCTTATTTATTGAAACAACAAGAAATCAATAAATTAGATAAAGACAAGCAATATGAAGCAGGAATGACCGATAAGCTTTTAGCCTTTGAGAAAGATAAGTTGCAAATGTCTCAAACGCATGCAGAAACATTGGCACTACAAAAAAGTGAGGCACAGCGCCAATCATCACTTAATACCATTTTGGTTTTTTCTGCATTAATTCTTACTATCAGTTTTGCTTACTATCTTATTTCTTCGCATAATATCTATCGCAAGAGGGAGTTAGCGAAACTTGAACATGAAAGACTATTTGCTCTAAAACAGCAAGAAGCAATGCAAGAAACACGCATTAAAGTGTTAGAATCAATTGCGGATCTACCAGGAGCAGATAAGAAGGAAATTATTGAAGGACTGGTAGGCTTAAATAGAACTTACGATGAATTAGAAAAAAAAGCATTGGATGAACCTCCAATTGAAATAGAATTAACTGATTTAAATCCTCCACAAATGAAACAAGTGCCAAAAATATAATTACAAGGAGCATTTTTATAGGAAAATACATACATGGGCTTTTTCTTACTCTTTTTTTCAGTAGTGGCTCTTTTCTGTGGTTAAGTGTCCTCCGCAAGGCGTCTATCTTGTTGATGGTGCGCGAACTCCTTTTAGCCGCGATCTAAGGCAGAGTTCACACAGTCAGGCTTATACTAAGCTTGATTTAGGTCTTATGACGGCTCAATCTTTGTTGTTAAAACAAGCTTTTAATGTCTCGCAACTGGATGATGTTGTGCTTGCAAGTAGCACACTGAATAAAAATATAGATCTAGGACAGGAATTATCACGACGATTGCAATGTAAGCCCTCACTCATCCCCCATACCTTTTCTGCTGGTGAGAACTGTGCTATTCAGGCATTGCAATATGCGTATCAACAAATTGCTTTTAACCAAAAATCACTTATTTTATTGGCAGGAATTGAAACATCAATCGTAAAGCCCATTGCATTGAATCCTTTTCTATCTCAATGGATTAGAGAGTGGCAAAGGGCAAAGGGTCTGAGGAAGAAACTAAAAACATTGAATAAACTCCATGCCCAACATTTCCACTTTTTTGCTTCTATAAAAAAGGAAGAAAGTCATGCCTATTTGCATCAAGAAATTGCAGAAAAAACAGCTAGCTATTTCTCTTTATCAGCAGCTGCAATGGCGGAATACGTTACATTAAGTCAACGTCGCCTTAAATATGCTCAGCGCAATAAACTACTAAAAAATATTGTCCCTATTTTCTATCCTGATGGCTCTAGCTTATACCGTGATGAAGATATTATTAATACCGATCCTGAGTCATTCAGGAAAACTATTATTACAGGCAACCCACCGACGGGTATTATTAGCAAAGCCAGTATTACGCAAGCCACCGATGGAGCTTGTATTTTATTACTCGCCAATCAAGAAATGCTTGAGAAATATAATTTAACGCCATTGGCCAAACTTTCAGAACCTAGCTTGGCAAATGAAGACAGTGTGATTGAGACCTTGTTAAGCTCCAATAATCTTCAAGCCAGTGAGATTGATTATTGGGAATGGGATGAAATATCCGCCGCTGAAGTCCTTGCCCTAGAAAAGAAACCACAATTTGAATCAATAGAAGCTTTCCAGTCACTTAGTCATGTCAATGTTGATGGTGGATCATTAAGCCTAGGCAATCCTAATAGTGCTAATAAATTCCGTTGTATCTTACAATTAGCCTCTATTTTACAACGCAATAAGGCAAATAACGGTATCTGTCATTTTAGTTTTTCTAATGCTCAAAGCAGTGCACTTTTAGTACAAAAGGTCGAGGAGGCTGTAAAATGAGTGCTTTTCGGCATATTCAGCTTATAAGAACAAAAAATGACATTATTTGGCTTAAAATAAACTCTCAAGATAATGAAAATAACGCTCTAACCATCGGTCTTCTTAAAGAATTAATAGAAATTGTTACCAGTCTTCAAGGAAAAGGTTTTAATGGCTTAGTCATTTCTTCTGGAAAACAAAATGATTTTATTGCAGGTGCTGATTTAGATACTTTGCTAAAACTCACTTCAAAACAAAAAGCAGAAATTTATACCAGTTTAGGTAATCAACTCTGTCGTCATATTAATAATCTTGATTGTACCACGATTGTTTTAATCAATGGACGTTGCTCCAATAGTGGTTTGGAAATTGCACTTAGCTGTGATTACCGTATCGCTACAGATAATCCAGACATTCAACTTTCCTATAGTGATATTCGACAAGGGCATTATGCAGGTTTTGGCAGTATCACTCGCTTAATAGAGCGCAAAGGTTTAGCGAAAAGCATAGAAATTCTTGATAGTCTTGGTTATTCTGGCACAGAATGTTTATCTATTGGGCTGATTGACTATCTTGTCCCTGCACATAAAACCCATCAAGTTGCTGAATACTTGATTGAACAAGGGAGTGATAAATCTGTTCGTAAGCCCTTTTTTCGTTTAGATATTAAAGCCATCTTTAAACAATTATTACCAAAGAAGCTACAGGCTTATTTCATCGTAGCCAAATACAAACAAAGCCCGCATAATAGTGGCAAATCAGTAGCAATTAATAGCATTATAGAGACATGGAAAACATTTAATAGCCTATCTGATGCTAGCCATAATGAAGCCGTAAGCGCATCCACCTTATTAGTTTCAGATGTAGTGAAAAACCATTTAAAATCACAAAAACTGTATCAAGCCCTTGACCAAGATATCATTGCAATGAAGCCACTATCAAAGCGGATTCATATTATTGGTTGTGGTGTAATGGGACGCTATATTGCTCGTCTTTGCGCTGAAAATAACTTACTTGTTAGTATCTATGATAGTCGCCATGCTGCACTAGAAAATCTTTTACCTGATCTCTACTCTCAGTTGAAAAAAAACTACAATGTACAGCAACAACAAAATATTATCGATAAAATTATTATAGATAGTGACAATATGGGGCTTATTCATGCTGATATTATTATTGAAGCTACTCCCGAAGATAGACATGCTAAAGCTTCTTTACTGCATGATATTGATCAGCAAGCGAAAAGAGATGCCTATATTTTAACAACAACAGCCAGTTTACCACTTGATAAAATCTCAAAAGGAATGCGAAGACCACAACGCCTTGTCTCTTTTAATCCTTATCATCCTTTATTTAAAAGTAAAATTGTAGAAATCAGTACTCATGTTCAAGGTTACCACTTAATAGAGTCAGTCAATGCCTTTGCAAAATCACTGCAACTTAAACCTATTTTACTTAAAAGTAATACAGGTTACCTCGGCTCACGCTTATTAATGACGTATTTGACGGAGTCAATGTTAATTCATCAATCAGGGATTAGTTTATATGCTATCGATAAACTTACCACTGAAATGGGAATGAGCCATGCGCCCTTTGATCTTATTGATACAATCGGTATTAATGAATGTTTACGGGTTATTGAAGCCCTAGCTGATCAGCTAGACTACGATGTTCCGAGTGTCCTAATGCAAAAAAACCAGCATGGTTTAACAGGCAAAGACTCAGGTGCGGGATTTTATCGCTATAAAAAAGGAAAAAAACAGCACCCTATATTAGACAGAACACTTAGCTCTCCTTCATGGAAAGTTAAACGTCTTGAAATAGAAAAACGTCTGATTGAAAAAATCATCAACGAAGCACGAAGTTGTTTACAAAAGGAAATTGTCAATACACAAGAAATAATTGACCTAGTTGCCATAGTTATTACAGGCTTTAGTGTTGAAAAAGGTGGACCTTTGGCTTACTTAAAACAATTACAATCTCAAACTCAATCTCAATCTGAGCTTCAATCCAAACCTCAATCCGAGCCCCAATCCAAACCTCAATCCAAACCTCAATCTGAGTCTCAATCTAAGCCCTTATCCGAGCCTTTATCTAAGCCCTTATCTAAGCCCTTATCCGAGCCTCAATTTGAGTCCCAATCCGAACCAATTATAAGAAAATAACAGCAGGGTAACTTTTTTATAGTCTCAAAGGCATTAGAAATGAGAAAAATCCTTTACAATTAGTCATTTCGGCAAGATAGTTCAAATATGGCAAGCAATAATGAAGATTGTTCTGGTATTCCTTATTATGAGGACCAACAACAGCCACAAAAGAGAGAGCAAAATAGTATTGCCCTGACTCGTCTTAGAAGTCCTGTTGGTGATTTCTTAGCAGGGGCAAGTTCAAAAGGGATTTGCTTATTAGAATTTACTGATACCCAACGTATTAAAATGCAATTAGCACGTTTGGAAAAGTCTCATGGCGGAAAGGCAATAAATGCTTATAGTGAATATTTTAGTTTACTTGAATCGCAACTTAACGATTATTTTGCAGGAATGCTACGTGAATTTTCTATACCCTTAGATCTTTATGGCACTGATTTCCAAAAACAAACATGGAATGCTTTAGTTGCGATTCCTTATGCTGAAACACGCTCTTATCAACAGCAAGCGATAGAGATTGGTAATCCTAAAGCAGTGCGGGCAGTGGCTAATGCTAATCGGAATAATAAAATCAGTATTATTATTCCTTGTCATCGAGTGATAGGTAAAGATGGCTCTATGACGGGTTATGGTGGTGGAATATGGCGTAAAGAGTTTTTATTAGATTTGGAAATGAGTACAGCCAAGGTGATATAGACGTGCGGATAATAATTTATTAACCTGCTCGTTCTTAATTTCACTTCAATGGAGATTTACAGATGAATATTCTAGCTTTTGGTCCTAATGGAAGCGGTAAGGGTACACAAGGTGCTATTGTTAAAGAAAAACATGGTTTAGACCATATCGAATCAGGTGCTATTTTTCGTGAGCATATCAAAGGGGGGACAGAGCTTGGTATGAAAGCGAAAGCATTTATAGAAAGCGGTGATCTTGTACCTGATGAAATTACCATTCCCATGGTATTGGAAACACTCGCAAAATCAAAAGAAAAAGGCTGGCTATTAGATGGTTTTCCGCGCTCATTAGCACAGGCAGAAGCATTGGATAAAGCCTTAAAAGAATCGGGTATGGCATTGGATTACGTGCTTGAAATAAAACTCGACCGTGAAATTGCTAAGCAACGTATTATGGGTCGTCGATTATGTGCAAACGATAATAATCACCCTAATCATATTGCGTTTGATGCGATTAAGCCTGTGGAAAAAGATGGCGAATTAGTTTGTCGTGTTTGTGGTGGTGAGCTTTCAGCCCGTGCTGATGATCAAGACGAAGAGGCGATCAATAAACGTCATAATATCTATTATGATGAAACCACAGGTACAATGGCAGCGGTTAATTATTTTAA
>Ga0256832_1000526_pt1 | contig 24944 bp, 24 predicted proteins | sample 134614metaG_FD_190534 | JGI IMG/M metagenome (GOLD analysis project Ga0256832, IMG submission 190534) | Hydrothermal vent microbial communities from Lau Basin, Pacific Ocean - 134-614 | ecosystem: Environmental > Aquatic > Marine > Hydrothermal vents | place: Pacific Ocean: Lau Basin | collected... | reverse complement strand
AAGCTTATACTAAAAAGATAGAAAATGCCGTGAGAAAACATCCTGACCAATATCTCTGGGTTCATAAAAGATGGAGAACAAGACCTGAAGGCGAACCTTCATTGTATAAGTGATAATAAAGGGAGGACGACGGGACTTGAACCCGCGACCTCATGGGCCACAACCATGTGCTCTACCAACTGAGCTACGCCCTCCACAAAGAGGAATATATTATATGTTTTATTCAATAATTTTTCAACCTGATATTATCAATTTCCCTATATGATAAACGGTAAATGAAACAATCCATGCAGTTGTAAGAGATATCATTACAGAGATTGCCATCCATTTCCAGCTGTTCAGTTCTTGTTTTATTGCAAAAATTGTGGCCATGCACGGTGTATAGAGAAGGAGAAAAACTAAAAATGAAAATGCTGATAAAGGTGTAAACTCTTTTCTGACAGCGTTTAGCAACGTGTTATCAGCAGGTTCTTCTTCTTCCTCATTACTTATTAAGCCAAAAAGAGATATAAGTTTTTTACCTGCTTCTATATTTGCATTTATAAAACCAACTCCAATCTCTTTTAAACCTTCGATTATTCCTATTTTCTGCTGTTCTTCTTCAACAACTTCACCGGCATAGATATTACCCATAGTTGATAAAACAACCTCTTTAGCCACAAAACCAGTAATTAAAGCTCCAGAAGCTTCCCAATGACCAAAGCCAAGAGGTTCAAAAATAGGTGTTATGACTTTTGCTATATGACCAAATAAACTATCTTCTTTTGACTGAACACCAAAAGGAACATTAAGTAAAAACCATACAATTAAAGCAGTAGCAAATATAAATGTCCCAGCATCTATTAAAAATGCCTTCGTCTTACTCCATGCACTCAGCATTATAAATCTGAATGTTGGGATACGGTAAGGAGGAAGTTCAAGTATAAAATGTTGGGATTCTGTTTTGAAATAAGATCTATGTAAAATAAAAGCTAATGTAACTGCCACTATAATACCTAACATGTATAAAGAAAGGATAACCAATGCTTTATGGTTAGTAAAAAATGCAGTTACAAAAAATGCATAAACGGTAAGTCTTGCACTACAAGACATAAACGGTATCATCAGTGCAGTTAATATTTTTTCCTTAGGATTCTCAATCGTCCTTGTTGCGTAAACTCCAGGAACATTACATCCAAATCCTATAAGTAAAGGAATAAATGATTTTCCACTTAAACCTATAAAACTCATAAATCTATCCATAAGAAAAGCAGCACGGGACATATATCCACTGCCTTCTAAAATACCCATAAAGATGTATAAAAAGAACAAAACAGGGACAAAAACAAGAACAAATCCTACTCCACCTATTACCCCTTCTGTAATAAGCGAAATTAACCACTCAGGAGCATTTATAGCTGTAAGCCCTTGATAAGCCCAATTTGCAATAACATTACTTAGAGAGCTATCAAGCCAGTCCACATAAGGTGCAGAAAGTTCAAATGTAAATTCAAACATTAACCATGCTAAAAATAGAAAAATAGGAATACCGAATATTTTATTGAGGAAAATTTTATCTAAGATGAGAGTAGTATCTACATCTTTTATGGTGTCTTTTTTTACACACTGTTCATATATGCTTATAACAATAGAATATCTTTCTTCTATAATTATGGAGGATATATCTTTTTTATACAGTTTTTCTAATTTTTTTCTTATTTCTTCTGCTTTTTTCAGTATGTCTGGATGTATCTCTATACCAAAATTTTGTAAATCTATTCCTTCAATCAATGAAATAACTAAAAATCTCTTTGGAAACAGATCAAATAGTATTGGTTGTTTTTTTCTGATTTCATCTGCAAGTTCTAATAGAAATGTTTCTACCTGAGATTCAAAATGTGTACACTGTATAAATTTAGGTTTTTCTGCCAGTTCAATTATACTGTCTAAAATTTCTTTAATTCCTTTCTTATGAACTGCAGAAGTAGGTATAACTTTACAGCAGAGAAGTTCTGAAAGTTTTTTTACATCAATCTGGATTCCTTTTTCTACTGCTTCATCCCACATATTCAAAACAACAATTAAAGGTATTTCCAATTCTAATAGTTGAACTGTAAGATAAAGATTTCTTTCAAGATTTGTGGAATCTACAATATTAACAATAATATCTGGTTTTTCTTTTATTAAAAAATCTATAGTGACTTTTTCTTCTGCCGTCTGGTTTCCCAAACTATAAATACCAGGTAAATCTATAAACTCAATTTTATATCCGTTGTAATTTACTACAGCTTCCTTTTTCTCTACCGTAACTCCTGGCCAGTTTCCAACTCTTAAATTCGTTCCAGCTATAGCATTTAAAAGTGTTGTTTTCCCTGTATTGGGATTTCCTGCAAGGGCAACTTTTATAGTTTTACTCAACTTCCTCTACCTCTATTCCAGAAGCCTCATCCCTCCTTAAAGCTATACAGTAATCTTTCACTCTGATTTTCATAGGCCCGCCGAAAGGTGCATCCTGTATAATTTCTATTATCTGTCCTGGAAATAAACCTAATTCCATTAACTTTTTTCTAAAATTTTTATCAGTTTTTAAATCCTTAATCTTAACCCTTTTTCCCACGCTCACGTTGCTTAATGTCATTTTCTACATTCTCCAATTTATATTAAATCTCAATTTCTTTTACTACATAAATAATATTATATACTTTCAGGTCTTAAATTTTATGATATACCTAAGAAAAGGCTCATAAAAAATCTGATAGGTGGAAGAATAATGACATTTAAAACACCAACCAGCAAAAGAACTATTACAATAATGAAGCCATACTGTTCTAAAGGCTGGAGTTTTTCTTCAAGTTTTGGAGAGGCCAGACTCATCAAGATTCTACCACCGTCTAAAGGTGGAATTGGGATAAGGTTAAATACTGCCAGGACAACATTTATCATTACGGAATACTGTAAAAAGATAAGAACAGGATAAATAACGCTTTTTATAACACCTAATCCGAAAATTCCTGCTAAAAATGAAATTACTTCTGTATTATTTAAAATCTGATACAAAATACCAAAAATTGCTCCAAAAATAAGATTTGACGCAGGCCCTGCTAAAGCAGTAACCGCCATTCCCTTTCGATATCCTAATTTTTTAAAATTCATCGGATTTATAGGAACAGGTTTTGCCCATCCGAAAAGAATAGGAGCGTTAGTTATTAATAAAATTCCAGGTAATAAAATAGATCCAACAGGATCTATATGTGGAATAGGATTGAATGTTAGTCTTCCAGACATTTTAGCTGTTGGATCGCCTAATTTATAAGCCACTAATCCGTGAGCTATTTCATGAATGATAACTGCAAATAAAAGGGCAGGTATCATAAATATTATTTTGGTAATATCAAATTCCATTTTAACCTCGTTACTTTTTTAGATTTTATTATAAAAGATTTGGTTTATTAATATTGCTTTTTTTATGCTTTTTGCAATATTCTTAGAATAAGAAATATGATAAGATTTTAAATAGTTATAGCACAAATAAATGGAGGTTTTTTTAAATGGAGTTAGAGTTCAGAATTGAAGATGGATACTATTACACAAAAGAACATCAATGGGCGAAAATAGAAGGTAAAACGGCTGTTGTTGGTGTTACAGATTATGCACAACATCAATTAGGTGATGTTGTATTTGTGGAACTTCCTGAAGTAGGAAAAGAAGTAGAAGCAGGTGATACACTTGCCACAATCGAATCTGTAAAGGCAATGTCAGATGTGTATTCACCGTTAACTGGAAAAGTAATTACTGTAAATGAAGCTTTAAACGAAGATCCAAGCTTAATAAATGTTGACCCTTATGGAGATGGATGGATTTGTGAACTTGAGATGTCCGATCCTACGGAAGTTGAAGATTTAATGACGGCAGATGATTATAGAGCATATTTAGAAGAACTTGAGTTAGAAGAAAAAGAATCTGAGGTTTAAAATGAAGTATTTTGTTATAACTGCAGTTGGAGAAGATAGACCTGGAATAGTTGAGAAAGTAACAGAACTTTTATACAGGTTAGGATTTAACTTAGAAGATTCTTCAATGACAAGACTTAACAACGAGTTTACAATAATGTTGATTGTAAGCACTGATAAAAACATTTCTGTCGAGCAGTTGAAAAAAGAGTTTGAAACACTGGAGAAAGAGCTTTCTCTTCTAATTAATATAAAAGAAATTCCAGAAGAAGTTTTTAACCAGAAAAAAGAGATTGGAGATGTTTATAATATAGTTGTTTATGGCTCAGATAAACCTGGTATTGTTTACAAAGTGGCTAAACTGTTAGCTGAAAATGGAATAAATATTGCAGATCTAAAAACTGAAAAATCAAATGATCTATATGTGATGATTATCGAAGCAGAATTTCCTGAATATATAAATATAGAGCAGTTTAATAATCAGTTAGAAAGTCTAAAATCAGACTTAAATGTGGATATATCTTGTGAAAAAATAGAGAGTATAGAGATATAAAAATGGAAAAACTGAAAATACTAACTTATCCAGATGAAAGACTGAAAAAAGAGTCAAAAGAAGTAAAAGATTTTGGTAAAGAGTTCCAAGATTTTACAGAAAAATTAATATACACAATGTATAACTCTCCGGGCGGTGTTGGGATAGCCGCTCCTCAGGTAGATAATCCAATACAAACAATAATCGTGGATACATCCCACTATAAACACAAAAAAAATAAATTAAGTCATAGTTTGATGATTCTTTCAAATCCTAAAATTATAGATAAAGACGGTGAAATCATAATAAGAGAAGGATGTATGAGTGTTCCTGATTATACAGGAAATGTTAAAAGATACAACTGGATAAAGGTGGAGGCTTTAGATAGACACGGAAATATTATAACCTTTGATACGGAAGGTTTTGAAGCTGTAGTTATCCAGCACGAAATGGATCATCTAAAAGGAAAACTGTTTTTAGACAGAATAACATCACCAAAAGATCTATTTAAAAGAAAAGTTTACAAAAAAGTTTAAAAAAGCCCTCTAAAAGGGCTTTTTTTATTTTCCATGTTGAATAATAAATTTGACTAACTGTTTTAATTCCTCGTCAGTTAGATGTTTTGTGTCGTTAATGTTTGGTTTCATGATAGTAAATTTGTTAGGTTCTACTTTAGGTTCACCTTTTCCTTTTAAGAACTTAATAAGTTCGTCTTCTCTTCCTTTATAAATTGCCGCGATTTTGTAAAGAGCAGGGCCTGTCATATCAATTTTTGGATTGTGACATGCATTACAACCTTTTTGTTGAAAAATAGCTTTTCCGCTTGTTGCCATAGATGGAATTACAAAAACTGCCACCCCTAATAACATACCGATTAAACGTTTCATTTTTTTGTCCTCCTTAGAATATTCTAATATTCTAATAAATAATACCATATAATATTCCACTATATAAATTATTCTGTTTTTAATTTTCGACAAATACGAAATTTTCTTTATACCAGCCCCATACTGTGGGGAATACATTTTTAAGTTTGTTTTTGACTGCCAATAATTCTTCAGGAGCAACTATAAAAATCATAGGTTGTTGTACACCTATAATATAAAACGCTTTTTTATAAAGTTCATCTCTTTTTTTAGGATCTAGCTCAACTGCTGCTTTTTTAAAAAGTTCATCTATTTCTCTTTCCCATTCTGTTGCTGGTTTTTTCTGTTTCGGATACCACATATGGAGATGCCCAGAGGACAGCCAAACATTTTGACCAAAATATGGATCTAAACTTCCTGTCAAACCTATGATTACTGCTTCGAAATCATAATTAGACATTAATCTTGTAACAAGATTATTAAAATCTATTGCTTGAAAATTAACTTCTATTCCTATCCTTTTTAAGTCATCTTTCAGTATGTTTCCTCTTTGTTTCCTGAGTTTGTTATCAATGTGAACTCTAATTTATGTCCTTCTTGGTCATATAAATAGCCGTCTTTTCCTTCTCTAAAACCTATTGATAAAAGCAGTTCTTTAGCTTTTTTTAGGTTAAATGGATACTTAGGATAGTAGTTTTCATCAAAAAGTCTTCTGTTGGCTGGAGTTACTGCAGTATATATAGGATATGCAAGCCCGTTATAAGCTATATTTATAACTCCTTTTCTATCTGTTGCATAGGAAATTGCCTGTCTGAATTTTGTGTTTTGAAACCATTTCAACTTATATTTAGGTATTGGAGAGTTTGGATTCTGATTAAAAACAACAAACAAAGTCGATGGTGTAGCACCTAAATTGTAAATGGTAAAATCTTTTTCTTTGGCTTTTGGAACTAGTTCTGTAAGGTCTGTAGCTCTGACTCCGTAATAGTCTGTTTCACCAGACAAAAATTTTATTAACCTGACGTCTGGATCTCCAATTATTTGGGCTTTTTGCTCAGGAATATAAGGAACTTTCTGATTTTTTTTATCTTTTTCCCAGTAATATCCATTTCTTTTATAGACTGCCATCTGTCCAACGGTATAAGATACAAGTTTGTAAGGCCCTGTCCCTATTAACTCTTTTGGATCTGTATTTATTCCCCATGCAGAGGTAAATGTTCCATCATCAACATACTTTTTTAAAATATGTTTAGGAAGTATTGGCTGACCTACTGCTGTCAAAAAAGGAGCAAATGGTTTTGGTATTTTGAATTCCACAGTTTTATCATCTATCTTTCTTAAAATGAATTTTTTCCCATCTATTGTAAGAACATCTCTGGAAGATGTTGGAATTTTATCATTATAATAGATTTCATTGTATGTAAATATCACATCATCTGCCGTTACAGGCTTTCCATCAAACCATTTTGCCTCTTCTCTTATGTGAAACTTCCATATTGTCCCTGTTTTATCTTTTTCCCATCTATCTGCCAGATCAGGTTCAGGTAGTAATGTTTTTACATTTGTTTTTGTTAGGCCGTTAAACAATATTCCTATGACTGCCGTTGAACTTGTTTCTTGAGCCATTACAGGATTAAATGTTTTTGCATCACCTGCTAATGCTTTTTTTAGAATACCACCTTCTTTTCCGATAACTGGATTGAAACTGTTTACATCAACTTTTTTTATTACCGATTCATCTATCGTTTCATTGGAAGGTGTTATTATATAAAAAGGAATGAATAAAACAATCAGGAGTATAAAAGCCTTTAAAAAAGTTAGGATGTTATCTATCAATCTTTCTCTCATAAAAATATTTTAAAAATTTTGCTTCAATATATTCTAAAACATAATAAAAAGATAATGCATGTTTATTTATTCTTATTTATTATCTATTAACGCTTTTTAAACGAAATAAAACTGTAGTAAAATTTAGTGCTAAAATAAATTTATAAATTTGCATTTACTTTTTACTTAGAGAAGGTGAAGTTTGAACTTCAAAAAATGGATAACTATTGTTTTAATAATACTGTTTTTTTTCTTTATTTTTAATCTTGATAATATTACATCCATAAAAAAGATAAAAATTTCCAAAGTCTTTGCACCGAAGATAATTATTCCAGAAGATATACATAGCTACAATTTATCATTTGATAACCTTACCTACTATTCAGGAATATCAAATTCCACTGAAAAAGATATTCTTTTGGCAATGGAAAATGATAATTTAAACATTGCGATGATCACAGACTGCACAAAATATTCCTCAAGATTTGAAAATGTGTATGGAGATAGAATAATACTGTCTGATTGTTCCATTCAAAATAAAATAATTCAGTTTGATGGGCTCGAAATATTACCTTACAAAACATCAGGAGAGCAGAGAGCCGACTGCGAAGAGATCATGAATCTGGGAAAATCAATCGAACTTTCATTTTCTAACATTTTAAAGGCTATAAAATTTTCCCTCTGGTATCCGTTTAGCAAAGAAAAAGCATACTACAATCTGTATAAAATGATGGATATAGAAGAACAAGCAGAAAAACTTGATCCTCAGCTGACAACCTGCATTATCGGTGGTGTAGGTTCTTATTCTAAAATAAAATATAACAACACATCTCTTCCAGATCTCACATATATGTTAAAACTTGTAAAAAATAAAATTTATACAACAGAAATATTAACAACAGATCTAAAAAAAGATAGAGATCAGATTATAAAAGCATTGAAAAATGGAAATAATATAATAATTTTTGGGAATGAAGATATTGATTTTGATGTGTATGTTGAAACGCCTGAAAGGAAATATTACGTAGGTGATCTTATAGAGATGTCTTCAAATCCTGTTATTAAAGGGAAAATAAAAGGAACTAAAGTTTTAACTGCAGTTTATAAAAATGGCAAACTTATAAAATATTTAGATCAGATTTCTTTTGAAATAAAACCAAAAACAACAGGTTACTACACTTTTGTTTTGTATAAATATTCAGTAAAACTACCATTTGGCATATATTTAGGTGTAAAGCCTGTATCGGTAACAAACAGTATTTATTTACAGTAAGAGGTTAAGATGACAGTCATTATAATTCCTGCAAGAAAAGGCTCGACAAGACTACAAAATAAACTGCTTTTAGAAGTAGATGGAAAGCCTATTATTTATTGGACAGCAGAAAACTGCTTAAAAGTGAAAAATGCAGAAAGAGTTATAGTGGCTACAGATAGTGAAGAAATAAAAGATATATTTAAAGATGCAAAAGATATAGAAGTCGTTCTTACCCCGTCAGATATTAAAAGTGGAAGTGATAGAATTGCATACGTTGCAAAAGATTTAGAAGCTGAGAAAATCATAAATGTTCAGGGTGATGAACCGTTAATAGATCCTGAAGATATTGAAAAAGTTATTTCTGGTCTTGATGAAGCAGATGTAACAACGCTCGGTTTTCCGATAAAAGATGAAGACCATTACATAAATCCAAATGTAGTAAAAGTTGTTACAGACAAAGAAGGTTTTGCACTTTATTTTTCAAGAAGTCCGATTCCTTTTTATAGAGATATAGATTTTTCAACCTTAAAAAATCTATATCCTGATCTTCCTTTAAAGCATATAGGAGTTTATGGTTATAAAAGGAATGTTTTGCTTAAATATGCATATGAACTGGAAAGTTCTCCACTTGAAGAGATTGAAAAACTTGAGCAGTTAAGACTCCTTTATAACGGTTATAAGATAAAAGTTTTTAAAGCTAATAAAGATACCGTTGGAATAGACACAAAAGAAGATTATGAACATTTTTGTAATTTAGTGAGGCAAAATGAACATCGAAACAGATAGCATTTTAAAATTTCTAAATTATATGAAAGATGGAATAATTATTTTAGATAAAGAAAAAAATATTGAATATGTGAATGAGTATGCAAAAAAATTACTGAATATAAAAAATGAACAGGGAAAACCGTTTAAAGAAGTAATTAACAATGATTATCTATTTTCTATTCTTTCCCATAACTATGATACAGAAAACAAAGAAATCATAATAAAAAATGAAGAAATTTATATAAATGACGCTTTTTATCTGATGAATTACTATTTTATTGATGATAAATACTACCTAATATTCACAGATATAACACCTTTTGAAGTATATAAACAGGCAAAGAAAGATTTTGTATCAAATGTTTCCCACGAGTTAAAGACTCCAATTGCCGTTTTAAAAGGAGTAATTGAAACTATAGAAACAGAAGATGATATAGAGAATATCCATTCTTTCATAAAAATGGCTAAAAAAAGAGTGGAACAGATGAATGTTCTTGTTGATGACCTCCTGATTATTGCCAAATTAGAATCAAAAGAAGAAAAAATAACAAAGGAAGAAATAAACCTTTATCAAATGGTAGAAAGCATTTTCTCAGATATGAAAATAATTGCCGAAGAAAAAAATGTAAAACTTATCAATAACACACAAAAACAAACAAAATTTTACGTAGATGAAAAAAAGTTTCAAATTTTATTAAAAAATCTGATAGAAAATGCAATAAAGTATAACCGACAAAACGGAGAAGTTGAGTTATCCAGTAGAGAAGATGATAAATATTCGTATCTTTCAGTAAGAGATACAGGAATCGGAATACCGAAAGAATCATTACCTTTAATATTTGAACGATTTTACCGTGTTGACAAATCACGTAGTAGAAATATAGGTGGAACTGGCTTAGGTTTATCTATTGTTAAGCATATTGCTGAATCACACAATGGAAAAATATATGTAAATAGCGAAATAGATAAAGGTTCAATATTTACAGTAAAGATTCCTAAAAGGAAGGAGGAAGCTGTTATATGACTAAGGTTTATATCATTGAAGATGATGAAGATATTAATGAACTGTTAGTATATAACCTAAAAAAAGAAAATTTTGAAGTTAGATCTTTTTTAAATGGAAAAGAAGGATTAGAAGCGATTAAAAAGGATAAACCTGACATTGTAATATTAGATATTATGTTACCTGATATTGATGGAATAGAGATATGCAAAACTTTAAAGTCATCAGATGAATACTCAAACATTCCTATAATAATGCTAACTGCTAAATCTACAGAAATAGATAAAATTGTAGGATTAGAACTTGGAGCAGACGATTATATAACAAAACCATTTTCATTTAGAGAATTAATAGCAAGGGTAAAAGCAGTTTTAAGAAGATACAACCGAAATAAAAATGAAGAACTAAAAGAAAAAGGTTTCACAATTAACAAAGAAACGTTAAAATTAATAATAGATGATAGAGAGACTCCATTAACATTAACCGAATATAAGTTATTAAGTTATTTAATAAAAAATAAAAATAAATTGTTAACCAGAGAGTCTATACTTAATACAGTTTGGGGAGAAAAACAGTACGATGTATATGATAGAACAATTGATGTGCATATAAAAAAATTAAGAGAAAAATTGGACAAATACGGAAAAAATATAAAAACAGTAAGGGGATTAGGATACATCTGGGAAGAAAAGGAAGAAGATGAGTAAGATAATTAAAAATTTAAAAAAATTAGAAGATAATAGAACAAAGGCACCTTTACCACCTAACCTTATGGGTGTGGAAAGGGATTCTAAAAAAAGAAAATTTGATACAAAAGTTATTATTTTAGCCATTATATTTTTTGTAGTGTTATTGGGAACAGGACTATTTTTCTTACTAACTGGTGAAGAGGATAACGAAGAAAAAAATACAGTTGCAAAGGCAATACCTAAAAAAAATATTCAAAGTACGATACCTACAGTACCTGTAGAAAATCAAGAACCAAATGAATCAGAGTATATAATACCTGATGAAAATATGGTGATCCCGCATCCTCAGATAGAAGAAGAAACAACATCACATGAAGAAACAACATCAGAAGAAACAGTTATAAAAACCGAACCAAAACCTTTAAAAATATCAAATAAAAAGATAGAAACCACAAAAATAACTGAATCAACAAAACCTAAAAAAATAAAATCTGAAAAAGTAAAAACTGTAAAAAAAGCTGAACCAAAAAAAGTTGTAAAAAAAGTTGCAAAAACCCAAGCAAAGCCTACCAAGGCTGCAAAACCATCAACTTCAAAACCGAAAACGGAAGTTGCAAAAGCGACAATTCCTAAAACAGAATCAACAGTACCTATCCTTACACCAAAAGAAAGGGAACAAAAATTTTCAGAATATGTAATGAAAGGAGATGAAGCATTTTTAGTAGGAAATACTAAAGAAGCAATAAAATGGTATGAAAAAGCACTTTACCTTAAAAATGATATTGGAGTTTTAAATAATCTTTTGTCTTTATATATTCAGGCTGGGAAACCAGACTTGATACTAAAAGTATTTGATACCGAACCTCCTCCTATTACAAATGAGAACATAATTTCAGGACTTGTCATAGAAATGATTAAAAAAGGATATACAAAACAGGCAAAAGCGATAATAGAGAAAACCATAAAGTATGATAAAAATGGATATCTTTTGTATGCAAAAGGTTTTCTTTATGAAAAACAAAAAAATCCTATCTTAGCTTTCAAGTACTATGAGCTTGCGTATGAAAAAAACAAATATGATCCTTACATAATTTATAAATATGCAGAGTTTTTAGAAAGTAGAGAAGAATACGAAAAGGCTGAAAAATTATACAGAAAAATATTATCAATAAGCACAGATATGGCTTTAAATAAAAAAGTAGAAAAAAAACTAAAAAAATTGTATAAGAACTTATAATTTAAAAAGATTCTTTAAATTATAAGGTAAGAATCCATAATATTTTTTAACTAAAAAGGCTGCAGTAAAATAAAAGAAAAGTTTTGAAATAAGTGTAGCTATTGCAGCTCCATTTATTCCCCAAACAGGTATAAAAAAGAAATTCAAAATTATATTAATTACTGCAGAGAGTAGCATTATATTTTGAACTGCAACTTCTTTTCCCGTCATATTCATCAATATATGTGTAGGACCAAAAAACATATAAAATAACATTGAAATCAATAAAATAATTAAAGCAGTTTCTCCTTGAACAAATTCTTTACCAAAAAATAGTAAAATTTGATATGAAAATATTGTTAAAAATACAAAAATAAATATCCCAATTAAGAATGTAATTTTTGAAATTTGTTGTACAAACTTTTTCAATCCTTCCAAATCTTCTTTACCCCAAAATTCAGAAAATTTTGGAGCAGCTATACTAACTATAGCAATCATTGGGATTATCATAATATTAACTATTTTGTTAACGACATTATATATTCCAACATCTTTTTCATTTATAAAAATACCTAACATTATAAGATCTGTCCAATTATTTATGAATACCAATGAACTTGTTAACATCATAGGAAATGAAATTTTTAAAATCTTTTTAAATGAACTTAGTTTATTTTTATTTTCAATTCGTATAGAAAATAGATTGGTAATTTTTATCCATAAAATCATAGAGATTAAAAATACTATAACTATTGAGATTAAATATGCAATATTGGGGATAACCTTATAATTTGTGATAATTGAAGTATAAGAAAATATTATTAAAAAAATCAAAGTAAAAAGAGGAATAGGTATATTTTTTAAAAAAGATGAAATTGCGATTTTTTTAAGTCCCCGAATAGCTTCTGCATGTAAGAAAAATAAAGTATAAGGTAATATACCTAAGGATATTATCTGAAAATATATATATAGATGAGGTTTTTTGAAGACGTATTGTGCAATAATTTCAGATAGATAAAATGCCAATATAGAAATAACTATAGAACTAAAAAATACAAAAATTAATGATTTTAGATAATAGTCTTTTATCAGGTAAACTTTTCCTTTTGATATATTTTCTGCAACAAACCTTATAATGGCAGTATCTAAACCAAATTTTGAAAAGATTGTGGTAATACTTAAAAAAGCCATTGAAAGTGCAAAAATACCCATTACTTCTGCACCAAATTTGGTTGCAATAAAATAAGTAAGGATGTAACCAAACAATGTACCTAATAATCTATATAAAAAAGAAACAGAAGAACCTTTAAATAACTCATGTAAATGTTTATCTTGATTTAATTTTCTTTTTATTTTTTTTAACATTCTAATCTAATTACCATAACCTAAACTAATCTTATTTGTAAAATTGACAAACCGGAATCTTACAAAATTAAACAAAACATAATTATAACCGAAAAAGTAGGAAGCGTTAATTATAAAAGGGAAAACTACTGAATGAAAAAGAAAATAGGACTATTTATCCTAATAGTATCGTTATGTGCAGAAGGTTTAGTGTACGCAAATGATGATTTGGATTTCCTTTTAAAACAGTATAAAGAAGCTTCTGAACTTTCAAAAAAAACAAGAGATGAAAGTTTAGGTTATCTTGTAGTTATCACCAGAGAAGACCTGGATAGAATGCAAGCAAATAGTCTTGTGGACGTTATGAAATCTATTAAAATGAAAAATTTTTTAATGAGTGAGTTTGGAATTGAATCACTTGTATCGGTGGGGGATTTTTCACATCTTGCAAGCTATGTAAAGCTTTACATTAATGACCAAGATGTAAGTTCAATTGATACCAATAATCCTTTTACATTCTTATCAAATATGCCATTAGATTTCATAGATCATATAGAAATATACTTTATGGGGAGTTCTATTAGACTCGCTGACGAACCATCATTCTTTGTAATGAAAATATATACAAAACTTCCAGAAAGAGAAAATGCAACAACTCTTCGAGGATCAGTCACATCATTAAAAGGGTATAGTCTTAACTATTTAGATGCACGGGAGGTGAATAACGACTTTTCATACCTATTATTTTTCAGTAGATCATATAACAATCGCCAAAACAAAGAACTTAATAATCAGAAGATAAAATTAGACACAATGGACAATTTGTTGTATCTGAACTTGAAATATAAAAAATCCAGATTAGAAATATTTGGTGTAAAAAGAAATAAATATAATTTTTTAGGTTTTTCCACAGATAAAGCTCCTGATAGTGGTAAGTTCAAACCTGAAGAAGTTTATTTTATCTTTACACAAAAATTTTTAAAAGATGATTCTTTAAAATTTAAAATAGGGTTTACATTTGATGATATAAAATACATGGAAGAAAATAGCCCTCTTCAAGGTGGAATATTACTTCCAGACTTTAATCCATCTAATCCATACGTTGCAATAAATTTAGACTATAACTTTAAAAAAGTTTATTCGGCTTTAACAAAAGTTTTTGAAACAAAGAAAAATTCTTTATTTTTGATAGCTACCTATAAAGGTAAATTTTACGATGTAAAAAAAGGCATTTTAAAATTAGTAGATAACACAACTTATGATGGAAAAGATGAACTTCCTCTAAAATATGAACATATTTATACGTTTGGTTTAGAAAATCAATATAATATAAACAATAAAAACTTACTCCTAACAGGAATAAGATATGATATGTATATAAGAAGCGGAGGAAAAAGAAATTTTTATCCATTAACGGCTAAATTAGGATATATATTTGTTCCATCCAATAAATTTACATTTAAAGCGTTCTTAGGAAATATATACGTTAATCCTTCTCTTTATCAAGAAATGTTTGCAAAATATCCTTTAAAGCAAGAAAACTATAACACTGCTTCATTTGAAGTAATTTACAATAAAGATAAACATAGAATCAATATTTTGACAGGTGTAGCAAAAGCAAGAAATAAAATAATTCCAGATCTTAATACAGGTAGCTTAATAAATATGAAAAAAGATTATGATGCAAAACTTGCATCGATAGATTATACCTATTTTATAAATAATAGCGATAAGGTGATGTTAAACTATTTCAAATTATTTGACGTTGATGAAAAAGGAAGTTATCCAGAAGGTGGATATATTAAACTGTTTAAAACGGTGAAAAAGTTAGATATATATTCAGAATTAGTATATAGGAAAAAATATCATTTAAAGCCTTTTAAAAAGAAAATAGATTCAGCCTATGATTTAACACTTGCATTAACTTACAACTATAATGATTCTTTACAAATAGGACTAAAAGGTGTAAATCTTTTAGGACGGGGATTAAAGACACCTTTTTTCATACCTTTAACAAATCAAATTAAAGATTTTCCAGTAATCGATAGAGAGTATATTTTCACAGTAAAGTATATTTTCTAAACAATAAAAAGCCTGATTCCAGCTATGCCATACGCACCTGTTTTTAAAATATTAGGAATATCATTTTCCTTTATTCCACCTAATGCATAAACAGGAATATTCAGTGCATTAACCACTTCTTTTAATTTATCCAACCCTTGAGGGTTACTTTTTCCTTCAACATAAAATATAGGAGCAAATGTTATATAGTCTGCACCTTCCTTTTCAGCCTGTAATGCAGTTTCCAAAGAATGGCATGACTTTCCAACTATTAAATCAGGAAATTTATGTTTTATTATTTCTATAGAAATGCTTTTTTCAGGGAGGTGAACACCTTCTGCATCTGAAAAAACGGCTATATCAACTCTATCATTAATAAAAAGATGTGCATCGTATCCTTTCATCAAATTTTTCATTTTGAATGCAAGATCTAAAAGTTCATCTGATGGTAGATCTTTTTCTCTCAACTGAAACATTCTTATACCATGATCCAGCATACGTTTTATCTGATCTTCAAATGGATATTTAAACTGTTTTCTGTCAGTAATTGCATAAAATTTTTGGAGTATTCTTTCCATTATTCACCTTTATCAAGGTAAACAAAAATTCCAAAAATTAGTATAGCCAGAATGACCATTCCCATTACTATAATTGGAAACCAAACATTAGGATCCATCTTTTTATCCTCCAGATAGAATTGTTATAATATTATAAATTAAATTTCAAGGAGTTAAATTGATTTCTAAAGAGTTACTAGATATTTTAGCCTGTCCAAAATGTAAATCAGATCTGAAATTTGAAAAAGAAGAAAACATTTTAATCTGCAAAAATTGTAAACTGATTTTTCCTATTATTGATGATATCCCTGTTCTTCTTATTGAAGAAGCCAAGCCTTTGGATCAAAATGATAAATATTATAGATAACAGGCGTAAATTTTTGTAAAACTTTTGAAAAAATATCTTAGAGTTAACTCCTATACTAAAGATAATAGAAAAATAGTATATTTTTACTTCTAAAATATACAAAATATACAATTTATTAATTGTAAACCCTCCAAAAGGAGGGTTATGTGTGTAAAATTACGGGCAGGTAAAGACTTCCACTTTATATGCAGTTACATTTTGTGATGGAATTCCAATAGTTCTTGTAGTATTTGGCGGAGTTGTTTGATGTAGTGTTGTATTTGGAATAGTAATATCAGCAGTTCCTTTATATAATTTAGCTCTTATCATACTTGTTCTAGAAGATACACACCCACTATCATAGATGACAGTGCTATCGTAATTTGCATTACTTATAGGGTTTGTTGAGTTTGTACCAATATATAGAATACCCTGTGTTTTATCTTCAAGGGTAACAGTTGTAGTTCCACTGCTGTATGGAGCTTTTAGAAGATATGTGTTGTCTTTACGTTCTGCTACCACATATGGAACATTAGTTCCATTTATATTATCTATGAATTCTATTACAGTTCCCCGCCAATTAGTTTCTGAAGTTCCATTATTGTTTACTTCAATAGTAGAAATCTCAGTAATTATATCTGAGAAATATCCAAATCCTACTGCATTCAAGATATCACTATCTGAAGTTATCCATCCACAACTTTCTTTATCTGTTTTGGTTAATTGCCATGTTCCATTATTATTATTAACTTGATCCTCATATATTCCGCTTGCACTGTTTCCATCATTGCTGACAGTTCCTGTATATATTGTTCCTGCTGGAACATCAATTTCAATATTATTTCCATTTAAACTTACTATGCCTAACCCTATATGTCCTTCACCTTGAACATAGACTTCACCATCCACATCGGTACCATTTTGGAACATTTCTACACATATCTGACCTTTACTTCCATCACTTCCTGTATAACTGCCTTCCCATACACCTATTATGTCAATAGTTGTCCCTGTTCCTGATACATTTATAGTTGTGGTTTTATCTACAGTCAAAAAGTTATCTGTTACTATAAGTTTTGCCGTGTAGTTTCCTGCGTTTGCATATGTATGGATTTGTGATGTAGTAGAAGCACAATCATTTATCGTATAGTCATTATTTCCATCATTATTAACATCTATATAACAGGTTAATGTATCACCATCAGGGTCAGAAACATTCCAGTTGAATGTTACATATAAAGGTGCATTTCCAGAGTTAGGAGTTGCTGTAAAGGAAGTTATAACAGGTGGATTATTACTCTGTATAAACTCAGCACTACAATTTTTATCTGCATCCATAGTAATTGTACATGTTAGATTTGCTCCACAAGAAGAACAATCTCCTTCCCATTTCTTAAATATAGAACCAGTTCCTGGATTTGCGGTTAAACTAACTTCTGTATTTTCAAAAAATGAATTAGAGCATGTTCCATTATTTTCTTCACAATTATTAATTCCGAGTGGATTGCTAACTACAGAACCATTCCCTGTTACAGAAACATTTAATGTGTATTGTATATTTGATTTAAATACAACAGTGACAAATTTATAATCATTCATAGTAACAGTACAGGTAGTATTGTCTGGAGATATAGAATCACATCCAACCCAGTGATTTATGCGATTTCCCATGTCAGGTACCGCAGTTAGAGTAATAGATGTTCCTTGTTCGTATGACTCAAAGCAATCACTTCCACAGTTTATTCCAGGAGGGTTACTTGTGATTTTTCCATTTCCTTCTTTATAAACATAAAGAGAATAATTTGGTTTAGGTACGGATACTTCATATAAAGTTACAATGAATCTGTAGCTGCCATCTGCAGGTTGGGCTTCATCTTTTGCTTCATCGTAATTAACCTGACCATCTGCTTTAAATCTTGCAGAGTAAAAGAGTTGTGCAGAATCTCTTTCATCATCTCCAAATCCACTATTTTCGTTTCCTTCGACTCGAACATAAATAATTTCTCCACATGGGGCAGGTGCTGAAAATTTACCATTCTCATTTGTAAAGGTAAACAGATCGATAGAATCATAATTTGTAATATTTACCCATATGCCTTCAGCCGGTGTGTCATCAAAATATTTAACCGTTCCTTTTACCTGACATAATTTTTCTGTTAAATCAATTGTGTTTGTTTTTGTGGGGCAGTTATTAGGATCTGTTCCTAATGTTACGTCTTCAGATTTTGTAATAATTAAAGTTTGATTATCAATGGTTCTTGTATATTGATAGTACAGCTTTGCATCTGTATCACTATCACTTGCTATATTCCATGTCTTTAATATTACAGTTCCAGTTTCATCAGGAGAATTACCTGATGTATATAAAAAACTTTGCTTGTTATCATTATCTTCTAACCATACATAAATATTTGTAAATGGTTGATCGTTTTGGTCTTTAAATGTTTTTTTGAAACAAAGTTCAGTTGGTGGAGTAACTACTGGATAATCCAAATTACAATATCTGAAGTTTGGATTAGTTATAACTATAATTGTGTTAAATCCATAATTATCATGACATGTTTGAATTGCATCAAAGTTTGATCCTGCAGCGTCATTGTTATCTATATTTCCATCTCTATTGATATCAAAAGTTCCAACACCTAATAATTCCCATGCTCCTGTAGTTGGTTCATATCTATAGAATGGAACATTATAGCCATTTAATTCATTTGAATTTAAACGTGAACATATTTCTGGCTCTCCGGCAGCCCCTGTACAAAAATCTCCTGGAAGATTATCACAGGCGTTTTCATTTACCCATCTTGTTACTCTAGTTACTGTAGTTTCAGTTGCAGAAGGATTATTTTCTCTGAAAACTGGATTACCATTTTCATCTGTAATAGAAATATAGTTAAAGCCTAAAGATATCAATCTATTTCCATTTTCATCAATATAATCACCTGGGAACTTATCTGCATCTTTATCAGGATCGAAAGAACTTAAACCAACTTTTAAGGCTTTAACATTCGGATCTATTTTATTTCTTGGAATTTCCATCGAAAACTCTGGAATACCATTTAAGGCTCTGATTTGATTACCTGTGGCAATAACTTTTTTTCCATTACTTCGTTTTATTAAAGCGATTTTTATAACTTTTTGACCTGTTGATAAAACTGTTACAGTGCTATCATTTAAAGGAATTATAGACTGACTTTGAACAGGAGAAAGAACAGCATTAATACTCATATCATGAGGTTTATCAAAGTTAACTCTTTTACTCCAATCTGCATATCCATCTTTTGTCACATTTACGATAAGATAACCACCGTCTTTATCCATTTTTACAGATTTTTCAAACTGGTTGTTTGAAGCAGTTCCTTCTACAGAATCTCTTTCTTTTGTACCATCCTTATTGTAGGATAGTATCGAAACTTGTGTTCCGTTAACATTAGAAGTAACTGTTACGTTTGCTGTTTCTGTACTTGAATTGCCACCATCACCACAGCCAGATAAATAAAAAGATGAAAAAAAGAATATAAGAATTGAAAATAAAGAGATCTTGGATCTTATTTTAGATTTCATGGGTAAGCCTCCTTTTTTTATTTATCCTTACCCATGAAGTATTATGTTTTTATATATCGGTAAATTAAAGTTAAGCAAAATATTACTATTTGCAAATGAGATGAAATCACAACATTTTTCTAAGTTTAGGATCTAATGCATCTCTTAACGCATCTCCTAAAAGATTGAAGGCTAATATGGTTATAAATATGGCTACCCCAGGTGATAATATCCACGGGTAAGAGGATATGGCAGTTATGCTCCTCGCCGCAGAAAGCATGTTCCCCCAGCTTGCATAAGGTTCCTGAATACCAAGTCCCAAAAGAGATAAAGCACTTTCCCCTAAAATATATCCTGGTATAGATAAAGTTGCAGCAATCAAAAGATAAGAAAATGTATTTGGAATAATATGTTTTGTAATAATTCTAAAAGAAGAAGCTCCATAACTTTTTGCAGCTATCACAAAATCCTGTTCCCTAATAGATAAAACCATTCCTCTAATAACACGAGCAAGACCTGCCCAACCAATAAAGGACAGAATTACCACAATTAAAAAATAAACCTGAACAGAAGAAAGCGTAATTGGGAAAATAGCTCTAAGGGCAAGCATCAGATAAAATCCAGGAAAAGACATCACTATTTCTGAAAGTCTCATCAAAATATTATCAATTTTTCCACCAAAATAACCTGAGATCCCTCCGATTAATGATCCCAAAGAAAAAGATAAAAGAACTCCAACCAATCCGATAGACAGACTCACTCTTGAACCGTATAAAAGCCTTGAAAAAATATCCCTACCTAAATGATCTGCACCAAGTAAAAATATTTTCCCATCACCTTTCACACCAAATAAGTGTATATTTGTAGGAATGACACCAAAAAGGTAATGTTTTTCTCCTTCTGTGAAAAATTGAACAGGATAAATTTTGTCTTCATTTATTTTATAAACTTTGAAAACAGGATCTATCAGCTCATATTTATAAACAAAAGGTCTTAAATGAAAATTTCCTTCTTTATCAAAAAAATGAATCTGCGTTGGTGGATGATAAGGTGTATCTCGATGTTGAATATCATAGGGGTAGGGGGAGATAAAATCAGCAAAAACGGCTAAAAAATACAAAATCACCAAAATATAAAGAGACATATAAGCAAGTTTATTTTTTTTTATATATTTTATTATTTCTTTCATCCCACGTATTCTACTCTATTTTTTCCATTTTCTTTAGCCAGATATAGAGCCTGATCGGCTCTTTTTATAATGGAATTTATTGTATCTCCTTCCTTAAAACTTGTTACTCCAAAACTTACAGTTATTTTTTCAGGGCCAATAAAAAAAGAATTAGCTATTGTTTTACGAATTTTTTCTGCCACTTCAACGGCATCAGTTCCATTTGGTAGAAGTATTATAAACTCTTCACCTCCCCATCTGGCAAATACATCTGATTTTCTGATTTGTTTTTTTACAATATTTACAGTTTCTTTTAAGACTTCATCACCTGTTAAATGTCCATATGTATCATTTATTTTTTTAAAATTATCTATATCAAATAAAATAATGGAGAATTTTGTTCCGTATCTTTCTGCCCTATAAATTTCTTCTTCTAAAAATTTATTAAATGCATACCTGTTAAGTATTCCTGTTAATCCATCTGTTGTGGCAAGTTTCTCAAGCTTTTGTTCCCATTCCTTTCTCTGTGTGATATCTAAAACAAAACCAATTCCAACATTTTCACCTTTGTATTTTGTAGCTGAAGATGAAACTTCCACCCATTTTTCTTTTCCTGTTTTAGTTAAAAGTTTTATTTCGTATCTATGGATTTCTTTTATGCCCTGTAATCTTTCCTGAACAATTTTTTTAACTTTCTCTCTAAAATCAGGATGGACAATCTGTAATACAGATTCAAGATTTAACAATTCATCAATAGAGTACTCAAGCATATCTGCAAATGTTTTATTCACATAAATAAACTTCACTTTTTGAATAAAAATTCCGACAGGTGCCACTTCTGCAAGAACTCTGAATTTTTCCTCACTCTCTTTTAGTTCCTGCTCAAGTTTATATTTTTCTGTAATATCTTCAAATATCCACGCATAACCTTTATTCTCTGAATCAACATAGATAGGAATAAAAGTTTGATTTAAAACTTTCCCATTATTCAAATGAACAATTTCATTGTAAACAGGTTTATTTTTGGTAATGTATTCTTCGATATCATCATTCTTGAAAAAAGAAGAAATCTGTCGAAACAACTCTTTATCCTGTAGATGATTGATTTCTTCAGGATTTATGTTTAAATTGAAAATCTCTACAAAAGGTTTGTTTACAAAAACAACTTCTCTTTTTTCATTTTCAATCATCACTCCAAAATGTATATTCTTTAAAAGATTAATGAACTGTTTAAATACTACATCTATTTGATGTTGAAGCTCTTTTATTATTGGATTATCCGAATTTATAACGTCCTGTTTTATAGATTTTATTACATTGGTAATATTCAAGTGAAATTCAATTGTATTTTCTCCATCTTTATAGATTCTAACTTCAAAATACTCTTTACCATTCTCTGTAAAATGTTCGTGTATTACATTAAACTTTTGAAGGTTTTTATCTTCCATTATCTTTTTAGGACATGGATGTTCTGCATGTTCCCAACAAGGTTTATCAAAGTTATAGCTGACTTGATAACATTTTGTTCCTTGCCTTCCTTCATATTCTTGTTTGGCAGTCTCATTTATAAAAATTATGTTGTAATCTTTATCAATAACCATAATAGGTTCTTTTATTTTATTAAACTGTTCGTAATCTTTTGACATATTTCTATTCCTTATTCTCAAAATACTCAAATGCGTCGATTATATCTAAATAAACCCCATCAAAAGCTACAGATAAAATTTTATCCAAATAAGAATCTTTACTGCCATAAATGATTTTTTGCCAATCTTTCATCCAGTATTTGACTTTATAGTTGCCTTCCCAATCAGGGTTTTCTTCATCTAACCATTCTGGTGGATTGTTTTTCCACTCATCTTTCCAGTAATACCTGTAATCTTCAGCTTCTCCAATACTCATATAAGAAATCACAAGCCTTTTTCCGCCATTTGCTTTTGTTTTAAGCCTGTTAACATCATCTGAGCTTAGAAGCTCATCATTGAAAAATGCGTCGATGATCAGAACATCATAATTAGTGTTTTCTAATGCATGAATAAATTTTTCTTTTGTATTAAATTTTTCAGGATTAATTAAATAAAGGAAATTTTGAGCATCATTTAAACTATTGATATCATTGGAATTTTCGTTATAAGGGTTTGGTGGATATTTTGGGATACAGTTGAGTTCCCTACAAGTTGCAATAGAGATGTAACCTAAAGAGTAGTTTTTCTGGTAAGAATCATCAACTTTTGATGTATCCCAGCAATAATCTGTAACTAAAACTTTTTTTCCTTCATTTTTTACTCTCTGTAAAAAACTATTTAAATAATCTGAAACTTCTTTTGGTGTAGGTTTGTTATCATCTTCATATCCATAAAAAAGGTCTTCTTGTCCAACTCCATCTATGGCGTTCAGATATTCTGTTGCCAGTTCACCGTCAGGTTCACCATCTTCAGTAATCAGTTCTATCCCATTTTGTGTGATAACTATAAAATCTGAATCTTTGTCCTTTGCATATTCTGAAATCTCTTTTACAAAATTTCTCATTTCCTGTCTGTAATCAATTTGGGATGTATCGTTTGAATTTCCTGAGTCGTCTGATGTTCCTACTTCACAGGAAAAATTTAAAATCAGAATGAAAAATAGGAGAAATATTTTTCTCATTTTAAAATTCCCTCCACTTCTCTTTGTCTCACTCTTGGATCTATTTTTGCAAGTAATATATCGGCGATCAGATTACCTACTATAAGCATAATAGCTCCAATATAAAGACCACCCATCACAAGATACAGATCCTGTTTTAAAACGGCATCCAACATAAGCATTCCCATTCCTGGCCAGTTTACAATAATTTCTACCAGTGCAGCACCTGAAATAAGATTTGCAATTTCAAAACCTAAAAGAGTAATGAAAGGATTTAAAGCATTCTTTAATGCGTGTTTAAAAATTACATCTTTTTCTGGCAGTCCTTTTGCCCTTGCGAATAAAACATAATCAGACTGCAAAGATTCTATCATTGCACTTCTTACAAGCCTTACCAGTCCTGCAAGAGAACCAACTGCCAATACAAAAGCAGGTAAAGCCACATGCCATAACCTATCTGCAATTTTTCCAATCAAAGACATCTGGTCATAATCTGGGCTTGTGGCTCCGCCAGTTGGAAAAATTCCAGTCTTTACAGCTACAAAAAGCATTAAAAAAGCTAAAAAGAAGTTTGGAATTGACATAAATGTAAAAGAAAAAAGCTGAATAAATTTATCAACCCAGCTATTTGGTTTTAATGCAGCCCATATTCCCATGGGAACAGCTAATCCCCATGCCAAAATCGCTGAAGTGATAGATAAAAATAAAGTATTCCATACCCTTTCCTGAATAAGCTGAGTTACAGGTACATGAAAGCTGAAGGAATAACCTAAATCAAATGTTAAAGCATTCATCAACCATTTAAAATATTGGATAAGTAGAGGTTGATCTAACCCATAACTTTTTTCTAACTCTTTTAATGTTTCTGCTGAGATTTGAGGATTCATTTTTAACTGGTCAATGTAGCTACCAGGAGCAAGCTGAATAATAATGAAAGAAACAAAAGTAATCCCTATAACAAGCGGGATCATCTGAATAAGTCTTTTAATGATGTAAAGAAACATTTAACTATTTTAACAGAAAATATGTTTTTTAAATAAAAAAGGCGTCCCTAAAAGGGACGCCGAAAAGAAGTAGTACGCTGGAAATTTTATTTCCAACCTTTAACTACGATCTCTTGTGATTTTTTGTATGGGAATTTTTGAACTAACTCTTTGATTGAGAGTTTTTCATCACCTTCTCTCATGAAGTGAATGAGAACAACTGAAGCCCAGT
>Ga0256832_1000525_pt1 | contig 24952 bp, 27 predicted proteins | sample 134614metaG_FD_190534 | JGI IMG/M metagenome (GOLD analysis project Ga0256832, IMG submission 190534) | Hydrothermal vent microbial communities from Lau Basin, Pacific Ocean - 134-614 | ecosystem: Environmental > Aquatic > Marine > Hydrothermal vents | place: Pacific Ocean: Lau Basin | collected... | reverse complement strand
GGCCCCTTACCGCGTGCCAGCGCTCCCTGCGATGCCTCGTGGTTCGTTCCGCCCTCATGGGCGTCCGCCGACTGGCGCGACGTGGCCTGGAAGCGCCGCAGCAGGTCTTCCAGCTGCTGGCGGGTGAGCGGGCCGATGTGAGTGATCATCTGCTGCCCGTCGGGGGAGATGATGAACGAGGTGGGCAGGCCCAGCAGGGGGCCGAAGGGGGTGCGCGGGGAGGGCTCGACGTGGATGACGGGGAAGTCGATGAACTGCTCCTCCACGAAGGCGCGCAGCCGCTCCGGGGAGATCTTCTCGAAGTTCACGCCCAGCACCACGGCGTCGCGGTCCTTGTGGCTGTCGTGGAAGATGGCCAGCTCGGGCAATTCCTCGCGGCACGGCGGGCACCAGGTGGCCCAGTAGTTCACCACCACCATCTTGCCCCGGTAGTCGCTCAGGCGGTGCAGCTTGCCGTCCAGGTCGCGGCCGCTGAAGTCCGGCACGGGGGCCGCCGCCAGCGGCAGGGCCGGCAGCAGGCACAGCAACCACAGGAGCAGCGCGGTCCGGCGCGGGATCATGGCGCCTTGCCCCCGTCGGCGGGCCTGCTGGCCTGCAGGGCCTTGCGGCGCGCCCGCAGGGCCATGTACTTGGCGCGCTCGGCCACTTTGCCGGCCAGCTCGTAGCGCCCCTCGCCGAGGAAGCGGTCGGCGTCCTGCAGCAGCAGCTTTGCCTCGTGGAAGTCCTCGGGGGCCAACCGCTCGGCGCCGGCCGTCTGAGCGGCGCGGAAGGCCTGGCGGGCGTCGCTCATCTGCTGGGCGGGGATGCCGGCGCAGCCCGCCGGGCCGAGCAGCAGCAGGGCCAGACACAGAAGCAGCAGGAGGCGGCGCGTGAGGGACGGGGCGTGCATGGTTGGATCGAACGCTAGCATCCCTTACCATCCCCGGCAAGCCGCGCCGCGGCGTCGTTTCCCGCCCCTGCAGGAGGTCCCGAGCATGTCCGATGCCGATCAGGTGATCATCTATCACAACCCGCGCTGCGCCAAGTCGCGCGAGACGAAGAAGCTGCTGGAGGAGAAGGGCATCGAGCCGGTGGTGGTGGAGTACCTCAAGACCCCGCCCAGCGCCGAGGAGCTGGAGAGGATCCTCGACATGCTGGGCTTCGACGACCCGCGCCAGCTCATGCGCCGCAAGGAGAAGGAGTACAAGGCCCTGGGCCTGGACGACCCGTCCCTCAGCCGCGAGCAGCTCATCCAGGCCATGGTGGCGCACCCGCGCCTCATCGAGCGCCCCATCGTCATCCACGGCGATAAGGCGCGCCTGGGCCGCCCGCCCGAGCAGGTGCTGGACATCCTCTGATGCCCGAGGTCCTGGTCCTCTACTACAGCCGCCACGGCAACACCGCCGAGATGGCGCGCCACGTGGCACACGGCGTGGAGAGCGTGGCCGGGGTCACCGCCCGCCTGCGCACCGTGCCCGAGGTGTCGGCCACCCCCGAGGCGGTGGAGGACGAGATCCCCGCCAGCGGCCCGCCCTATGCCGAGCCGGACGACCTGCGCGAGTGCGACGGGCTGGTGCTGGGCAGCCCCACCCGCTTCGGCAACATGGCCGCCCCCCTCAAGTATTTCATCGACCGGACCAGCGGCCTGTGGCTGGCCAACGCCCTGGCCGGCAAGCCGGCCGGCGTGTTCACCTCCACCGCCAGCCTGCACGGCGGACAGGAGACCACCCTGCTGTCCATGATGCTGCCCCTGCTGCACCACGGCATGATCATCGCCGGCCTGCCCTACGCCGAGCCGGCCCTGCTGCGCACACGCAGCGGCGGCACCCCCTATGGCGCCAGCCACCTGGCCGGGCCAGACAGCCGCCTGCCGCTCACCGAGGACGAGATCGCCCTGTGCAAGGCGCTGGGGCGGCGCATCGCCGAGCTGGCCGTCCGCCTGCGCGCCTGAGCCGGCCGCGCCGGCCCCGTCATGAAGGTTCTCCACATCCTGCACAGCCACCACCTGGGTGGCGCCGAGCGCCACGCCCTGACGCTCATGACCGGCCTGCGCGCGCGCGGCGTCGCGGTGGCCTATGCCGGGCAGGCCGGCAGCTGGCTGTCGCGCGCGGTGCAGGCGGAGGGCATCGAGTGGCACCCCCTGCCCATGCGCGGCTTCTACGACCTGCGCTCCATGTGGCGGCTGGGCCGGCTGCTGCGCCGCAGCGGCGCCGACCTGGTGCACGGCCACCTCACGCGCGGCGCCCACTACGCCGCCATCGGCGGCCGCCTGGCCGGGCGGCCGGCCGTCGCCACCGCCCATTCCACCAACGCCGGCAAGCACTTCGGCGGCCTGGACCACATCATCGCCGTGAGCGATGCGGTGCGCGACTTCCTGCAGGGCCGCGGCTATGCGGCCGGCCGCATCACGCGCATCCACAACGGCGTACCCGACCAGCCCCCGCCCGACCCCGCGGCGCGCGCCGCCCTGCGCGCGGCCCTGGCCATCCCGCCGCAGCGGGTGGCCGTGGCCGGCGTGGCGCGCTTCATCCGCGACAAGGGGCAGGACATCGCCCTGCGCGCCCTGGCCCGCCTGGCCGAGCCGGCCGTGCACCTGTACCTGATCGGCGATACCGACACGCCCTGGGGGCGGGAGATGCAGGGGCTGGCCACCGAGCTGGGGCTGGGCGAACGGGTGCACTTCCTGGGCCAGCGCGACGACGTGGCGGCCGTGCTGGGGGCCATGGACGCGGTGGTCATGCCCTCGCGCCGCGAGGCCATCTCCCTGTCCCTGCTGGAGGCCTGCAGCCTGGGCCTGCCCGTGGTGGCCAGCCGCGTGGGCGGCATTCCGGAGGTCATCGAGGACGGCCGCAGCGGCCTGCTGGTGCCGGCGGAGGATGACATCGCCCTGGCCGCGGCGCTGGGGCGGCTGGCCGCCGACCCCGCCCTGCGCCGGCAGCTGGGGGAGGCCGCCCGCGCCCGCTTTCTGGCGCGCTTCACGGCGGCGCGCATGGTCGAGGCCACGGCCCGCCTCTACGAGCGCGTGCTGGCGGAGGCGGCATGAGGGGCATCTCCCTGCTCATGTACCACCAGGTGGGCAAGTTCCCGCCCATGCGCAGCCACCGGGCCACCTACTGCGACGTGGACCGCTTCCGGCGCCAGATGGCCTGGCTGCGCGCCTTCCGCTACCACGTGCTGGACATGGACCAGGTGGCGGCCTGCCTGAGCGGCGCGCGCCCCGTCCCGCCGCGCGCCGTGGCCCTCACCTTCGACGACGGCTACGAGAACTTCCTCACCCACGCCGCCCCCATCCTCGAGCGGCACGGCTTTCCGGCCATCGTGTACGTGGTGCCCACCCTGCTCGGCCGGCCGGCCCGCTGGCTGGCCGCCGACGGCCACGCCACCCCGCGCCTCATGGACGCCGGCCAGCTGCGCGAGCTGCAGGCGCGCGGCTTCACCATCGGCTCCCACAACCTGGTGCACGAGCGCATGGCCGGCCAGCCGCCCGAGGTCCAGTACCAGACCGCCCGCGACAGCAAGGCGCGCCTGGAGGACCTGCTGGGCCGCCCCTGCCACCACTTCTGCTACCCCTACGGCAGCCACGACGCCGCCAGCCTGCAGGCCCTGGCCCGCGCCGGCTATCGCACCGGGGTGACCTGCCAGCGCGCCACGGCCACGGCCGACTTCGACCCCCTGGCCCTGCCCCGCAAGGCCGTCTCCTTCGGCGATTCCCTGGCGGGGGTGCTGTGGAAGCTGCACGCCAAGCACCGGCCCAAACGACCGCCGCTGCGGCGCTGAGGGGGGCGCTCAGTCCCGCGTCAGCAGGGCGATGGATTCGACGTGGGCCGTGTGGGGGAACATGTCCATGACCCCGGCGGCGCGCAGCACATAGCCCTGTTCGGCGGTGAGGATGCCCACGTCGCGCGCCAGGGAGGCGGGGTGGCAGGAGACGTAGACGATGCGCCGCGCGCCGGTGCGGTGCAGGTGGGCGACCACCTCCCGCGCCCCCGAGCGGGGCGGGTCCAGCAGCACGGCGTCCCAGGGCTCGTCCAGCCAGGGGGCCTGGCCGATGTCCGCGCCGGCCAGGTCGGCCACGTGGTAGCGGGTGTTGGTGATGCCGTTGGCCGCCGCCGCGGCGCGGGCGCGCCGGATCATGGCGCGGTCGCCCTCCACCCCGGTCACCTCGCCGGCGCGGCGCGCCAGCGGCAGGGTGAAGTTGCCCAGGCCGCAGAACAGGTCCAGCACCCGCTCGTCGGGGCGCGGCGCGAGCAGCTCGATGGCGCGCGCCACCATGGCGCGATTGATGGCCGCGTTGACCTGCCAGAAGTCCATGGGCCCCACCTCGATGCGCACGTCGAAGTCGGGATGGGCGTAGTAGAGCGGTGGGTAGTCGTCGCGCAGGGGGTGGGCGGTGTCGGGTCCGCCCGGCTGCAGCCAGATCTGCAGACCGCTCTCCTCGCCGAAGCGGCCCAGGCGGGCCACATCGTCGGCGGTGAGCGGGTCGAGGTGGCGGAACACCAGGGCGGTGGCGTTGTCGGCGGCGGCCACCTCGATCTGGGCGATGCGGTCGGGGATGGACAGGCCGGCCACCAGCTCGCCCAGTTCGGTGAGCCGTTCGCCCACCTGGGGCACCAGCACCTCGCAGCGGCTCAGGTCGGCCAGGAAGCTGCTGCCCTTCTCGCGGAAGCCCACCAGCACCCTTCCCTTCTTGGGCACGCGCCGCACACCCAGGCGCGCCTTGCGCCGGTAGCCCCACAGCGGGCCGGTGAGGGGCGGCAGCACCCGCTCCGGCGTCACCCCGCCCACGTGGGCCAGCGCGTCCAGCAGGGCCCGCTCCTTGAAGCGGATCTGGGCGGCCGGGTCCATGTGCTGCAGGCTGCAGCCGCCGCACACCTCGGCGTGCGGGCAGCGCGGCGTCACCCGCTCCGGCGCGGCCTGCACCACCTTGACGGTGCGCCCCTCGTCGTGGCGGCCGTAGCGGGCCGTGTACTGGAACCACAGGCGCTCGCCCGGCAGGGCGCCGTCGATGAACACCGTCTTGCCGTCCACCCGCGCCACGCCGCGCCCCTCCGGCGAGAGGGACTCGATGTCGGTCAGGAAACAGGCCTGCGGGTAGCGCTTGCCGCGGTAGCGGCGCCGGGTGCGGTGCTTCTTGCCCATGGCGGTCCTTCGGTCGGCGGCGGGCGTCACTCGCCGCGCCAGGCCTCGGCGAAGTCCAGCAGGTGCGGCTGGTCGGAGGCCAGCAGGGTCTCCAGCACCAGGTCGCATTCCGTCTGGTAGGCGGCCTCGCTGAGGCGCCCGCGCAGCTGTTCGAAACGCAGATAGACCAGGTAGGTGTTGAGCACGTCGGTCTCGCAATAATGGCGGATGGCGGCCAGGTCGCCGGCCAGCCAGGTCTCCCACACGCGCTCGCCGGACATGCCCATCTTGCCGGGCAGGCCGAGCAGAGTGGCCACCTCATCCAGGGGCGCGGCGGCGCGCGCCTGGTAGCCGCCCAGCACGTCCATCAGGTCCAGGTGGCGCCAGTGGAAGCGGCCCAGGTAGTTGTTGTAGCGGAACTCGCGGTCCTCGTCGCCCACCTCCCAGTAGCGCGGCGCGCTCACGCCATACAGCAGGGCCCGGTAGTGGATGACCGGCAGGTCGAAGCCGCTGCCGTTCCAGGACACCAGGGTGGGGGTGAAGCGCTCGATGCCGTCGAAGAAGCGCTGCAGCAGCTCGGCCTCCGGGGCCTGCTCGTCGCCCAGGCTCCACACGCGGAAGCCCTTGCCGTGGCGGAAGGCGATGGAGATGGCCACGATGCGCTGCAGGTGGTGGGGCAGGAACTCGTGGCCCACCTTCTGCTGGCGCAGGCGCTGCATGGCCTTGCCGGCCTCGGCGTCGTCCAGCCCGTCCAGGCCGTACAGGCGCCGCCCGCCGGCCACGTCGGGGATGGTCTCGATGTCGAACACCATGACGTTCATGGATTGAACACCCCGGTGGACAGGTAGCGGTCACCGCGGTCGCAGATGATGGTCACCAGCACCGCCCCCTCCAGCTCCTCGGCCAGGCGCAGGGTGGCGGCCACCGCGCCACCGGAGGAGATGCCGCAGAAGATGCCCTCCTCGCGCGCCAGGCGGCGGCTCATGGCCTCCGCCTCGGCCTGGGTGACCTCCACGATGCGGTCCACCAGGCCGGGGTCGAAGATGGCCGGTCGGTAGGCCTCCGGCCACTTGCGGATGCCGGGGATCTGCGCCCCCTCGGCGGGGTACACGCCCACCACCTGCACCGAGGCGGCCTGCTCCTTGAGGTAGCGGCCGGTGCCCATGATGGTGCCGGTGGTGCCCATGGCGCTCACGAAGTGGGTCACCTCACCGCCCGTGTCGCGCCAGATCTCCGGCCCGGTGCCCTCGTAGTGGGCACGGGGGTTGTCCGGGTTGGCGAACTGGTCCAGCACCTTGCCCTCGCCGCGGGCGGCCATCTCCCGCGCCAGGTCGCGGGCGCCCTCCATGCCCGCCTCCTTGCTCACCAGGATCAGCTCGGCGCCGTAGGCGGCCATGCTGGCGCGCCGCTCCAGGCTCATGGTCTCGGGCATGATGAGGGTCATGCGGTAGCCGAGGATGGCGGCCACCATGGCCAGGGCGATGCCGGTGTTGCCGGAGGTGGCCTCGATGAGCCGGTCGCCGGGGCGGATCTCGCCGCGCTCCTGGGCGTGGCGGATCATGCTGTAGGCGGGGCGGTCCTTGACCGAGCCGGCCGGGTTCTGCCCTTCCAGCTTGACCAGCACGGTGTTGCCGCTGTCGGCGCCGATGCGCTGCAGGCGCACCAGGGGCGTGTTGCCGATGAGCCGTTCGATGGTGGGATAGTCCATGGGGGCGTGGCGCGGAAAAGGGGCAATGGTAGCAAATCGGCGCCGGGCAGTGGGCTCAGGTCTCGAAGATCACCCAGGCCATGGCGTAGCCGCCGTCGTCGGCCAGGCTGAGGTGGCAGGCGGTGACGGCGTGGGCGGCCAGCAGCTCGGCGGCCCGGCCGTGGCACACCAGGCGCGGCCGCCCGCCGGGGTGGTGGTCCACCTGGAAGTCGTCGAAGCGCACGCCCTGGGCGATGCCGGTGCCCAGGGCCTTGGCGGCGGCCTCCTTGGCGGCGAAGCGGCGCGCCAGGAAGGCGGCCGGGTCGCCCTGCCCGGCCAGCTCGGCCCGCTCGGCGGCGTGCAGGATGCGGGCCGGGAAGCGGCGCGGGTGACGCGCCAGCAGGTCGCGGATGCGCGTCACCTGCACCAGGTCGGTGCCGATGCCGAAGATGGCCATCAGCCCAGCAGGTTCTTCATTTCCCGCACGGCCTGGTGCATGCCCACGAACAGGGCGCGGGCGACGATGGAATGGCCGATGTTGAGCTCGTTGAGGTGCGGCAGGGCCTTGATGGGCAGCAGGTTGTCGTAGTCCAGGCCGTGGCCGGCGTTGACCACCAGGCCCAGCTCGTGGGCCAGCTCGGCGGCGGCCACCAGCCGCTCCAGCTCCCGCTCGCGCGCCGCCCCCGTGGCGTTGGCGTAGGTGCCGGTGTGCAGCTCGATCACCGGCGCGCCCACGGCCTGCGCCGCGCGCACCTGCACCGGGTCGGGCTCGATGAACAGCGACACGGTGATGCCCGCCTCGGCCAGCTGGCGGCAGGCGGCGGTGAGATGGGCGCGCTGGCCGGCCACGTCCAGGCCGCCCTCGGTGGTCAGCTCCTCGCGCCGCTCCGGCACCAGGCAGCAGTCCTGCGGGCGCACCTCGCGGGCGATGCCGATCATCTCCTCGGTAGCGGCCATCTCCAGATTCATCTTGCTGCCGATGAGGGGGCGCAGGGTGTACACGTCCGCGTCCTGGATGTGGCGCCGGTCCTCGCGCAGGTGCATGGTGATGCCGTCCGCCCCGGCCGCCTCCACCTCGCGCACGATCTGCGCCAGGTCGGGATAGGGGGTGCCGCGGGCCTGGCGGATGGTGGCCACGTGGTCGATGTTGACGCCGAGCTTGATCATGGGGGCGGTTCTCCGGTTCGGTAGCGTGTCAGGGCGCGCAGCAGGGCGCGGCTGCGCAGCGGCCGGCCCTCCAGCAGGTGGTCGATGGCCCGCCCCAGCAGCCGGCGCAGGGCGGCGGCCTGACCGGGCGCGGTCCAGTCGCGCCGCTGCAGGGCGGCCAGGGTGGCCGGGGCCACGGTGAGGCTGCCCGAGGCCAGCGGGCGGGCCGTGAAGCCGTGGGCGGGATGATAATGACAGGGCCGCCCCGGCTCCAGGGGCGCGCCGGTCTCGCTGTCCCGCTCGGGGTGCAGGCCGTAGCCCAGGGCGGTGAGCAGCTGCCATTCGAAGGCGCGCAGCAGGGGTGCCGGCGCGCCGCCCGCCGCCAGGGCCGCCAGGGTGTCGCGCCAGGCGCCGTACAGCGCCGGCTGGGGCAGGCCGCGGCGGGTCAGGCGCAGCAGCAGCTCGTTGCAGTACAGGCCGCACACCTGCGCCTCGCCGGCCAGCGGGAAGTGACGGCCGGCGTCCAGGCCGGTCAGGGTGACCAGCTCGCCGCCGCCGCGCCAGTGCAGCAGGGCCTCGCGGAAGGGCTGCAGGGCGGCCAGGGTGGCCGCGGCGCGGTGCCTGGGCACGCGCGCCACCGTGGCCACGCGGCCCGCCTCGCGCGTGAACCACTCCACGATGCGCGAGTTCTCGCGGAAGCGGCGCGCGTGCAGCACCATGCCGGTGGCCTGCTGCGGCGCGCTCATGGGCGGCGGCCGCCGCCGGCGGCGGGCTCAGCGGGACAGGAACAGGGAGTCGGCCACCGCCTGGCGGAAGGCGGCCAGGCTGGCCGCGCTGGAGTCGATGCGCAGGCGCGAGAAGCTGCCGTCGTCGTTCTCCCAGTCCTCGTGCCACCAGGACGCGGCGGCCAGCGGCAGGACCCCGCCGGGGCGCAGGGCCTGGAAGGCGTCGGCGATCCAGTCGGGCTTGTGGTTTGGATCGGCCGGGTCCTCGGCCACGCCGAACTCCAGCAGGGCCAGCGGCTTTTTCGTGCTGATGGCGCGCACCGCCGCGGCGCGCGCGGCCAGCATCTCCGACAGGCGGTTGCCCTCGGTCCAGTCGCGCCACTCCTGCGGGCTCTGCGGCCCGTAGGCGCTGATGCCGATCCAGTCGATGTAGTCATCCCCGGGATAATAGGCCGCCGGCGTGTTCCACGTCTCGTCCGGGTGGGAGTGGATGTCGGGGTGGAAGAACCAGGTGATGTTGTACACCCCCTCGGCGCGGAACAGGTCGATGATGTGGCGGTAGGCGTCGCGGTAGCGCTCCGGGCCGTCGGCCAGGTTCGGGTCGCCGTAGCCGTCGCGCCGGCCGGCGCCGTGGAACACGCCGCTGTAGTCGAACCAGTCGCCGTTCATCTCCACGGCGAAGTCCACCAGCAGGGGCCGCGGGTCGGCGCGCGCCGCCCGCGCCCAGGCGCGCAGGGCCTCGTCCCAGGCGCCGCCCAGGATGTCCTCCAGGGTGATGGTGGCGCCGTCGTCGGCGTTGCGCGGCATGAGGCGCACGAAGGGCAGCGCGCCGCTGGCGCGGATGGCGGCGATGGCCGCCGCCGGGTAGCGGATGTCGTGCCACCAGTTGTTGGAAAAATAGGCCCAGAAGACCGGCCGCCCGGCCAGGGCCTCGAAGTCGCGGATGCGCTGCGTGCTGACCTGGTCCTCCCAGCCGCCGAAGTCGGGGAAGGCGCCGAAGTAGAGGTGGCCGGGGCGGGGCCGCAGCCGCCAGGCCGAGGGGCCGGGCGCCCCGCCCCAGGCGGCGCGGAACAGGCCCAGGTCGCGGAAGTTCACCCGCCCGTCGCCGTCCAGATCCATCCCCGGGCCGTTGCCCAGGAAGGCGTCGCGCAGGGCCGGCAGGTCGCCCGCGCCCACCTGGCCGTCGTTGTCGAAGTCGGCATCGCAGCGGTCGCCGTGGCCATCGCCGTCACTGTCGCGCTGGGCCGGGTTGGCCACGAACACGCAGTTGTCGCGGTAGCTGGGGATGCCGTCGCCGTCGTCGTCCAGCGGCGCGCCGAGGGCCGGCAGGCCGATCAGCAGCAGCCAGGGACACAGCAGGGCGGGCAGGAAGTGGGGACAGAACATCGGTGGGAACCTCCCTGTTCCGGTGGACGATCAGGGGCCGGCCTCGCCCTCTACGTCGAGGCGGTCCAGCCAGCGCGGGTCGTCCGCCCAGCCGGGCTTGACCTTGACCCACAGCTTGAGATGGACGGGCTTGCCGGCCAGGGCGGCGATGCGCCGCCGGGCCACGCTGCCCACGTGCTTGAGCACGCGGCCCTTCTCGCCGATGACGATCTTCTTCTGGCTCTCGCGCTCCACGTAGATGAGGGCCGAGATGTCGATGCGGTGCGGCTGCTCGCGGAAGGACTCCACCTCCACCGCCACCGAGTAGGGCACCTCCGCCTGCAGGGCCTGCATGAGCTGCTCGCGCACCAGCTCGGCGCTCAGAAAGCGCATGGAGCGGTCGGTGAGGGTGTCCGGCTCGTACAGGAAGGGCTGCTCGGGCAGGTGGCGGCGGATGACCTCCAGCAGGCGCCGCACGGACTTCTCGCGGAAGGCGGAGATGGGCACGATCTCGGCGAAGTCGCCCTTCTCCCCCACCTCGGCCAGGAACGGCAGCAGGCGGGTCTTGTCGCGCACCCGGTCCACCTTGTTGACCACCAGGATGACCGGCACGGGCAGGTCGCGCAGGCGGGCCAGCACCGCCTCGTCCTCGTCGCGCCACTTGCCCGCCTCGATGACGAACAGCACCAGATCGGCGTCGGCCAGGGCGGCGATGGCGGCGCGGTTGATGCGCCGGTTGAGCAGCCGCTTCTGGCGGCCGTGGATGCCCGGCGTGTCGATGAACACCATCTGCGTGTCGCCCTCCGTGCGCACGCCCAGGATGCGGTGGCGGGTGGTCTGCGGCTTGGGCGCGGTGGCCGCCAGGTGCACGCCCAGCATGCGGTTGAGCAGGGTGGACTTGCCCACGTTGGGGCGCCCGGCGATGACGATGCGCCCGCAGCGGGTGCCCTGCCCGGCCGCCTCACTCACGCCGCCCCCTCCTGCAGGCGCGCCAGGGCCTGCTCGGCGGCCGCCTGCTCGGCCTTGCGGCGGCTGCCGCCCTCGGCCACCGTCACCAGGTCGCGGCTGGGGATGCGGCACTCGACGCGGAACACCTGCCGGTGCGGCTCGCCGCGCACGTCCAGCACGCGGTACTCGGGCACCGGCTCGCCGCGCCCCTGCAGCCATTCCTGCAGGCGGCTCTTGGGGTCCTTGAGGGCCTCCGCCTCCGGCAGCTCGTCCAGGCGCGCACCGTACAGGGCGTGCACGAAGTCGCGCGCCGCCTCGAAGCCGCGCAGCTCGTACACGGCGCCGATGATGGCCTCCAGGGCGTCCTCCATGATCGACTCGCGGCGCTGGCCGCCGCTCTTGAGCTCGCCGCTGCCCAGCTTGAGGTAGCGGCCCAGCTCGCTGGCGGCGGCGATCTCGGCCAGGGTCTCGCCGCGCACCAGGTGGGCGCGCAGGCGGCTCAGCTCGCCCTCGGTGGCCTCCGGGCGGTGCCGGTACAGGTGCTGGGAGACGATCAGGTTGAGCACGCTGTCGCCCAGGAACTCCAGCCGCTCGTTGTGGCGGCGGCCGGCGCTGCGGTGGGTGATGGCCTGCTGGAACAGCTCCGAGGCGAGCAGCTCCTCGTCCAGGTATTGCAGCAGCGAAGGGCGGCGGGCCATCAGTGCAGGGGGGCGGTGTGCCGGAAATGGATCACCAGGTCCACGTTGCCGATGAACGGCTGGCGCACCTCGTAGTCCAGCTCCATCTGCGTGCCCTGGGCGGTGCGCCTGAGATGGAAGTCCTTCTCCTCGAGATAGTCGATGTCGTTCACGTAGAAGTGCTTGTACAGGGTGTCCCACAGCTGGCGGCGGCCCTTGCCGCGGGTGTCGTCGCGGGCGGCCACCTCGTTCATGGAGGCCTTGATGGCCAGGTAGTCGTAGTACACCGGAAACAGGCGGATGCCCAGCAGCAGGAAGAAGCCCATCACCAGCAGCCAGAACAGGTTGGACAGCAGGCCGCGGCCGGCCTGGCGGCGGGGAGCGCGGGCCATGTCAGTGGATCCCCCGCCCGATGCGCCCGAAGTCGAAGGAGCCGTGGGCAAAATCCCAGTTCATCCAGATGAACATGGCCTTGCCCACCAGGTTCTCCTCCGGCACGAAGCCCCAGTAGCGGCTGTCGTTGCTGTTGTCGCGGTTGTCGCCCATGACGAAGTAGTGCCCCGGCGGCACCACGTACTCGCCCTCCATGGTGCGCCGCACGGGGTCGATGAGGATGTTGTGCCTGACCCCCAGCAGGTCCTCCTCCAGCAGCAGCTGGCTGGCGTCGGCATAGGGGCCGCCGCCGGCATAGGGGCCGATGAAGCGCTGCGGCACCGGCTGGCCGTTGATGGTGAGCTGCTTGTTGACGTAGGTCACGCGGTCGCCGGGCAGGCCGATAATGCGCTTGATGTAGTCCATGCTGGGGTCGCGCGGGAAGCGGAACACCACCACGTCGCCGCGCCGCGGCTCGCCCAGGTCGAGCACCTTGGTGTGCAGCACCGGCAGGCGCAGCCCGTAGGTGAACTTGTTGACCAGGATGAAATCGCCCACCAGCAGGGTGGGCATCATGGAGCCGGAGGGGATGCGGAACGGTTCGGCGATGAACGAGCGCAGCACCAGCACCACGAACAGCACCGGAAAGAAGGAGCGCGAGTACTCCACCCACCACGGCTCGCGCCGCGTCTCCGGGGCCGCCGGCGCCATCCCGGCGCCGCCCGCCGCGCCCTCCGCCGCCGGAGCGGCCGCCAGGCGCTGGCGGCGCAGCCACAGCACGTCGGCCAGCCACACCAGCCCGGTCAGCAGCGAGCCGAGCACCAGTATCAGTTCCAGATCGAAATGCATGTCGTCTGCTACTCCTATTTGTTCTCGACCCGCAGCACTGCCAGGAACGCATCCTGCGGGATGTCCACCTTGCCGACGCGCTTCATGCGCTTCTTGCCGGCCTTCTGTTTCTCCAGCAGCTTGCGCTTGCGGCTCACGTCGCCGCCGTAGCACTTGGCGGTGACGTTTTTGCGCAGCGCCTTGACCGTGGAGCGCGCGATGATGTGCGTGCCGATGGCGGCCTGGATGGCCACCTCGAACATCTGGCGCGGGATGAGCGTCTTCATGCGCTCGGTGAGCTCGCGGCCGCGCGCCTGGGCGTTGTCCTTGTGCACGATGAGCGCCAGCGCGTCCACCCGCTCACCGTTGATGAGCACATCCACCCGCACCAGCGGCGCGGCCTGGAAGCGCTTGAAGCTGTAGTCGAAGGAGGCGTAGCCGCGGCTGACCGACTTGAGGCGGTCGAAGAAGTCCAGCACCACCTCGGCCAGGGGCAGCTCGTAGCCCAGCGACACCTGGCCGCCGCCGCCCATGTAGGTCATGGCCGTCTGCACGCCGCGCTTCTCGATGCACAGCGAGATCACGTCCCCCACGTAGGTCTGCGGCACCAGGATGTTGGCCTGGATGATGGGCTCGCGGATCTCGGCGATCTCGTTCACCGGCGGCAGCTGCGAGGGGTTGTGGATCTTGAGCACCTCGCCCTTTGTGGTCTCCACCTCGTACACCACGGTGGGCGCGGTGGTCACCAGGTCCAGATCGTACTCCCGCTCCAGCCGCTCCTGCACGATCTCCATGTGCAGCATGCCCAGGAAGCCGCAGCGGAAGCCGAAGCCCAGCGCCTGCGAGGTCTCCGGCTCGTAGTGCAGGGCGGCGTCGTTGAGCTTGAGCTTGCCGAGGGCGTCGCGCAGGGCCTCGTAGTCGTCGGAGGCCACCGGGTAGAGGCCGGCGAACACGCGCGGCTGCACGGTCTCGAAGCCCGGCAGCGGGGCCTCGGCCGGGTTGCCCGCGTCGGTGAAGGTGTCGCCCACGCGGGCCGCCTCGATGTCCTTGATGCCGGCGATGACGAAGCCCACCTCGCCGGCGGCCAGCACCTCGCGGTCGGTCGCCTTGGGGGTGAAGATGCCCACCTTGTCCACCTGGTGCACGCCGCCGGTGGCCATGGCCAGGATCTTCTGGCGCGGCCGCAGCTCGCCCTGCACCACGCGCACCAGGGCCACCACACCCAGGTAGTTGTCGAACCAGGAGTCGATGATGAGCGCCTGCAGCGGGGCCTCGCGGTCGCCTGTGGGGGCCGGGATGCGGGCGATGATGGCCTCCAGCAGCTCGTCCACGCCCTGCCCCGTCTTGGCGCTCACCTCCAGCGCGTCGGTGGCGTCGATGCCGATGATGTCCTCGATCTCCTGCCGGACGCGGTCCGGGTCGGCGGCCGGCAGGTCGATCTTGTTGAGCACCGGCACCACCTCCAGGCCCTGGTCGATGGCCGTGTAGCAGTTGGCCACGCTCTGCGCCTCCACCCCCTGGGAAGCGTCCACCACCAGCAGCGCCCCCTCGCAGGCGGCCAGGGAGCGCGACACCTCGTAGGAGAAGTCCACGTGGCCCGGGGTGTCGATGAAGTTGAGCAGGTAGGTCTCACCGTCGCTGGCGGTGTATTCGAGCGAGACGCTCTGCGCCTTGATGGTGATGCCGCGCTCGCGCTCCAGGTCCATGGAGTCCAGCACCTGCTCGGCCATCTCCCGCTCCGACAGGCCGCCGCAACGCTGGATGAGGCGGTCGGCCAGGGTCGACTTGCCGTGGTCGATGTGGGCGATGATGGAGAAGTTGCGGATGTGGCTCAGCGGGTGGCTCATGGATTCAGGGCGTCCAGCACGGCGTCTTCGTCCAGGAAGTGGCGGCACAGCACGGTGTCGCCGCGGGCCAGCACCGGCACGTCGGCGTTCCAGCGCGCCGCCAGGGCCGGGTCGCGGTCGATGTCGATCTCCCGCAGGTCAAAGCCGTGCGCCGCCTGCAGGGGCGCCAGGGCGCGCCGCATGTCGTCGCACAGGTGACAGCCGGTCCGGTAGTACAGGGTCAGTTCCAAGGGTGCCTCACTTGGGGATGCGCAGGGGGATGAACACCGGGCCGCCCTTGCGCTGCACCAGCAGGGCCACCGAATGGCCCGGCTCGATGGCGCCGATGCGCTCGCGGAAGGCGTCCAGGTCGGCCACCGGCTTGTTGTCGATGCGCACGATGACATCACCGCTGCGCAGGCCGGCGTCGCGCGCCGGGCCGCGCGTGACGCGCGCCACCAGCACGCCCTGCTCCACGTGCAGCGCGCGGCGGTGCTCCTCGTCCAGCGGCGCCAGCACCAGGCCCAGCTTGTCCATGCGCAGCTCGCCGGGACCGCCCCCGGCGGCGCGCAGGCGGCCCTCCTCCGGCAGCGCCTCGATGACCACCGGCAGGCGGATCTCCCTGCCCTCGCGCAGCAGGGTCACCTCCGCCTTGCGGCCCACCCGGTAGCGGCCCACCATGGGCGGCAGGTCGGAGGAGCGCTGCACCGGCCGGCCGTCCAGGGCCAGAATGATGTCGCCCACCTGGATGCCGGCCTTGGCGGCCGGGCTGTCCGGCAGCACCTGGGCCACCAGCGCGCCGCGCGGCTGCGCCATGCCGAAGGAGTCGGCCAGCTCCTTGGTGACCTCCTGGATGTACACGCCCAGCCAGCCGCGGGTGACCTCGCCGGTCTCCTTGAGCTGCTGCACCACGTCCATGGCCACGTCGATGGGAATGGCAAACGACAGGCCCATGAAGCCGCCGGTGCGGGAGTAGATCTGCGAGTTGATGCCCACCACCTCGCCGTCCAGGTTGAACAGCGGGCCGCCCGAGTTGCCGGGGTTGATGGCCACGTCGGTCTGGATGAACGGCACGTACTGCTCGGAGGGCAGGCTGCGCCCCTTGGCGCTGACGATGCCGGCCGTGGCCGAGTGCTCGAAGCCGAACGGCGAGCCGATGGCCAGCACCCACTCGCCCACCTTGAGCTTTTCCGAGCTGCCCAGCCTGAGCACCGGCAGGTCGGTGGCGTCGATCTTGAGCAGGGCGATGTCGCTGCGCGGGTCGGAGCCGATCACCTCGGCACGGAACTCGCGCCGGTCGCTGAGGCGCACGGTGATCTCGTCGGCGCCGTCGATGACGTGGTGGTTGGTGATGATGTAGCCGTCGGCGGAGATGATGCAGCCCGAGCCCAGCGAATCGGCCCCCGGCCCCTCCGGCAGGCCCGGCTCGCCGCCCTCCCCGCCCGGATGGCGCTCCAGGAAGCGGCGCAGGAAGTCGCGCAGGGCCTCACTGTCGGGCAGGTCCGGGATCTGCAGGTTGTCCGGGAACTCCAGCGGCTTGTGCTTGCGTGTGGTGCTGACGTTCACCACGCCGGGGCTGTTGCGCTCCACCAGCCGGGTGAAGTCGGGCAGCTCGCCGGCGGCGAGCGGCGTGGCGCACAGCACGGCCAGCAGGCAGAGCAGCGACACCAGAGTGGCTTTTGCGTGTGACATGGGTCGGAAACCTCGCCAGTGGGCGGCAGGAAAAAGCACTGGATTATGACAGCGGGGCCGGCGCGCGCCAACCGCCGCCGGCCCGGGCGCGCTCAGAGGCGGCGCAGCAGGGTGGGCTGGTAGTGGTCGGCGTGGCGGCGGCTCCAGCGGCGCGCCCAGGCCAGCCCCAGCGCCAGGCCGGCCGCGCCGCCCAGCACCACCGGCCCCTCGCCGGCCGGGGCCAGCAGCCCCTGCACGGCCACGGCGCCGGCCAGCAGGCCGAGCAGCGGCACGGCGTACATGGCCAGGGCGCCGCGCAGGAAGGCCCCCTCGGGCAGGCCCAGCAGCACCCGGTCGCCGGGCGCCACGCCGGCCGTGTTGCGCACGCGCAGGGTGATGGCCCGGCGGGAGAACAGGCGCGACAGGGAGGCGGTGCCGCACTGGGCGCTGCTGGCGCAATGGCCGCAGGCGCTGCCGCGGCGGGTCTCCACCCAGGCCCAGTCGCCCGCCACGCGCACCACCTGGCCGGGCTCCTCGATCATGACGCCGGCGGCTCGCGCACCAGGGCGCGGGCGATGAATTCCAGGGTGGCGGGCGGCACCTCGCCCACCAGGGTGACGATGTAGCCGTCGCGCGGGAAGGACAGCGCGCTCAGGGCGCCAGAGGTGGTCAGGCCGCTGCGGTAGGGCTCGCCGGGCACGGGCCGGGCGATGAAGATGGACACCGAGGCCAGCCCGTCCTCCAGCAGGATGTGCTGCACGGGCACCTCGCTGCTGGCGATCTGGCGCATCTCGTTGCGGCGCACGGTGAAGCCGGGCGGCAGCTCGCTCAGCTTCCAGCTCGGGTCGGGCTGGAAGGGGCTGTCCTCGCCCGCCATGGCGGGGGACTCCAGCACCGCGAAGTCGGTCTCGTGCACGGTGGTCTGCAGGCGCTCGGTGGGGATGCGCTCGGGCAGCTTCAGCTCGGTGAACATCATCTGCTCGCGCGGCTGGCCGGCCCGGTCCAGGGTCTGCGCCTTGAGCAGCAGGCCGGTGTCCTCCTCCAGGCACAGGCGGTAGCCGTAGCGGAAGGCGTCGCGGGGGTAGATGGCCACGATGCGGCAGCGATGGTCGGCAATGCGCTCGCTGCCGTTGACGCTGAAGTCGTAGTAGTCGAGACCGCTCTCCAGGGGAGGGTCGGCCTTGCCCTCCGGCGTGACGGCGCGCCGCTCCACCAGCACCAGCTTCTTGACCGGCAGCACCGTGAAGAAGTGGGTGTCGTCGCGCACGATCTCGCGCCCGTCACCGTCCAGCGCGGTGAGGCGCTCGCGCTCGCCATGGCTGTCGAAGCTGTGCACGATCTGCAGCGTGCGCACCTCCGACCCGCTGATGTAGACGAAGGTGCCCTCGTAATTGAGGTACTGCTGGGCGGAGACCATCTTCTCCAGCCACGTCCTGACCTCGTCGATGGCGTCGCCGGCCGCCAGTACGCTCAGGGACCACAACAGGGCCAGCCACAGGGCCTTGCGCATGGACGACGGGGGCCTATTCGGCGGGACCGTCGGATTCGAAGCCGATCACGCGCACGCGCGACAGGAAGCCGGCCTGCTCGGCGCTCTCGGCGTGATTGGCCAGGTAGCTCTCCAGGCGCGGGTCGTACAGCGGCTGGTCCACGCGCATGACGCGCGCACCGCCCGCCTCGGCCGGGGCATCGGCCTCCGCCTTGACGGGCTTGACCGCCGTGCCGGCCGGCACGGGCGCGGGGGCGCTGGCCACCGCCGGGGTGGGCGTGGGCGGCGTGACGGGCAGCGGAGCGGTCTCGGCCGGCTGCGACTCGGCCACCGCCGGCAGCGGCGCCTCGGCGCCCGGCCCCATGCCACGCAGGGTAAGGATGGCCAGCCCGGCCACCGAGGCGGCCACGGCCAGCCCCGCCAGCGGCTTGAGCCAGCGCGGCCGGACCCGCCCGGCGGGCGCCGCCTGCAGGGCCGGCTCGCGGGCGATGGCCACGTGCACCCGCTCCGCGAAGTCGCAGCTCACCTGCGCCGGCAGCTCGTTGCGCAGGGCATCGCCGATGAGCTGGTAGCGCCCCCAGCGCCGTTGCAGTTCCGGGTCGCCCAGCAGCTCGTCCGTCAGGCGCCGTGCCTCGAACGCGCCGACTTCGTCGTCGAACAGGGCCGAAATCCTTTCTTCCAGGGGGATATTCATGTCTGGAGATACACCTTGATATACCGATTTACCATATCAGGCAGCGAAACGCCCGTTTAGTTCAACAGCGGACGCAGCCGCTTGTCGATGGCCTCGCGCGCACGGAATATGCGCGAGCGCACGGTGCCGATGGGGCAGCCCATGGCCTGGGCGATCTCCTCGTAGCTCAGCCCCTCCAGCTCGCGCAGCATGATGGCCGTGCGCAGGTCGTCCGGCAAGGACTCGATGGTCTCCATGACCACCTGGCGGATCTCGTCCGTGAGCAGCATGCGCTCCGGCGAGGCCTTCTCGTGCAGAGGCTCGTTGTCGCCGAACTGCTCCGCCTCGGTGGCGTCCACCCCCACATCCGGCACGCGCCGGTTCTCCGACACCAGGTAGTTCTTGGCGGTGTTGATGGCGATGCGGTACAGCCAGGTGTAGAAGGCGCTGTCGCCGCGGAACTTCTCCAGCCCGCGGTAGGCCTTGAGAAAGGCCTCCTGGGCCACGTCGCGGGCGGCGTTGGGGTCCTTCACGTAACGGCTGATGAGGTTGATGATCTTGTTCTGGTACTTCTGGACCAGGGGATCGAAGGCCGACTTGTCGCCGGACTGTACCCGTCTGACCAGTTCCGCATCGGATAGGGATTCGTTGGCCTGAGCGCCTGATTTCACGGATGAGCCTTCTGTCGTATTTCTTGTACTGTGTCGGTGTGGGGTCACATCCCGAGACCTTCTGCCCGCCCACGCACCCCGGCCGGAGCGGGCGGTGGCAGGGCTTGCAAATGCTCCTCCTGCCACAAATTATGACAAAATGCCCACCAAAATGAATCACGGCCAGACACAGCAGCGCGAATTCCGGCACGACGTCCTCATCATCGGCAGCGGCGCCGCGGGCCTGACCCTGGCCCTCAACCTGGCGCCGGACCTGCGCGTGGCGGTGCTCAGCAAGGTGGCGCTCACCGAGGGCAGCACCTTCTATGCCCAGGGCGGCGTGTCCGCCGTGCTGGCCGACGACGACTCCATCGAGTCGCACGTCCAGGACACCCTCGCCGCCGGCGCCGGCCTGTGCCACGAGGACGCCGTGCGCTTCACGGTGGAACAGGGCCGGGCGGCCATCGAGTGGCTGCTGGAGCTGGGCGTGCCCTTCACGCGCGCCACCGACGGCGACCGCAGCCACCTGCACCTGACCCGCGAGGGCGGCCACAGCCACCGACGCGTGGTGCACGCCGAGGACTCCACCGGCCGGGCCATCGAGCTGACCCTGGTGGAGCAGGCGCGCCGTCACGCCAACATCGAGCTGTTCGAGCAGCACCTGGCGGTGGACCTGATCACCGTGGGCGGACCCGGCGCGCCGCGCTGCGTGGGGGCCTACGTGCTGGACCGCGAGCGGCGCCGGGTGGACGTGTTCCGTGCCCGCTGGGTGATCCTGGCCACCGGCGGGGCCAGCAAGACCTATCTCTACACCAGCAACCCGGACGGCTCCACCGGCGACGGCATCGCCATGGCCTGGCGGGCGGGCTGCCGCGTGGCCAACATGGAATTCATGCAGTTCCACCCCACCTGCCTGTACCACCCGCGCGCCAAGTCGTTCCTCATCTCCGAGGCGGTGCGCGGCGAGGGGGGCGTGCTGCGCCTGCCGGACGGCGAGCGCTTCATGCCGCGCTTCGACGCGCGCGCCGAGCTGGCCCCGCGCGACATCGTGGCGCGGGCCATCGACCACGAGATGAAGCGCCTGGGCATCGACCACGTCTATCTGGACATCACCCACCAGCCGGCCGACTTCATCCGCAGCCACTTCCCCAACATCTACCAGCGCTGCCTGGAATACGGCTTCGACATGACGCGCGAGCCGCTGCCCGTGGTGCCGGCCGCCCACTACACCTGCGGCGGGGTGATGACCGACCTCGCGGCGCGCACCGACGTGGCCGGCCTGTACGCCGTGGGCGAGGTGGCCCACACCGGCCTGCACGGCGCCAACCGCATGGCCAGCAACTCGCTGCTGGAGTGCCTGGTGTTCGCCCGCGCCGCCGCCCGGGACATCTTGGCGCGGCGCAACGAGCCGGCCTGGGAAGGGCCGCTCGCGCCCTGGGACGAGAGCCAGGTGACCGACTCCGACGAGCACGTGGTGGTCACCCACAACTGGGACGAGCTGCGCCGCTTCATGTGGGACTACGTGGGCATCGTGCGCACCACCAAGCGCCTGGAGCGGGCCAAGCACCGGGTGGATCTGCTCAACGGCGAGATCCAGGAGTACTACGCCAACTTCCGCATCGACGGCGACCTGATCGAGCTGCGCAACCTGGCCCTGGTGGCCGACCTGATCATCCGCTCCGCCCTGTCGCGCCACGAGAGCCGCGGCCTGCACTACCTGCGCGACTACCCGCAGCCCGATCCCGCCCTGGACGGCGTGGACACGGTGCTCACGCCGCGCAGCCGGCCGCGCCACAAGACCCCGCTCACCATCGTCAGCAGCGCCGAGCGCCGGCCCCGCTGATGACCCGAATCCCACACCCGGCGCGGGCTTTTGACTCGCCCGCGGGCCGCTGTCAACCTTGATTCCTTACCCGTCCGCGAACGCCCCATCCATGGCCGTACAGATCAAGACCCCCGAAGAGATCGAGAAGATGCGCGTGGCCGGCCGCCTGGCCGCCGAGGTGCTGGAGATGATCGAGCCCCTGGTGAAGCCCGGCATGACCACCAACGAGATCGACGCCATCTGCCACGACTACATCGTCAACGTGCAGAAGGCCATTCCGGCGCCGCTCAACTACCACGGCTTCCCCAAGTCCGTGTGCACCTCGGTCAACCACCAGATCTGCCACGGCATCCCCAGCGATAAGAAGCTCAAGAACGGTGACATCGTCAACATCGACGTCACCGTCATCAAGGACGGCTACCACGGCGACACCAGCCTCATGGTGTGCGTCGGCCAGCCCTCCGTGCTGGCCCGGCGGCTGGTGGACGCCGCCCGCGAGGCCATGATCCGCGGCATCCGCGCCGTGCGCCCCGGCGCGCGGCTGGGCGACATCGGCCACGCCATCCAGAGCTACGCCGAGGCGCAGCGCTTCTCCGTGGTGCGCGAATACTGCGGCCACGGCATCGGCAAGGGCTTCCACGAGGAGCCGCAGGTGCTGCACTACGGCAAGCCGGGCACTGGCCTGGAGCTGAAGCCGGGCATGACCTTTACCATCGAGCCCATGATCAACGCCGGCAAGCGCCACACCAGGCTGCTCAAGGACGGCTGGACCGTGGTCACCAAGGACCACAGCCTGTCCGCCCAGTGGGAGCACACCATCCTGGTCACCGAGGACGGCTACGAGGTGCTCACCCTGCGCCAGGGCGAGGAGATCTGAGTGGAGCGCATCGCCTGCCCCCTGCCCGGCACGGCCCTGGACCTCGGCGACTGGTGCGCCGCCACCGCCGCCCTGGGCACCGAGCCGGCCGCCTACGGCGCGCAGATGCAGGCCCTGCTGGCCGAGGCCGACCGCGCCTTCGCCCTGGGCCGCTACATCGACGACCTGGTCAAGGACCTCTCGCGCGGCATCGACCTGCTGCTGGTGCAGGCCTGGCAGCAGATGGGCCTGGCCGGCCGGCCCGGCCTGGCCCTGGTGGCGGTGGGCGGCTACGGGCGGCGCGAGATGTTCCCCGCCTCGGACATCGACATCCTCATCCTCCATCCCCCCGAGCCGGACGAGGCCCAGCGGGAGGCCCTGGCCGGCTTCCTGCGTCTGCTGTGGGACAGCGGCCTGGACGTGGCCCCCAGCGCCCGCTCGGTGGACGACTGCATCGCCGCCGGCCGCGACGACCTGACCATCGCCACCAGCCTCATGGAGTCGCGCCTGCTGGCCGGCGACGCCGCCCTGTTCCAGGCCCTGCAGCAGCGCGTGGACGCGCCCGACTTCTGGCCGGCTGCCGAGTTCTTCCGCGCCAAGATGGAAGAGCGCCAGCGTCGCTACCGCCGCTTCGGCGACACCGCCTACCGGCTGGAACCCAACCTCAAGGAGAGCCCCGGCGGCCTGCGCGACCTGCAGGTGGTGGCCTGGGTGGCCAAGCGCTTCTTCGGCGTGGACAGCCTGCGCAGCCTCATCGGCCGCGACGACTTCATCGAGATCGACGAGTACAACACCTTCTGCGGCGGCCGCAACTACCTGTGGCGGGTGCGCTACGCCCTGCACCGCGAGGCCGGCCGCAAGGAGGACCGCCTGCTGTTCGAATACCAGCGCCCGCTGGCCGCCCGCCTCGGCTACGGCCAGGCCGACGACAACGGCCCGGTGGAGCGCTTCATGCAGGACTACTTCCGCACCGTCATGCAGCTGGAGCGGCTGGTGGAGATCTTCGTGCAGCACTTCGACGAGGAGCTGCTGTCACCGCCCAATGCGGCCCCGGCGCGCCCCCTCAACGACCGCTTCGAGCTGCGCAACGGCTACCTGGCCGCGCGCGATCCGGCCGTCTTCCGCGAGCGGCCCACCGCCCTGCTGGAGGCCTTCCTGCTGCTGGAGACGCACCCCGAGGTGAAGGGCGTGCACGCGCGCACCATCCGCCTCATCCGCAAGAACCTGCGCCGCATCGACGACGACCTCCGCGCCGATCCCGCCGCCCACCGCCTGTTCATGGACATCCTGCGCCAGCCGCAGGGCGTCTACCACACCCTGCGCCTCATGAACGTCTGGGGCGTGCTGGCCGCCTACATCCCCGCCTTCGCCCACACCGTGGGGCTCATGCAGTTCGATCTGTTCCACATCTACACGGTGGACGAACACATCCTCATGGTGCTGCGCTACGCGCGCCGCCTGGCCGACCCGCGCCACCGCGGCGAGCTGCCCAAGGCGGAGGCCATCTTCGACCGGCTCGACCGCCCCGAGCTGCTCTACCTGGGCGCCCTGTTCCACGACATCGGCAAGGGCCTGGGCGGCGACCACTCGCAGGTGGGCAAGGACATCGCCCGCGACTTCTGCCTGGGCCACGGCCTGCCGGCGGAGGACGCCGAGCTGGTGGCCTGGCTGGTGGCGCAGCACCTGGTCATGTCCCTCACCGCCCAGCGCAAGGACATCAGCGACCCGGACGTGATCCGCGAATTCGGCGAGCTGGTGGGCGACGTGCGCCACCTGGACTACCTCTACCTGCTCACCATCAGCGACATCCGCGGCACCAACCCCAGCCTGTGGAACGACTGGAAGGCCAACCTGCTGGCCCAGCTCTACAACGCCACCCGCCGCTGGCTGGAGAGCCGCCCCTCGCCGGGCGAGACCCAGCTGCAGCAGGCCAGCGACCACCGCCTGGCCGCCCTGCGCCTGCTGGGCGAGACGGCCGACCCGGCGCAAGCCGCCCGCCTGCTGGACGGCTTCGACACCGACTACCTGCGCCGCTTCCCGCCCGCCGCCATCGCCAGCCACCTGCGCTGCCTGCTGGACGACCCGGCCGTGGCCGCGCCCCACGTGGAGGTGTCCACCGACCACGAGCGCGGCGCCACCGCCATCGTCCTGTGCGCGCGCGCCCACCCGCGCCTGTTCTGCCTGGCCACGCGGGCCATCACCCAGCTCTCCCTGGACATCGTCGACGCGCGCATCCACACCACCGCCGACGGCGTGGCCCTGGACCTGTTCCACGTGCTGGAGCGCGGCGGCGAGCCCTGTGACGAGGGCTACCGCAGCGCCGAGATCCGCGAGCGGCTGCTGGCCGACCTGGACGACCCCGACGCCTGCCGCCCCCACGCCCGACGCGAACTGCCCCGCCACCTGCGCGCCTTCAACGTGGCCACCGTCATCCACTTCAGCCAGCCGCCGGGCAAGCCCTTCACCGTGCTCGACATCCGCACCGCCGACCGCCCCGGCCTGCTGGCCGACATCGCCGCTGCCCTGGCCGACGCCGGCATCCGCATCCGCCAGGCGCGCATCGCCACCGTCAGCGAAGAGGCCCAGGACATCCTGGAAATCACCGACCACGCCGGCCGCCCCCTGGCCGCCCCCGAGCAGGAGGCCCTGCGCCGCCACCTGAGCGCCGTGCTGGCGGGTTGAGGGGCGGCGTCAGGTCCGGCATTCGATGATCTCCACCGCGTTGCCGTCCGGGTCGCGGCAGAACAGGGCGGCGCGGCCGGAGCGGCTGCGCGAGAAGGGGATGCCGGCATCCTCCAGCCGCGCGGCCACGGCGGCGAGGTCGCGGGTGGTGAAGGCCACATGGCGGTCGCGCCCGCCGTGGGCGGGGCGGCCGGTCACCGGGTCGGGGTTGGGCAGCGCCAGCAGGTGGATCTGGCGCGCGCCGATGGTCAGCCAGGCGCCCGGGTAGCCGAGGTCGGGCCGGGACTCGTCCACGGGCAGCCCCAGCACGCCGTGCCAGAAGGCCAGCGCCCGCGCCGTGTCGGCGACGATCAGGCTGACGTGGTGGAGGTCGTCGAGCAGCGGTGCGGGGGCCTGTGGGTCGGCGGTCATGGTGTCTCCTCGGTGCGGGCGTGG
>Ga0256832_1000524_pt1 | contig 24965 bp, 22 predicted proteins | sample 134614metaG_FD_190534 | JGI IMG/M metagenome (GOLD analysis project Ga0256832, IMG submission 190534) | Hydrothermal vent microbial communities from Lau Basin, Pacific Ocean - 134-614 | ecosystem: Environmental > Aquatic > Marine > Hydrothermal vents | place: Pacific Ocean: Lau Basin | collected... | reverse complement strand
AAATGCAGAATATAAAATTATTGATAAATTTATCTTAAATAACGGCAGATATGAATACGCGGGAGCTTTCGGAGAGGAAGATAAACTGCCGATTGAGTGCTTAGATAGTGAAATTGAGTTAAAAGAGGTTTTTGAGGTATAAAAAATTAGGCGATAAAAATTATCGCCCTTTTTTCATATTCAAAAACCAGCAAAAAGCAAACATCAAACCTGGCCTTTTTGGAATGGATTCATCAAACATAAACTTCTCAGCTTCGCTAACGGGCAGAAAAAAGAGATCTATCATTTCATAATCCACGCCGCCGCCTTCAGTTACTCTCATAGATTCATTAACTATCCCAAAATATAGAGTCATTTTTCCGCCCGTTACCAAAGTGGTAATTTTTTCAAGTTTATCTATTTTGTATCCGCACTCCTCCAAAACCTCCTCTTTTGCCACCTCTTCGCTTGTTAAGCCCTCTTTATCTTCTCTTCCCCCACAAAGCTCATATCTAAACGCACATTTTGGATAATTGATATAGACAAGAGGCCTAAACTGCTTTACCAAAACAAAAGCATCCCTCTCTTCGTGATATAAAAGAATTTTTACTACATTTCGTGATTTAACTACCTCTTTTTTTCTCTTTTTGCCCTCCTGCAAAAATGTTACTTCATAAACTTTTATCTCTTTTGGCTCTTTTATCTCTTTAACTTCCAAAACTTGAACTCTATCTTCCATTATAAAGCCTTAAAATTAATTTATAATGAAATATATTATCAAAATTTAATTGAAAGTTTTATTGCGTAAAGAGACGGCAAAGGCCGCCTTTAAATGAAAGAAGTTTAAATATTAGAAGAAGAAGGAGAAGAGATTAAATTTTCTTTTTTTTCTCTCATAAGTGCCCATAAAAACGCTTTGAGCTATCACGTGCCTTTGCATATGTTTTAAAAGCTCCTCTTTTGTTAAACCGGGATCTAAATCAAGCTTGGCATCCAGAGCATAAAGTTTAAAAAAGTATCTATGTCTTCCATTTGGAGGACAAGGGCCCCCATATCCTATTTTTGGAAAATCATTTTTACCCTGTTTAGCCCCATTTAAAATAGTGGGAGTATGAGGCTGATTCTCCTCTATCAAAGTGGTTGAAGGATCCATATCATAAACTACCCAATGCACAAACGTTCCCATCGGCGCATCTGGATCATCCATAATCAAAGCCAGACTTTTAGCATCTTTTGGAACATTTTTTATCATTAAGGGAGGAGATATATCTTCTCCATCGCAAGTAAACTTTGTGGGAATTTCCGATTTATCTTTAAAGGCGGGACTTAACAATCTCATTTGCGCTCCTTTATCCTGTGCCTCCATAAAAGAAGAGAAAAGAATGACAAAGATAATCAGACATAGCTTTTTGAACATTCTTTTACCTTTCATCCATATTTATTATTTTTAGATAAATTCACTTAACATCGAATAAGTAAAAAATATACCATTTTTATTTAAGTGATTTATTTCAAAACTATACAATTTCTGTCTCTATATTCTCTTTTTTTTCAATCTTTTTCAAAATATTAATTTTTTTTATTTTAAACAGCTCTTAAAAAAATAAACTTATAAATATTATGTTCCAATAGTAAAAAAAGAATTATTTGTCAGTAAATTTTTCCAAATTTATGACGATGTTTAAAAAAAATTTACTATAATTAAAAAAAAGAATAATTTTCACAAATTAGATGATGAAGAAAGGTTGAAAAATGTGGTTAAAATATTTTAAAAAAATTAATTTTATTTTTTTAATTATTTTTATACTTTCTTCTTCTCTTTTTGCTGAAAATAACCAGACGAAAGAGTTTGTAGAAAGAGTATATGAAAATTTTCTAAACAGACAAGGAGATTTGGAAGGATTGGAGTATTGGAGCAATCTTTTGGAAAATAACAAAAGCGCCGCTTATATAGCTAAAAATTTTTTTGAAAGCAAAGAGTTTCAAAGTTTGAATATATCAAATGAAGATTTTGTTACAAGACTTTATAAAACATTTCTAAACAGAAAGCCAGATACAGAAGGATTAAAATATTGGAGCGGTATGCTTGATGAAAAGAGAGTAAGAAGGGAGCAGATATTCTACTCTTTTGCTTTTTCAAGAGAATTTACGCTAACTTCCATGAAATATAAAATTACTCCTTACGATAAAAAAGAGAAACTTTATGCTTTCATAGAGAGATTTTATAATCTTATATTAGACAGAAAACCCTCGACTGAAGAGATAGACTACTGGTATGAAAATATCATCAATGATACTCTAACGCCAAAAGAGGTAGCCGGAGGATTTTTATACTCAAAAGAGTTTTTAAATAAAAACACAGACAACGAAACTTTCGTAAGAATTTTATACCAAGCCGTTATGAACAGAAGCGCTGAAGAAGAGGGGCTTAGGTTTTGGACGGAAAAATTAGACTCAAAAGAGCTCTCAAGAGAAAAGGTAATAGAATTTTTCCTAAATTCAAAAGAGTTCAAAGAGCTTTATGCAAAATATCTGCAGTTTGACAATCTTTTAACTGATAAAAAAAATTTAAATCTAAAAGTATCCCCATTTTCAATTAAAGACAATGAGGGAGATATTTTTAAATTTAACGGAGGGGAGATAGAGCTTTTTCCAAATGAAGATCAATATATATTTGTAGATATTTTTACAAAAGAAATTCACAGATTCAAACACTACTATCATGACGGCGGGATTCTTTTGGGATTTGTCAAAACTTCTCAAAACTCCATTCAAAAAATTATACCAATAGATATAGATTTTCCAAAAAACGCCATATCAAAATTTACAAAAAAGCTATTTTCAAATACCTCCGTTAAAATAGCAATAATAGGAGACAGCCTCTTTAGACCGGACACCGGAGAAGGAAACAGATGGCTTGATAGAGTTTTTAATAAAAATAATGAAAATAAAACATTTCTGTTTCCTTTTGTCCAAAATATAAAAACAGATAATTTCTCGGTAGGCGGAGAGAGTGCAATGTGGGGATTAGCTCAACTTGCATGGGATGTAAAAACAGACGGCTATATAGAAGATGGCGAAGTTTACGCTACAAAAGAGATGGGAAAAGAGGATCCGGTTTTAACGGATAATTATGATCTTTATATTATAGGGCTTGGAACTAACGACGGCTCTTACAATAGCATAGAACATAAATACAATAAAGAATTTTATGAAGCTATGATAAGAAAATTGATAAAAAATAATAAAGATGTCATGATAGTTACCGCAAGCAATAATAAAAATATTATAAACTATCATACAGATACAGTAGATTGGCAAATAGAGATAGCAAGAAAATATGGATGCGCATTGGCAAACAGCTGGGATTATACCTATGAAGCGGCAAAAGAGGGAAAAAATATCTGGACAGAGGATACCATTCATATGAACGATGAAGGGCAAAAACTATATGCAAATGCCGTAAGATCAGTTATTTTTCCTTATCAGAGCGAAATTAGGCCTAAATCTTTAGAGAGAGTCTATATAAAAGATGATTTTCCAAACGATATGGAGATAATTTTTAAAACTTCCATTTTAGACGGGGCAAGATATGTAGAATATAATTTAACAGACGGAGCCGAAAATCTATATCCTCCAAAAAGACACGGATACAACGAAGTTTGCGAAATAAGAGAAAATCAAAGCGCTACGTTTTTACATCCCTTTGCAAAAGGAGCGGCACTGCTTGTTCAGGCAAGAGAGCCTTTTAGGGCTAAAATTTTTGATGAAAAAGATAATTTAATAAGAGAAATTGAACTTAAAAAAGATCAGGTATCTTTTCATACAATACCTCTTTTGGTTCCTTTAGATATGAAAGAGGAGTATAACTCTTACGCATGGAGAATAGAAGTTGAAAAGGGAGTTTTTAGAGTTTACGGGCTTGTAGCTTTAACAAAAGATTAAAAACCCTCACAAACAATTTCATACAAAAGATTTACTTCATCATCATTTAAAAAAATAGAGGAGTGATTAAAAAAAAGCTCCTCAACTCTCCATTTTGTAAAAATTTTTCCAGGCACGCATCCCTTGTGAGAGGGAAGAAATCCCCTAACCAAAACAGCTTCCTCCCTAATCTCTTTTTCGCAAACAAAACATTTAAAATCTTTATGGAGCCTTCCTTCTGCATCTAAAAGCTTAGTATAAGATTCTATAATAATTCTTTTAGGATTTTGCTTCTCCCATCTTTTGGCGTTATCTTCCAAAAGATCAAAATAGAATCTCCCAAGCTCTTCCACGCCTTTTAGATGGTTATAAAAAAGTTTTATATAATTTTGCCAAAGATAGGCTTTCTCCACATTATATAGCCATTTAAATCCAAGATGAGAAACTCCCCTTAAAAGCGGCAGTTTTGAAGCATTTGAAGAATCTATCTCAAAATCTATCTTATAACCGGTTTGAATGGTGCTGTGTCTTGCTCCGTAAAATCTGTAAAGAGTTCTAAGTCTGTTTGGAGTCAGGACGTTTACGATTAAATCCTCGTCCCTTACTCTAAATATATTCAAAATGTAACCTTGCATATATATATTCTACCTAAAGAGAAATAATTTATCAAATCTTTACTTTTTCTTAGTTATAATCGGTCAATTTTCTAACCAGTTTAACAAAAAGGTTGCCCAATGGATCTGCTAAAAAGCTTTAAAGACAATTGCGGTTTTGGACTTTTAGCCAATATTAAAAATATTCCTTCTCATCAAAATCTTCAAGATGCTATAACGGCTCTTGAGAGAATGATGCACAGAGGAGCCATAGCCGCAGACAAAAAGAGCGGAGACGGAAGCGGTCTGCTTTTATCGATGCCAAAAGAATTTATAAAAAAGATAGCCAAAGAAGAGGCGGGAATAGATCTGCCAAAACAGATAGCTGTCGGTATGATATTTATGAGAAATTTAAACCAGCAAGAAGTTATTGACAGAATTTGTGAAAAAAACGATCTTAAAGTTCTATTTTACAGAGAAGTTCCAATAGACACCACTGCTCTTGGACAGCAAGCGCTTGAGACGCTTCCTCGAATTATGCAGGTTTTTATAACGACAAATTCCCTTGTAGCCACTAAAAGATTTGAAGCTTTGCTATATCTTACAAGAAGAGAGATAGAAAACGCTCTAAAAGATGATGAAGATTTTTATATAGCTTCCTTTTCAAATAAAGTCATATCCTACAAAGGGCTTGTAATGCCCACCCATATAAAGCATTTTTACAAAGATTTAAATGATCCGGATTTTAAAATCAGTTTTGCGCTCTTTCATCAAAGATTTTCAACTAATACCTTGCCGCAATGGAGATTGGCACAACCTTTTAGAACAATAGCCCATAACGGAGAGATAAATTCAATAGCTGCCAATAGATACAATACTTTTATGAAATCGGAAGATTTGGAAAGCGAAGTCTTTTCAAAAGAGGAGATGGAGAGAATCCTTCCAATTACGCAAAAAGGTATAAGCGACAGCGCAAGCTTGGATAATATGTTTGAGTTTTTAATAGTAAACGGAATGGACTTTTTCAAAGCCGCAAGAGCTCTTATCCCAGCTCCTTGGCAAAACGCTCCTCATATGGATTCAAAACTTAGAGCATTTTATGAGTATATGAGCGTATGTTTTGAAGCATGGGACGGGCCTGCCGCTGTATCTCTTACTGATGGAAGATATATCGGATGCATTTTGGATAGAAACGGCCTTAGACCGGCAAAATATGTAGTTACAAAAGATGACAGGATAATTATTACAAGCGAATACGGGGTATTGGATATAGACGAAGATTTGATAGTAGAGAGAGGAAAATTAAAAAGCGGCGAAATGATAGGCGTGGATTTGAAATTTGGCAAAGTTATGAAGCCAAAAGAGATAGACGACTATTTAAAAGATGCAAATCCATACGATAAATGGCTAATGCAAAACGTAACCTATCTGCAAGAGTTTTTAGAGGTTCCGTTTTCCAAAACGGACGCTTACGAGCTTGACTCTCTAAAAAAGAGACAAAGATTTCATAATATAACCGAAGAGGTTATAGAAATGGTTATAGAGCCGATGATTAAAGATGGAAAAGAGAATACCGGCTCTATGGGAGACGATACGCCTCTTGCCGCTTTTAGCGAGCAGCAAAGAAACTTTAGCCACTTTTTTAAACAAAAATTTGCCCAAGTTACCAATCCCCCGATAGACCCGATTAGAGAAAAAGTGGTAATGAGTTTAAACACAGGATTTGGAGAGATAAAAAATATACTAAAAGAGACTCCCCAAAGAGCTACAAGACTTAAATCCATTTCTCCTATTTTAATGGAAGAGAAGTTTGAAATTTTAAAATCTTTTGGAGACCCTTCAAAACCAAGATATAAAGAGTGCTACAAAAATAAAACTTTCTCCACCGTTTTTGAAAAAGATTTAAAAGGAAGTTTAGAAAAACTTGTAAAAGAGATTGTAAGATCGGTAAAAGAGGAGGGAGTTAGAATCATTATTTTAGATGACAGGGGAGATGGAGAGAATATAAAAGCCATTCCAATGGCTATGGTTGTGGGAAGATTAAATAAAGTCTTATTGGAAGAGAAAATTAGACACCTAACCACTACCGTAGCGGTAACCGGAGAGGCTTACGATACCCACTCTTGCGCTCTTTTGGTAGCCTATGGGGCAAATGCGATATATCCTTATCTTCTTTTTGCAACAGTCAATGAATATCTAAAAAAACAAAAAGTCTCCCCCTACCAAATGAGAAATATGTTTAAAAACGTATATTCGGCTTTAAACAAAGGCTTTTTGAAAATTATGTCCAAAATGGGAATTTCTACAATAGCCTCTTATAGAAACTCATCTTTGTTTGACGTTATAGGACTCTCAAAAGAGATAGTAGATGACTGCTTTTGCGATTCTGTTATGCTTCTTCCGGGACTTGGATATGAAGATATAGAAAACAGATTAAACAGATACTACAATGAAGCCAAAGAGGTTGAAAGAGTAGAGATGCTCTTTCCTTTGAAAATAGGAGGATTTTACAAATTTATCCATAAAAACGAATTTCATGATTTTGGGCCTCTTGTAACAAATGCCATTCACAGAGCTTCAATTACGGGAGATAAAAAAGATTATCAAACGGTTCAAAAACTGATAAATCAAAGAGGTCTAAAAATGATTAGAGACTTCTTTGAATTTAAATCCGACAGAGAGCCTATCTCAATAGAGAGAGTCGAACCAAAAGAGGAGATATTCAAAAGATTTGCAACTGCGGCTATGAGTCTTGGCTCCATATCCCCGGAAGCTCATGAAGCTTTGGCTCTTGCTATGAATAAAATTGGAGGACAGTCAAACTCAGGAGAGGGAGGAGAGGCTCCTGAGAGATTAAAAAGCGAGAAAAACTCTAAAATTAAACAGATAGCTTCAGGAAGATTTGGAGTTACTCCAGAATATCTAAGAAGCGCTGAAGAGATTCAGATAAAAATAGCCCAAGGAGCAAAACCGGGAGAGGGAGGACAGCTTCCAGGACACAAAGTAACACCGCTTATAGCCTCTTTAAGATATACGATACCAGGCGTTACTCTGATTTCTCCGCCTCCTCATCACGATATCTATTCCATTGAAGATTTAGCTCAGCTTATTTTTGATCTAAAACAGGTAAATCCGGACGCTAAAATCGCGGTAAAACTTGTATCAAGCGCGGGAGTTGGAACAATTGCGGCGGGAGTTGCCAAAGCTTATGCCGATAAAATCATAATCTCAGGAGGCGATGGAGGAACGGGAGCCGCGCCTCTTTCTTCCATCAAATTTGCCGGAAATCCATGGGAGCTTGGACTTAGCGAAGCGCATAACGCTTTGAAAGTAAATAATTTAAGAGGAATGGTTCATCTTCAAACCGACGGAGGTTTGAAAACCGGAATGGATATAATAAAAGCAGCCTTGCTTGGAGCCGAGAGTTATGCGTTTGGAACAGCAGCTCTTACAATAATAGGCTGTAAAATTCTAAGAATATGCCATCTAAACAGATGCAGTGTCGGAATAGCTACTCAAGATGAGAGATTAAGAGAGCATTTTGTAGGAACAGTAGATAGACTTATAAATTATTTTACTTTGGTGGCAGAAGAGGTAAGAGAGCTTTTAGCCTCTTTGGGATATGAAAGACTTGAGGACATAATAGGAAGAAGCGATCTTTTAAAAGTTGTAGATCATCCAAAAGCCAAAAAGTTTGACTTCTCATCCATTTTAATGCAAACTCCGGGAGTTAACACCTGTCAAGTAGATAGCAATAAACCGTTTGATGAGAATAAATTTGAAAAAGATATTCTAAAAAAAGTCTATTCAGCTATTGAAAATCCATCAAGCCCTATAGTAGTAACCGAACAAATAAAAAATATAAACAGAAGCTTTGGAGCGCTAATTAGCGGAGAGATAGCCAAATATTACGGAAACAACGGACTCCCTCCAAATACGATAACTTTCAAGCTAAAAGGAATAGCGGGACAGTCTTTGGGAGCGTTTTTGATAAACGGAATCTCCATCTATTTAAGGGGAGCTGGAAACGACTATGTCGGAAAAGGAATGAACGGCGGAAAGATAGTTATAACGCCTCAAACTCAAGGAGAGCTTTTTAGCTGTGCGGGCAATACCTGCCTTTACGGAGCTACGGGAGGAAAACTCTATGTAGCCGGAAGCGTGGGAGAGAGATTTTGCATAAGAAATTCCGGAGCTGAAGCGATAGTTGAAGGAACCGGAGATCACGCATGCGAATATATGACCGGCGGAGTGGTTATTATACTTGGAGAAACCGGTATTAATTTTGGAGCCGGAATGACTGGAGGAGTGGCATTTATCTACGATCAAAAACACAATTTCATAGATAAACTAAATCAAGACCTTGTTTATGCTACAAGAATTGATACCGATGAGAGAGACGAAGAGAGACACTTTATTAAAAAGAAACTAAGAGAATACATTAATGAGACTGGAAGCAAAAAAGCTCAATGTATTCTAGACAATTTTAGACACACTATAAGAGATTTTTGGATGGTAATCCCAAAAGATATGACAAAAGTACCCCTAAATCCTGAGGAAGGAGATTAATATGCAAAATTTTATTAATTTAGAGAGAATAGAACCGAAAAAAAGAAGCTCCAACGAAAGAAAAAAAGATTTTAAAGAGATATATGAAGTTTATAAAATGGACGAAGCTTCTCCGCAGGCTGAGAGATGTATTCAGTGCGGGGATCCATATTGTCATAATAAATGTCCTTTGCACAACTTCATCCCCTTTTGGCTAAAATCTACAGCCGGAAAAGATTTGGAGCTCTCTTTTAAAATCTCCAATGAAACAAACCCTTTTCCGGAAATTACGGGAAGGGTTTGTCCTCAGGATAGATTATGCGAAGGGGCGTGCACTCTAAATGACGGTTACGGGGCAATTACGATAGGAGCTATAGAGACATTCATCAGCGAAGAGGGATTTAAACAAGGATTAAAACCATCTTTTAAACCATTAGTAACCGATAAAAGAGTAGCCGTTATCGGTTCGGGACCTGCTGGATTTTCAGCGGCTACTTATCTTTTAAGAGCCGGCATTGGAGTTGATATGTTTGAGAAAGCTTCAAAACCGGGAGGGCTTTTGACTTTTGGAATTCCAAATTTCAAACTCGATAAGGAGGTTGTATTTAGAAGATTTAGATGGCTTGAGGAAGCCGGGCTTAGACTTCATCTAAATACAGAAGTTGGAAAAGATATCTCTTTTAAAGATCTGCTTGAAAAATATGAAGCTGTTTTTATTGGAATAGGAGCGGAAAAATCCAAAAGAGCAAATATAGAAAACGAAGATGCGCAAGGAACGTTTCTTGCTATAGAGTTTCTAAGAAATATTCAAAATAAGATTTTTAATCTCCCGCACGATTCAAAATATAATGTCGAAGGAAAAAGAGTAGTCGTAATAGGCGGAGGAGATACGGCTATGGATTGTATTAGAACATCCATAAGAGAGGGCGCTCAAAGCGTAAAATGTCTATACAGAAGAGACGAAGAGAATATGCCAGGCTCCAAAAAAGAGTATAAAAACGCTTTAGAAGAGGGAGCCGAATTTATCTTTAACGCCTCTCCCAAAAAGATAGTGGTAGATGAGCAAAGAAGAGTTAAAGCTATACAGATGCAAAAAACAAAACTTGGGGAAAAGGATGAAAGCGGCAGAAGAAGAATGCAGATCATTGAAGGAAGCGACTTTACCGTCGATGCCGATGTTGTAATCTTTGCTTTAGGTTTTGATCCTTTGGTTCCAAAATTTTTAGAAGAAAACGGTATAAAAACAAATGAATGGGGAGGGATAATAGTTGATGAAAACTATGAAACCTCTAAAAAAAGAGTCTTTAGCGGCGGAGACTGCTATAGAGGAAGCGATCTTGTAGTAACCGCAGCTTTTGACGGAAGAGAAGCCGCAAAACATATAATAGAAAAATATTTTAAATAACGATATAATTAGGTTAAAAATATCTGGAGAAGTAAAATGAATTTCGGTCATATTTTCAGAAATATAAAAAAACAATCTTCCCCCAGCGAAGCGCCAAGCCATTGGATAAAGTGCGATAAATGCCAATCTCTTATGTATTATAAAGAGATTCAAAACAGAAACTATGTCTGTCCTAAATGCAAATTTCATATGAGAATAGGCCAAAAAGAGAGAATAAAACTTTTAGCAGATAAAGACAGTTTTGTGGAATTTGACGCAAATTTAGCCCCGATAGATCCTTTGAAATTTGTAGATAAAAAATCTTATAAAAAAAGAGTGGCCGAAAATAAAGAAAAAACTTCCAGAGTCTCTTCGGTAGTAAGTGGAGAGTGCACAATGGAGGGAATTCCCGTTCAGCTTGTTGTTTTTGATTTTAAATTTATGGGAGGAAGTTTAGGCTCGGTTGAAGGAGAGAAGATAGTAAGAGCGGTTCACAGAGCCATTGAAAAAAGAGAGCCTGTAATAATAGTCAGCGCAAGCGGCGGAGCAAGAATGCAAGAGAGCACTTTTTCTCTAATGCAAATGGCAAAAACGGCAGCCGCTTTAAAAAAGCTTGACGAAGCTAAACTTCCTTACATTTCAGTTTTGACAGATCCTACAATGGGAGGAGTAAGCGCCTCTTTTGCCATGCTTGGAGACATAATTATAGCCGAGCCCGGAGCTCTTATAGGTTTTGCAGGACAAAGAGTTATCAAGCAGACAATCGGAGCGGAGCTTCCAGAAGGTTTTCAAAGAAGCGAATTTTTACTTGAACATGGCCTTATAGATATGATAGTTCAAAGAGATGCAATGAAAAAGACTATCGTAGATTTCCTTCACTACTTTGAAGACAATTTAGGTCATAAAAAAGCCTCTTAGGGCTTTTTCATGCATATTATCTACGCTCTTTTAGATTACGATACATTTGTTAAAAAGAATATCTCTCTAACCTCTTTTCTCTCCATTTGCAAAAAATATGACGCTAAAATAATTCAATACAGAGACAAAAACTCTTCTGTGAAAGATATAAAAGAGAGAATAAAGATTTTAAGAGATTTGTGGGATGGAACATTAATAATAAACGACAAAATCGAACTTATAGAGTTTGCCGACGGCCTTCATTTAGGGCAAGAAGATATAAGAAAATTTCATAAGGATATCAAAAAAGCATCTGTTTTGGTAAGAGAAGAGATAAAAGATAAAATTTTAGGTCTCTCAACCCACAATAAAGAAGAGATTTTAGAAGCAAACGAGCTTGATTTAGATTACATAGGACTTGGAGCATATAGAAAAACATCTACAAAAAACACAAATAATATTTTAGGAAAAGAGATAGAAAAATTGGCCTCTCTATCAAAACATCCGGTAGCCGCAATCGGAGGAGTTAAAATTACTGATAGAATAAAAAATGTAAAATATTTAGTTGTTGGGTCAAATTTATATGACGATTAAAATATATACAGTAGAAAAAGTAAAAAAAGATAATTTTTACGATATAATACTTGACTATAAAAAAATGATATCAAGATTTGCAACAATAAAAGATATATCTCTCTTTTCAAAAGAGATAGCAAAATCTCAAACAATCGGAGAGATTGAGGCAAAAAGAAGCTATACGAAAGCCTTTATTCCATATTTGGGCAATTTTAATATAGCTTTGGATCCAAACGGAAAAGAGATGGACAGTTTCGAGTTTGCATCTCTTCTAAAAGATAAAAACGAAGTCTCTTTTTTCATAGGAGGGGCATACGGATTTGAAAAAGAATTTTTAAACAGATGCAATACAAAAGTCTCTTTAAGCCGCTTGACTATGGGACACAAAATCGCAAAACTGGTTTTGTATGAGCAGATATATAGAGCTTTTACGATTTTACACAATCATCCCTACCATAAATAAATCAAAAAGTTAATTTTAGCGGCAAATAAACGATATAAAAGCGTTTTAAAAATAAAAAAGGAGAACAATATTATGATAACTACGGTAGATATTAAAAAATTTAAGAAAGCTTTAGAAGAGAGAAAAGAGCAGATAGAAAAAAATTTAAAAAATATTCAAGAAGAGATGAATTCTTTAAGAGGAGTAGATTTAAATGACGAAGCCGATTACGCCTCAATAAGCACAGACAGATTGATAGAAGATGCTTTAACTACAAAACAGCAAAAAGAGCTAAAAGAGATAGATGAAGCTTTGAAAAAAATAGAAAACGGAACATACGGAATATGCGAAATGTGCGAAGAAGCGATATCTATAGAGAGATTACAAGTAAAACCTCAGGCAAAATATTGTATAGTATGCAGAGAGATTATAGAAAAAAATCGACAAAAGGAATAGGAGATGGGCTTTAAAAAGTATATGGCCGCCGGTTTACTTTTGATTTTAATTATAGGACTGTATGTTTTCAGTTTTGAAGGCGGCAGATACACTCTCGATTTTTTCGGCATAAATATCACTTTGCCAATAGCCGTATGGATAATAGTTCCGGCTCTTATTTTATATGTTTTCACTCTTATTCATATGATGTTCTACGGAGCTATAGAGTTTTCCAAAAAAAGAGCTTTAAAAAAGGGGCATAAAAATTTTATAAAAGCTACAAAAAACGTTCTTTTAGGACTTGATAATAACGTTCAGTTTAAATCAGAATGGCTAAAACTTCCCGGAGCTATTTTAAATATTTTTAATACAGATCCAAGAAAGAGAGCCAAAAAAGTTCCAAATGAAGAGATTCAGGAAATTTTGGATTTAAAAGAGAAGCTTGACAGAGGGGAAGTGGTGGATCTCTCAAAATACAGACTTCCGATAGATAATCCTTTAGTTTTACAAAATCTTGAAAATAAATTAAACAAAGATAAATTATATGCAGATGGAATATTAAAAAATTGCCCCGATAGAAATCTTCCTCTTTGCAAAAAAGCTTTTAAGGAATTTGCAAAATACGCCTCTTTAGATCAGATTAAAAAATATGAAAAAGAGGGATATAAAATAGACAAAGAGATATTTGATATATTGATAGATAGATTCCATTCAAAAGAGAACCCCATCAATTTAACTAACGATGATATAGCCGATCTTATAAAAAAACTTGATTTTGAAAAAGAGGATTTTATAGCGTTAGCTAAAAAACTAAAACCAAAAATGAATCCAGACGCTTTGATATTTCTTTTTGAGAGACTCTTTAACGAATTTCCAAAAGCAAGCGATGCATATCTGTTTATACTTTTTGAACTTCAAATGATCGATAAAGCAAGAGAGATTTTAGAAAATTCATCCTTAGATGAATATGTAAAATTTAAAAATCTTCTATTTTTAATAGACAGCGGGAAAAATTTCGATATAGAGGATTTTGTATAATTTGGAAAAGATAGATTTTTCCAAACCTCTTCTTTTCCTTGCTCCACTTGCCGGATACACCGACCTTCCGTTTAGAAAAGTTGTAAAAAAATTTGGAGCGGACGTAACCGTTAGTGAAATGATAAGCGCAAACGCTCTTATTAGAAACTCCAAAAAGAGTTTTAAAATGCTTCAAAAAAATGAAAACGAAACCCCTTATATAGTTCAAATCGCAGGAAGCGACCCTGAAGTTATAAAAGAAGCTGTTTTAATTTTAAACGATATAGAGGGAATAGACGGAATAGATTTAAATTGCGGGTGTCCAGTTCCAAAAGTGGTAGGTCAGAATGCCGGAAGCGCTCTTTTAAAAAATTTGCCTTTAATGCAAAAAATAATAGAAACCATAAAAAAATACTCAAATAAAAAGTATGTAAGCGTAAAATCAAGGCTTGGTTTTAGTGAAAAAATACCTGAAAAAATAGCCCTCTCTGTCCAGGAAGCGGGAGCGGATTTCATAACTTTTCACGCAAGAACAAGAGCGGGAGGATATAAAGCAAAAGTTGATTACGAAGCTGTAAAAAGAGCCAAAGAAGCAGTAAAAATTCCCGTAATAGCAAACGGAGATATAAAAAGCATAGAAGATTATGAAAAAGTTTTATCTTTTACAAAATGCGATGGGGCAATGATAGGAAGAGCGGCTATCGGAAATCCTTGGATTTTTCATCAAATAAAAACAAAATCTTACCAAATATCGCCCAACAAGAAAGCAGAAATTGTTTTAGAACATTTCAAATCGGTAGTGGAGTTTTATCAGGAAGCCGGAGTTAGAATATTTAGAAAACATCTTCATACCTACTCCAAAGGAATAAAAGAAGCCGCATCTTTTAGAGATAAAATCAACAAAATTGAAAACATTACTCAAATGCAAGAGGAGATAGAGAAGTTTTTTATAAAATAAAGGGAGGAAAACCCTACCCTTTATAAGCCTTTAAATTGCTTATAAATTGATACTCTGGAGATGAGAAGATATAATCTATAAGTTCTTCTCTACTCATACCGTTTTGAAGCCTATGTTCCCAATATCTAAGACCTGCACTTTCTGGCTCTCTATTTAGAATAGATCTGTAAGCCGCTTTTATAAAATCGATATCGCTTACATTTTTATCTTTAAACTCTTTTGAATTAAAAAAGTCTCTTACAATATCTTCATAACTTATAGCACCATTTTTAAGCAATGAAACCCAATACATAATCTCTCCGTAAGAGGCTTTTCTGCCCAAAATCAAATAATATAAACTCTCTATTCTTGAATAGAGCATATCATCTTCATCAAAAGGTTTTAAGTGATAAGACTTAGCAAGCTTTATAAACTCATTTGTATATACAAGCTTATCAAAAACAAGATTTCTATTTAATGCCCCTTCATCTAAAAGTTTTGTCCAATAGGCAAGTTCTCCTGGCAAAGGCTCTCTTTGATAAAGAGTTACAAAAATTTTCTTTATATAATCTTCGTTTGAGAGATTTTTGCTTTGAAGCTCATGAGTAATAACAAAAAATCCTTTTGCTACGCTTGCCGCGCTGTCTCCATTTTTTAATCTTTTTGTCCAATACAAAAGCCCCTCTTTTTCAGGCTCTCTATCAAGCACTGTATGATATAGATACATAACATAAGTTTCTACCGGATCCAAAGCGGTAGTTACCTTTACACTAACGCCTTTTGATTCTCCATATTCATTTACCGCTTTTACAGTATATTCATATTCAGTATTGCTCGTTAAATTCTCATCTATATATTCAGTTACATTAGCCTCCGTTGTATGGATAAGCTCTCCGTCTCTAAATATCTCATATCCGCTCTCTCCTTCAATATCTTTCCATTTTAAGGTTACACTTGTCGAATTAGCTTCGGCAGTCAAATCTTCTACATCTTTTGGAATTCCCTCATCAGTAGTTATACTTGCTTTCAAAGGAGCGGAATCATGAACCCCGTCTGTTGCAATAATCTCATATTCATAACTTTTTCCGGCAGTTAAATTATTATCAGTATAGGAAGTTGCGTTAGCCTCGGTGGTATAAATAAGCTCTCCGTCTCTTATAATTTTAAATCCCGTTTCGTTATCGGACGTATCCTCCCAAGTTAATGTAACGCTTGTTGGAGTTACGTTTGTAAAAGAAAGATTAACAGGAGCGCTTAATTCCACAACAGCCTCTTTAGTTGTAACCTCTATAGGACCCGCAGCCTCACTCTCTCCCGCATCATTTATAGCTTTTATCTCATAAGTATAATCCTCTCCGGCAGTTAAATTATTATCAGTATACGAAGTTACATTAGCTTCCGTTGTATGGATAAGCTCTCCATCTCTAAATATCTCATATCCATTCTCCCCTTCTACATCACTCCACTCTAAAGTTACACTCTCTGAAGTAATATTAGTTACATTAAAATCTTTGGGCTTCACAGGAGGTAAAGTTAAGTTTTCATCAGTAGTATTTTCATCTTTTGGAGTAGTTATTTCTATTTGAACTCCCTCGCTCTTTCCTGCATCATTTATAGCTTTCACTATATAAAGATATGGAGTATCATCAGTTAAGTTACTATCGGTAAAAGTTGTAACATTCTCTTCGGTAGTAGCTATTAGCAAATCATTTCTATATATTTCAAAGCCTCTCTCATTATCTGAATTATCTTCCCATTTTAAAGTAATTGAATGAGGAGTTACTTCCACAGCTTCAAGAGAGCTTGGAGCCAAAGGAGGCGTAATCTCTTTAGTAGTAGTTACTTCAACACCACTTCCCTCACTCTCTCCTGCATCATTGAAAGCTTTTATAGTATAAATGTAAGTTTCTCCACCTGATAAGTTTGCATCCGTATAAGTAGTCTCATCAGCTTTAAGAGTGGCTATCAACTCTCCATTTCTTAAAATTTTATAACCGCTCTCCCCTTCAACATCTTCCCACTCCAAAGTAACCGAATCGGAAGTAACTTTGGAAGCTACAACATTTGGAGGATTTGCAGGAGGAGTAACATCACGCTCTCCATCGCTTAAAGCGATATCATCAAACCTTCCACTTCCTCTAACTATAATTCCATCAACCTCCAATAGTTTGGCATCCGGCATCAAAGTATGAAGCCTATCTTTTAAATTTTCCTCAAACTCATGCCATTTTCCATCCGCCGCTTCATGTCCCAAACCAAAAGAAAGCTCCATACCCCCTCTCATCATTGCTCTATCTTTTGGACAATTACAAAAAGTTATATATCTGTCTCCTTTATCGGTTTTGACAATTGTATAAATTACAAAACTTGAACTGCTTTTCTGTTTCCACTTTAAAATAAAATGATTTTTATCTTCCCACGGTTTCCCATCTTCCTTTGAAAGCCTAAAAGAATTTAATTCCCCTTTTCCTTTCAATTCTATAACATTGCTTTTAAGCTCATCATCATAAACTCTCTTAATTTCTGCTCCAGGAGGAGTATTATCCTCAACTCTCCACTTAGATATCCCGCCCTCTTCCGCATTTTCATATACTATAGTCTCGGAAACGGCAAAAGTCGCCAAAAGAGACAAAAGCACCAAACTTCTTCGCATTTTTCTTCCTTTAAACAAATTTAATTTCACTTTTCATTATTTTATAATAAATTAATTAAAGCTTATTTAAACCGATATATTTTTTTTACTTTGAATAAAATAATTTAATATTAATTATAATAGTAAAAAGTATTAAACAGTATTTTTTATGAAATCGTAATTATAAAAGAAGTTTTAGGAAGAAATTTACTTTTTTTGTCTTTGAATAATTCTAAAAGTTCTCAGTATAAAGTAGATACCAAGCAGATAGAAAGGAATTGCTTGAAGAAAATTAAATTCATAAATCTCCAAATAGGCTTTTAAAAGAAACTGCAATTCAAAAAGAGCAATCAACTGTAAAGAGAGATAAAAAATAGGCTTTATCAGCGATGGAGTTCGTCTCTCAAATCTGTATTTGTGCATCTTTGTCTCCAAAAATTCTTTGAAGATATATCGTTTTTTTTCAAATTTTCATTAAGCTTAACCCAAAAAAGGCAAAATTTCCTCTTCCAATTTCTCCAGAGGAGCGCTTTTTAGAGATTTAAACTGTGTTTTATTAAAAGTTCTCTGCCTTTTTGCAAGTTTCATTGTATTTGAAACTATTTTTCTCTCAAGCTCCCTTAAAGTCAAAAAACCGTCAAGATATTCCAAAGATTCTTTAATCCCTATCGCTTTCATAGGATGAACTGCCCTTGTATATTTGCTCTCAAGATAGAAAACTTCATCAACTATACCTTTCTGTATCATTTTTGAAGTTCTCTTTTCGACTCTTTTTCTTAAAACCTCTCTATTAACTTCTATGTTGAAAATATCTATTTTATTAATTATTTTTTTTGGCGGATTTTTTTTAAAAAATTCGCTTGCCGTCATTTTTGTTTCAAAATAGATATTAAACCATTTCTCCATTCTAAACCTATCCCTCTTTGTAATCTTAGAAGCAAAAAGAAAATCCTTCTTTTCAATAAAACTATAAGCCTTATCTATATCTTTTAATATCTCTTTGGTTTTTTCAACACTCTCCTTTGAAATCTCAACCTCTTTTGAAAGCCCCTCAAGCATAGCTTTTAGATAAAAACTGCTCCCTCCAACTATTATTAAATTTTTTTTATCTTTCAAAGCTTTCTCTTTAGCTTTTTTATATATGGAGAAAAACAGAGCCACATTGAAAGCCTCATTTGGATAAATCTCGTCTATCCCAAAATGCAAAATCCCTCCCCTCTCTTTTATAGAGGGCTTTGCGGAGGCTATATCTATCTCCTTATAAATGCTCAAAGAATCAAGAGAGAGAATATAGGAGTTAGAACTTTTTGCAATCCTAACAGCCAAATCGCTTTTACCTGAAGCTGTAGGGCCAAGTATGGCAATCTCTTTCATAAAACTCCTTGTTTTCCGAACCTGAATTTAAGTTATTATACATTTTTTAATGTTAGTTTTTGTAGAATAGGTTTAATTTAATTTATAAAGGTGAAATTTGAACAAGTTTTTCAAATTATTGAAAGATATAAATGAACTAATTATGTTCAAACACTCTATTTTCGCCCTTCCTTTTATTTTTATCTCTATGATTATAGCTGCAGACGGATGGTTTGGTTTAAGACTTTTGATTTTGGGAACTTTAGCAGCCGTAACGGCAAGAAATTTTGCAATGGCCTTTAACAGATATGCAGACAGAGATATAGATATAAAAAATGAAAGAACAAAAAATAGGCCAAGCGTGGATGGGAGAATCAAAGAGAAATATCTAATTTATTTTATTTTAATAAATGCTTTTTTATTTGTATGGGTAGCTTATCTTATAAATAATTTAGCATTTTATCTCTCCATCCCAATTTTAATAATTTTAGCAGCATACTCTTATTTTAAAAGATTCTCAGAAACAGCTCATTTAATTTTGGGGCTCTCTCTTGGTTTGGCGCCGATAGCGGGAGTCGTGGCGGTAAAAGAGGATATTACCTTATGGTCTGTTTTTCTATCTATAGGAGTAATGTTTTGGGTTGCTGGGTTTGATCTTTTATACTCCCTTCAAGATATAGAATTTGATAAAAAAGAGGGATTATACTCTATCCCTTCAATATATGGAGAAAAATGCACTCTTTTTATAGCAAAACTTTTTCATGCTTTAACGATACTTTTTTGGCTTTTTTTTATATATTTATCTAATGGAGGATTCTTTTTATATTTGGCTCTTTTAATATCTGCTATAATATTATATAAAGAGCATACAATAGTGCAAAAAGATTTTAGACAGATAGATAGAGCATTCTTTACGCTAAACGGATATTTAGGGATAATGTTTCTTTTTTTCACAATATTGGATAAAGCAATTTCATGAATATAAGATTAATAAAAGCTCCTCTAAATTTAAGATTTTCTTATGCCGATAAGGATAGGTATCCAGTTTTTAAAAGAGAGTTTGATAAACTTAGCGAATATGATGAAGATCCGGTTGGGCAGTGGCTTAAAATGGCAAAAGCAAGAGGCGAGACAAAAGAGAGCGATCAGGTAATGCTAACTTTAATAGTAGAGCTTCATAGAAAAATAGATGAAATAACAAAAATTTTAAAAAACGAAAAAACTGAAATGCTAAAACTTGATTATGATAGTAAAATAGATGAGATAGGATTTGAGCATTTTAAAATAGAAGAAGAGCTTTTTGAGAAAGAGAAAATCTATTATGGAAGAATTCCCATGCCTATCTTTCCAAAAAGGGAAGTTGCCATTTTTTTTAAAGCTATTGACAAACAGATAGCCAAAATAGAGATGATGCACGAAAGAGACAGACAGGATTGGAATTCATACGTGGCTGCAAGAGAGAGAGTTATGATAAGAGAAAGAAAGGCTAAAAGATGATTATAGATTTAATAGCAATTATCGCTTTTACAATAATATTGGGGCTTATAATACTTTTTATGTATATAAAGGATAGAGAGACGGATAAAAGATTATCTATTTACGAAAAGGCAATAGAGGATTTAAACAAAAGAATATTTCTGCTTGAGAAAAATCAAAAGAAATTGATGCTATCTCAAGAAGGAGATATAGAGCAAGAGATTAAAAAGCTTGAGAGATCCGTAAATCTAAAAGTTCAGGAAGCAACCTCTCCGTTAGAGAAATCTATAAAAGATATTCAATGGATTGTAAATAAGTTTCAAAACGAAATAGATTCAAGAATAGAAAATATAGAAGTTTTAATAAAAGATATAAATGCTATAACTTCAAGAGAAGAAAATATCGATAAAGAGAGGATTATAGAACTTTTTAGAGAGGGAATGAGTATAGACGAAATAGCAAAACAGGAGAAAATTCCACAAGGGAAAGTAGAATTTGTTTTAAAACTTGCCAATATGGAATAAATTGCCAAACTTCCTTGCTTTAATTTAAAAATTGTGATAGAATTTCAATTCCCCTCCCCCTATATAGCAGTGGGCTCATAAAAGAGTCTGCTGCCTTTAAATCAATAATTATTTAATAAGGAAAGTGTAAAATGAAGAAGAATATTCATCCTGAATATGTAGAGTGTAAAGTAACATGTGCTTGCGGAAACAGTTTTGTTACAATGTCCAATAAACCGGAAATTAGAATAGATATCTGCAATGAGTGCCATCCTTTCTTTACAGGAAGCGAAAAAATCGTAGATGCGACAGGTAGAGTAGAGAAATTTAAAAGAAAATATAATCTAAAATAGTTGCTCTATTTCGTAGCTACCCCTATAGGAAATTTAGAGGATATCTCAAAGAGGGCTTTAAGAGTCCTTAAGCTCTCTTCCTTAATAATCTGCGAAGATACAAGAGTTGCAAAAAAGCTTTTTGCTCTTCTTGAAGAGAAATTCCAAATAGATCTAAAAAACAAAAAGTTTCTATCTCTCCACTCGCATAACGCTCAAAAAAGATTAGAAAAGCTTGATATATCTTTATTAAAAGAAAATATCATCTCCTATTTAAGCGATGCCGGAATGCCTGCGATAAGTGATCCTGGATGCGAGCTTGTAAAATTTTGCCAGGAAAACGGTATAGATTATGAAGTTTTACCGGGAGCAAACGCTCTTTTATTAGCATACGCTTCAAGCGGTTTTTGCGAAAGCCAATTCTCCTTTTTCGGTTTTTTGCCTCACAAAGGAAAACAAAGAGAAGAGGAGTTAAATAGAGTTTTAAACTCCCCAATAAACTCCATTATTTACGAATCACCTCACAGACTCTTAAAGCTTTTAAAAGAGATTTCACAAAAAGACCCAAATAGAGAGCTTTTTTTAATAAAAGAGGCCACTAAAATGTATGAAACCAAATTTAAAAACAAAGCTTCAATCCTATATGAAGAGTTAAAAGATGAAAAAATCAAAGGAGAGTGGGTAGTAGTGGTTAAAAAATCTGATAGCAAATTAAAAGGAGAAATAACAAAAGATGATATTTTAAAACTAAATATCTCAAAAAAGGAAAAAGCAAAACTGCTCTCTAAGATAAGTAATCTTTCCGTCAAAGAATGTTATAATCTGCTTTTGAAAAACGATAAATCAAAAAATTAATTTAACTGAACAGAAAGTATAAATATGATAATATTCGGCAAACGCGTATGTTTATACGTTTTGGAAAAACATTTTGATATAATTTGCGAAATTTATCTCTCAAAAGAGATAGATAAAAAACTGTTTTCAAAACTTTTAAAAACCGGCAAAAAGATTACAAGAATAGATAATAAAAAGGCTCAAGCTCTATCAAAAGGGGGAAATCATCAAGGAATACTCTTTAAAGTTAAAGATTTTAAATTTTCCTCTCTAAATGAGCTAAAGGATAGAGATTTTCTATTGGTTCTATCGGCAATTACCGATAGTGGAAATATAGGTGCGATTATAAGAAGCGCTTATGCTTTGGGAGTTGATGGAGTTGTAATAACGGAGATAAAAAGCATAAACGCTCAAGCTATCGCAAGAACAAGCAGTGGGGCTTTGTTTGATATACCTATTGTTTTACATCAAAACGGAGCCGAAGTTTTAAACGAATTAAAACAAAAAAATTTTACTGTCTATGCGGCCGATATAGAAGGTGAAGATATAGAAAGGATATCATTTGACAAAAAAAAGGTATTGGTTCTTGGAAGCGAAGGAGAAGGAATAACCAAAAGAATGATAAAAAAAAGCGATAAAAAAGTAACTATAAAACTAAAAAGGGATTTTGATTCCCTAAATGTATCGGCTGCCGCGGCAATACTTTGTTACAGGATGGGAAATGGATAAGAAAAAAATAAATACTTTAGAAGAAAATCTAAAAAAGCTAAAAGAGATAGGAATAGAAAAAATATCCGTAAATACGCATATAACGGAACCCAATATAGAAGCTATCTTAAATAGAGAGTTTGAAAAACTAAACCCGACAAAAGCGATAGGTTTTGTAAAAATATTAGAAAGAGAGTATGGAGTAGATTTAAGCGAATGGAAAAAAGAGTTTAAAGCTTACAGAGAACAGATAAAAAAAGAACAAGAGAAAATATTTGTGGCTGTAAGCGATGAAGAAGAGGAGAGAGAAGCAGGAGGAAAACTTCTTTTAATAATAGGAATAGTGGCTTTAATAATTATAGCTTACGGAACATACATGTTTTTAAATTCTCACTCATCCCAAAATACCCCTAAAGTGCCAAAATCTAATATCTCCAAAGAGAATGAACTAAAACCTGAGATTGAAAACGAAGAACTCAAAATATCTTCAAACAGCAAACCTAATAACACTTTACAAGAAATAAACAAAACTGAGAGTGTTGAGATAAATGAAACAAACGAAACAAATATCTCTATAAAAGAGCAAAATGCAACTCAAAATATGGAAAACAATCAAACGATTCAAAATCAAAATGAAAACAACCAAACGTCTTTAAAATTAATTCATGAAAGTTTTACTCTATCTCCAAGAAGCAGAATCTGGGTAGGAGTTATATATCTGGATAATTTTAAAAGAAAACAGTTTTTAACAGATCAAAATATAACTTTAGATGCAAAAAGAGATTTTTTAATAGTAACAGGCCATGGAAAATTTGATATATTTATAGATGAAGAGAAATATCATTATAACGATCCTTTTAAAATCCGCCTACTATATAAAAATCAGAACTTAGAAAAGATAGACGCAAATACTTTTAAAACTTTAAATAGAGGCAAATCGTGGTAAGAGTGTTAATATCAATTTTAATTTTATATGGATACTTAAATGCTGGAGAGGTAATAGAGGCGGTTAAAGGACTACTTGGAAATAAATATTATCAACACAGAAAAATAGTAAATGTTCTTTTTAGAAACGAAAATGCTTTTTACAGGGATGCTTACCCTGACATCTCTAAAATAGCCGCAAAATTGAAAGCAAACGGCCTTTTAAATTTATATTTTTCATCTCCAAGACAATTAACTCTCTCTTTGGCCGCAAAAGGGGATCCTCTTTTGTTTTTAAAAACCGTAAACGAATCCCTTCATGATATAGGATATAGCTTTTTCACAACCAAAGAGGCAAGAAGAGATGGAAACTATTTCCATTGGAAAATCGTCTTAAAAAGCGAATCTGCCATAGATCCTGAGCTTTTTGCAAAAGAGCTGTATAAAAGAGGAATTTTTATACAAAGAGTAAAAAGAAAAAATTCAACTTACTGGGAATATGATTTGGATCTCTCAAATGCCCAGATTCTTGCTAAAACTTTAAACAGTTACAAAGAGCTCTCTTTAAGAAAACCTCTTGATGATTACTGGTTTAAAGTAGATATTCCAAGTTCCATGGTAGAGATTTCATCACATATAAACGATAACTGGCACCCTTATGTTATATTTTACGATTCATCCCTTAAAATGCTTGGTTATTATACAAATAAAGAGAAAGAAAAGAGGGTAAAGCTTCAAATACCTGCTGATACAAGATATATAAAAATATCTGATTACTATTCGCTCTCAAATATAAAAAGAGGTTTGAGAATCCGTCTTTATCAATAAAACAAAATTTCAAAAGGTATTTAAACAATGTTTGACGAAATACAATTTAATACAATAAATAGACTGCCAAACTATGTTTTTGCGGAAATAAACGAAATAAAAATGGAAGCAAGAAGAGCGGGAGAGGATATTATAGATTTCAGCATGGGAAATCCAGACGGCCCTACTCCCAAACATATAGTAGATAAACTGATAGAATCCGCTCAAAAACCCAAAAACTATAGATACTCTGCAAGCAGGGGGATATATAAACTCCGCCTTGCAATATGCAACTGGTATGCAAGAAAATATAACGTAGATTTAGACCCAGAACATGAAGCGATAGCCACAATGGGCTCTAAAGAGGGATATGTGCATCTAATTCAAGCCATTACCAATCCGGGAGATGTGGCAATAGTTCCAGATCCAGCCTACCCTATCCACACTCATGCCTTCGTGATAGCCGGAGCAAACGTTATCAATATGAAAATGAAATATAATGAAAACTATGAATTAAATAAAGAGGAGTTTTTCAAAAGTGTAAAAAGGGCTCTTCATGAATCCTTGCCTAAACCAAAATTTGTTGTTGTCAATTTTCCCCACAATCCCACAACGGTAACTGTGGATAAGGATTTTTATAGAGAGCTTGTGGATATGGCAAAAG
>Ga0256832_1000523_pt1 | contig 24990 bp, 23 predicted proteins | sample 134614metaG_FD_190534 | JGI IMG/M metagenome (GOLD analysis project Ga0256832, IMG submission 190534) | Hydrothermal vent microbial communities from Lau Basin, Pacific Ocean - 134-614 | ecosystem: Environmental > Aquatic > Marine > Hydrothermal vents | place: Pacific Ocean: Lau Basin | collected... | reverse complement strand
GCTGGCAACGCGGGGCACCAGCCGGTAGGGGCGCAGCAGGAAGTGGTATTGCAAGGGCGGCTCATAGATCTGCGAGATGAAATCCCACTCCGAGGAGCTGTACGAGCGCGCCGGGTCGAGGTGCTTCGGGCGCTCCGAGAACGAGGAATAGTAGATATTGCGCCCGGCATCACTGGCCGGATAGGGGTTGTTCCAGGGCCCCGGCCCGCAACCGCCCAGCAGCAACGCAAGCCACGCCACCAGCCACGCCCGGCCGATGGCCAGGCGCGGCGGTCTGGTTCCATTCGCGCGTTCCCGTGCTTTCACCTTCAAGGGCTTTCCGGTACCTTTAACAGAAGCCGGGATGAAAAGGCGCAGCCAGATCATCCCGTCATGAACAAATGCCAATCGTTTTACGTTTTACGTTTCGCAAAGGGAAACGACCGGCCATCCGCGCCTCGCGCCAGGGCATCCGTTTGCGGACGAAAGATGCGAAGCAGACGATTCAACTCAACACCAGGGGCAACCCCCCACGGCAAGCCGGAGGATACACCAATATGGGTTTCATGCAGAACAAGCGGGTACTGATCGTCGGGGTCGCCAGCGACCGCTCGATCGCCAGTGGCGTCGCCAAGGCCATGCACGCACAGGGCGCCGAACTAGCCTATACCTATCAGACCGAAAAATTAAAAAAGCGTGTCGACAAGCTCGCCAGTGAAACCGGCTCTGAATTGGTATTGCCGCTGGATGTCTCCGACGACGCCCAGATCGATGCGGTTTTCGACTCCCTCGGCAAGGCCTGGGACGGACTGGACGCCATCGTCCATTCGGTGGGTTTCGCGCCACGCGAGCTGCTCGAGGGCAACTACGTCGATGTCACCACCCGCGAGGGCTTTCTGCTTGCGCACGAGATCAGCTCGTACAGCTTTACCGCCCTGGCCCGCGCCGGGCGCGAGATGATGCGCGGGCGCAACGCCAGCCTGGTGACGATGAGCTATCTGGGCGCGGTGCGCACCATCCGCAATTACAACGTGATGGGTGTCGCCAAAGCCAGCCTCGAGGCCAATATGCGCTACATGGCCGAGGCACTGGGACCGGAAGGCATCCGCGTCAACGCGGTCTCGGCCGGGCCGATCCGCACGCTCGCCGCCTCCGGCATCAACGATTTTCGCTCGATGCTGGCCGAGGCCGAGGCCAAGACCCCGTTACGGCGCAACGTCACCATCGAGCAGGTCGGCAACGCCGCCGCCTTCCTCTGTTCGGATCTGGCTTCCGGCATCACCGGCGACGTGCTCTACGTCGACTCCGGCTACCACATCCTCGGCATGGCCTGAGCGTCGATGGCTGCCCACGAGTGCAACCACTGCGGCCAGCGCATCGAGGCCGGATGCGCCCATTGCCCCTACTGCGGCACTCCGACGCCGGAGCAGCGAGACCAGCAGTTCGCGCCCCGGCGCGCGCGCTTCGTGGCCTTGTTCCTGGCGCTGGCGCTGTTCAGCCTCGCGATGATGCTGTGGCTGCCGCGTGTGTTGCGACACTGAACCGGACTCCTCACCGCAACGGAGGCGCCTATCGCCAGCGCGCGCATCCACAACGCCGCCTCGTCCCGATTGTTCAATGCGGCTGGACTGCCGGCGCTGTTCCTTCTGGTCACGCTGGCGACAGCGGGCTGCCGACCGCCGCCGCGCGCGCTGTCGCTCGGCGTACCGCTTTCGGCCCAGGCCTCGTTGGTATGGCTGGCGCTCGACCTGGGTTATTTCGATGCCGAGGGTCTGCGCGTCGCGGCCCGCCCCTTCCCGAGCGGCAAGCGCGCACTCGAGGCGCTGCTGCGCGACGAGATCGAGCTTGCGGTCAGCGCCGAGACCCCGTTCGCGATCGCCGCTTTCGATCATCCCGAACTGCGCCTGTTCGCCACCATCGGCGGCAGCGACAACGACATGCGGGTGCTCGCGCGGCGCGATCACGGCATCGATCACATCGAGGACTTGGCCGGCAAGACCCTCGCCACCCAGAGCGCCTCGGCGGTGCACTTCTTTCTCCGTGGCTTTCTTCTTTTTCACGGACTCGATGGCCGCCTGCCGCCGTTGCGTTTCCTGAAGATCGAGGCGCTGCCAAGCGCGCTGACGCGGGGTGATGTGGATGCGATTGCCGCGCGAGAGCCTTTTCTGAGTCAAGCGCGCGCGGCGATCGACGCGCGCCGACGGATCGAGTTCGCACTTCCCGGCCTGTATACCAAAACCCACAACCTGGTCGGCCGGGAGGGCTACCGCGAGGCGCATCCCGACACCATCGAGCGTCTGCTGCGCGCCCTCGACCGCGCCCGTCGCTACGCGCGCGCCCGGCCCGAACGCGCGATCACGCGTCTCGCCCGGCGTTTGTCGCTCCCGCGCGAGGCGCTGGCGCGCCTCTGGCCCTCATTGCGCCTTCGCCTGTCGCTGGACCAGGGCTTGCTGACAACCTTGCGCGAGGAAGCCCAGTGGGCGATCGACGACCGCCTCGTCCCCGACCACGAAGCGCCCCCGGACTTCCTCGGATTTCTCGATCCCCAGCCGCTGCGACACGCGCTACCCAACGACTTTGGGCTGCTCGGGCTGATGGAGGAGTAGACAATGAGTCTCCGCGCGCGTCTGCGGCTGTTGGCCTGGGGGAGTCTGCTGACGATCCTGCTCGCGGTCTTTTTGTGGTGGCGCGGCCACCAACTGACCCATGTCCAGCGCGACAAGGCGCGCTATATCGGTCAGTTGCGCGGCGCGGTGCTGAACCTGAACGTGCTGACGCTGGAGCTGTTGCACGACAACGCTGGGCGCCTCGCCACCAGCCAATGGCGCGCGATCCACCGACGCATCGGGGAACGTCTGCGGGACCCGCGTCTCGCGGAGCTGCCCAACCAGACGCTGCTACGGAACGCACATGCGCGCCTTGCGCAACGGCTCGATCTGTTCCAGCAGGCACGCGCCCGCTGCCGCGCCGATCACAGGCGCTCGGACTCGCGATCCTGCAAGACCCTGCTGCGGCGTCTTGGAACCCAGCTGCGCCTGGTATTGCAGGAGTTGTTCGTGGAGATCGACCACGCCGACGAATGGACAACCCGACAGCTCGACCGCCTCTCCGAGACCGCCGCCGGCCTGATGCTGAGCCTGCTCGCGCTGCTGACGCTGTCGACCGCGATCATCCTGTGGCCGGTGACGCGCCGGATCAACCGCGGCCTGTCCCGGCTGCTCGCTGCCAGCGAACGCTTCGGCGCCGGCGACCCCGAGCCCCCCCTGCCGCTCGACGGCAACGACGAAATCACGCGCCTCGGCGCCGCCTTCCAACAGATGGCCGAACAACGCAAGGCGGTCGAGGAGCGACTGCGCCACAACCGGGCGTGGCTGGAAAAACTGCTCGATACCCTGCCCCATGGGGTGCAGGAGAACGACCGGAACGGCGTCATCACCTACGCCAATCTGGCGCTTCACCGCATGCTCGAAGCACCGCCGGGAAGCCTGGTCGGACGCGCGATCGAGGATGTTCTGTCCGAGCCGGGCCAACGACGATGCGCGCGGCGCTGGCTGCGCCGGATCGTTTCGAGATTGCCTGAGCCGCGACCCTTCGTGATCCATTACCAGACCCTTTCCGGGCGACCGCTCATCGTCGAGATCAGTTGGAGCTACCAGCGGGACGATCACGGCGAGGTCCGCGGCTTCTTGTCCGTGGTCTCCGACGTCAGCGCGCGCGTGCGCGCCGAGAAGGCGCGCGCGGCAAGCGAGGCCAACCTCTCCGAGGCGCAACACATCGCGCGGATCGGCAGCTGGGAGCTGCACCTGCCAGACCGCGCGTTGCATTGCTCGGAGGAACTCCTGCGCATTCTCGAATGGCCTCCCGACCGCGGGATCCGCGCGCGCGACTTCATCGAACGCGTCCATCCCGAAGACCGCAAACAGCTGACCGCCGCCTACAGCCAAGCGGTACGGCGCCGCCGTTCCCATGATTTCGTCCACCGCCTGCTCATCGACGGGCGGGTGAAGTACGTCCGCGAGCGCGGAAGGACCGAGTACGCCGCGAACGGCCGTCCGCTGCGCTCGATCGGCACCACCCAGGACATCAGCGAACAGATTCGGACCGAGCGACAACTACAGTATCGGTTGCGCATCGAAGCCGCCCTCGCCGAGGTCTCCACGCGTCTCGCGCGCACCCTCGACATCGACGACGAACGCCTGCTCGACGAGGCCCTGCGCATCATTGGCCGCGGCGTCGGCGCCGACCGCGCGTACCTGTTCCAGCTCGATACCGACGCCCGTTGTCTCGACAACACCCACGAATGGCGGGCTCCCGGCGTGACCAGCCAGAAAGCCGAACTGCAACGGGTCCCGATCGCCGACTATGCCGCTGTTTTCCGCCGTTTCCAACGTGGCGAAACGCTCCGGCTGTCGGTGACCGGCAAGGCCGACAGCGAGCTCCAGCCGCTGCTCGGGTTCATGCGCGCAAGCGGGATCCGTTCCCTGATCAATGTGCCGGTGATCGACGCCGGTCGCCTGCTGGGCGTGGTGGGTTTCGACGCCGTCCGCGAGGAACGCGAATGGCCGGCCGAGGATGCCCGCCTGCTGCGCACCCTGGCGGAAAGTCTCGGCGGCGTGCTCACGCGACGGGAAGCCAAGCGACGTCTCGCGGATCACACCTGGTATCTCGAAAGCCTCGACCGGGTCTCCCGGCTGATCGCCGGGCGCTGGCCGTCCCAAAACCTGCTCAATGAACTGACCGGCCTGCTGCTCGAACTCTTCGACACCACTCGCGCCTGGCTGCTGTGCGCGAACGACGATGCGCCAGGCTACCACATCATCGCCGAGGCAACCCGCCCCGGCGCGCGCCGCGCGATGGAAAGCGGTCTTACGATCTCCGAGGACGACTGTGCCCGCGAGCCCGGCCCACGGATATTCGCCAGCGGCGAGCCGCAAGTAGTGCAAAGCGACGAACTCACCGACCCGCCCGACTACCTTGCCGACTACCAGATCGGCAGTCAGTTGATCGTCGCCATTCCCTCCTACGGCGAACAGCGCTGCGTGCTGGGACTGCACCATTGCGCCGGTCGCCGCGCCTGGAGCCCGGTGGAGAAACAGCTGTTCAAAGCCATCGCCGAGCGCGTCGCTCTGACACGCGCCGGCGGCGAGCTGCTCGAGCGCCTGCAAGAAAGCCAGCGCCGTCTGCTCGAAGCCGAACGCATCGCCAACATCGGCAGCTGGGAACTACGGCTGGATGACCAGGAGATGCATTGGTCCGCCCAGCAGTACCGCTTGCTCGGCCTGCGCGACGATACCCGGCCCCGCCTCTTCGCGATGCTCGATCTGGTGCATCCAGACGACCACAGCCGGGTCAAGCGCGCCTTCCAGGCATTGATCGGCGGGCGGCGAAGCTCCCTCGATATCGAGCATCGCCTGCTCCGCGGAACCGGCGGCGAATGCGTCGTCCATCAGTTGGCGATCGCCGAGCAGGACGATCGCGGCAACGCGCTGCGCCTGATCGGCACCACCCAGGATGTCACCGAACGCGTGCGCCTGGAACGGGAACTCACCGTGCATCGCCGCCATCTCGAAGAGCTCGTCGAGGAACGCACCGCCACCATCCGGCGCCAGGCGCAAATCATCGAGCAGATCCACGGCGCAATGCTGACCACCGATCTCGACGGCCGCATCACGAGCTGGAACAGCGGCGCCGAACACCTGTTCGGCTACTCCGCATCGGATGCCATCGGCCGCGACATCAGCCTGTTGCACAGGCCGGAAGAGCGCGCCAGGCTGCGCTCGGACATCATCAACCCGCTGCTCGCCGAAGGCCGCCTCGAAACCGATGCCGAAAGACAGCGCGCCGACGGCCGGCTGGTGCCGGTGCACCTGTCGCTGTCGCTGCTGCGCGACGAGGCCGGCCAACCGATCGGCATCATCGGCTACGCCATCGATATCAGCGAGCGCAAGCGGCAGGAACGCGAGCTGCGGGCCCTGACCGAGCGGCTCGAAGCCTCGAACAAGGAGCTGGAGTCCTTCTCCTACTCGGTTTCGCACGATCTGCGCGCGCCGCTGCGCGCGATCGACGGCTTCAGTCTGGCGCTGATCGAGGACTACGGCGACCAGCTCGACGCCCCGGCTCTCGACTATCTCCAACGCCTGCGCGCCGGGGCCCAGCGCATGGGCCGCCTGATCGACGACCTGCTGCAACTCTCGCGCCTGAATCGCGCCGACCTGCGACGCGAGCCGCTCGACCTCGCCCGGATCGCCGACGGGATCGTCGCGGAGCTGCGCGCGGGGTCGCCCGAACGCGAGGTCGATGTGGAGATCGACCACCCGATGCCGGCGCTGGGCGACGCCCGCTTGCTGCATGTGATGCTGTCCAACCTGCTCGGCAACGCCTGGAAATTCACCGCGCGCACGAACGAGGCGCGAATCCGCTTCGGTCGCGATGCGCGGCGCCCCGGGGTGTTCTATATTCAAGACAACGGCGCGGGTTTCGACATGCGCCACGCGGACAAGCTGTTCGGCGCCTTCCAGCGCCTGCACCGGGTCTCGGAGTTTCCCGGAAGCGGCATCGGCCTGGCCACCGTGCAACGCATCCTGCACCGCCACGGCGGATGGATACGCGCGCGCGGCGCACCGCATCAGGGCGCGGTCTTTTCCTTTTCCCTGCAAGCCGATACGCCGCCGGACGAGACAAAATTCGAAGGAGAACGCAGTGAAAAACAGGATACTGCTGCTGGTGGAAGACAATCCGGATGACGAGGCCCTGACGCTGCGCGCGTTGCGCCGCCACAATCTGGCCAACGAGATCGTCGTCGCCCACGATGGCCAGCAGGCGCTGGACTTCCTGTTCGGAGAGGGCGAATATCAGGGTCGGGATACCCGGATCCAGCCGCAGGTGATCCTGCTCGATCTGAAGTTGCCCAAGGTCGACGGTCTGAGCGTCCTCGCCCGCCTGCGCCGGCACCCGCGCACGCGCCATGTGCCGGTGGTCATCCTGACTTCGTCGGACGAGGAAAGCGACTTGCTGCGTGGCTATGAACTGGGCGCCAACAGCTATGTGAGAAAACCGGTAGACTTCGAGGAATTCATCGAGGCCGCGCGCCAACTCGGCCTCTTCTGGCTGGTTCTGAACGAGGTACCCGATGCCTGAAAAGACCGCGGATGCGACGCTGCGGCTGCTGATCGCCGAAGATTCCGAAGACGACGCCCTGCTCATCCTGCGAGAATTGCGCCGCGGAGGCTACCGCCCGGCGATGCGGCGCGTCGACAACGCTCCCGACATGCGCCAGGCATTGGAAAACGCGGACTGGGACCTGATCATCGCCGATCACAACATGCCGGGCTTCGATTCCGCCGAGGCGCTGACCCTGGCGCGCGCCCACGATCCGAATATCCCGTTCATTCTGGTCTCCGGCAGTATCGGCGAGGAGATCGCGGTCGACGCCATGAAAGCCGGCGCCCATGACTACGTCATGAAAGACAACCTGACCCGCCTGCTGCCGGCGATCCAACGCGAACTGCGCGAGGCCGAAAACCGCCGCGACCACCAGGCCGCGCAAGCCCGCCTCCACCATCTGGCCTTCCACGATTGCCTGACCGGGCTGGCCAACCGCCCGGAGTTCGACCGACGGCTCGAACAAGCGGTGTGCAGCGCGCGCGACGCGAACCAGCGCCACTCGTTGCTGTTCATCGACCTCGACCGGTTCAAGTTGGTCAACGACAGCTGTGGCCACCTCGCCGGCGACGAGATGCTGCGCCGCATCGCGCGCCGTCTGCGCGAGGGGATTCGTGACAGCGACCACCTCGCCCGCCTCGGCGGCGACGAGTTCGGCGTGCTGCTGAACAATTGCAGCCTGGAACGAGCCGAGCGCATCGCCAAGCAGCTGCTCGAGCGGCTCAAGAGCTATACCTTCGTCTGGGGCGAACGCGGTTTCCGCGCCGGCGCCAGCATCGGCCTGGTCGAGATCGACGGCTTTCGCGATGCCCACGACCTGCTCAGCATGGCCGACATGGCCTGTTACGCGGCCAAGGAGCATGGCCGCAACCGCCTGCGGATCTATACCGAAGGCAACCACGAACTACGCCAGCGCCGCGGCGAGATCCAATGGCTGCAACGCCTGCAAAAGGCCATCGCCGACGATAGCCTGGAGCTTCATCATCAACCGATCCGGCACCTTGCCGGACCGCTGACGCATCATGAGATTCTGCTTCGCCTGCGGGATCACGAAAACCACCTGAGCCACCCCGACGCCTTCATCCCCGCCGCCGAGCGCTACAACCTGATGCCGGAGATCGACCGCTGGACCATCCGCCATGCCTTCACCCACCTCGCGCGCCGGCGCCATGATGACGGCCTTTGGCTGCTCAACCTCTCCGCCACCTCCTTGAGCGACGAACATCTGATCGACTATATCCGCGCGCAACTTCAAACCCATGCCCTGAGGCCGGAGCGCATCGGTTTCGAGATCACCGAAACCGCCGCGATCGCCGATTTCGACCGGGCCCGCGAACTGATCCAGGCGCTGCGCCGACTCGGCTGCAAGGTGGCGCTCGACGACTTCGGCACCGGCATGAGCTCGTTCTCCTACCTGAAATCGCTCGAGGTTGATTTCATCAAGATCGACGGCGGTTTCGTGCGCAACATGCTGCACGAGCCGATGGACAACGCCATCGTCGAGGCGGTCAACCGGATCGCCCATGTCAGCGGCATCCAGACCATCGCCGAATTCGTCGAAAGCGAGGCGATCGCCCAGCGGGTCGGCGCGCTGAACGTGGACTTCGCCCAAGGCTGGGCGATGGGCCGCCCCGAACCGCTCACGCCGACGCGGATCACGCGGCAGCCGACGGAGAAGCCGACATGAGCCCGCGGGCCCTCCGCGCGCCGGACCGCGCCGGCACGGCGACGTGAACGAGGTCGACAACCAGGAGATCGCCGCGCAATTCGAGCGCATCGCCGAATTGCTCGAGATTCAGGGTGAAAACCCGTTCCGCGTGCGTGCCTATCGCAACGCCGCGCGCACCATCCAAAACCTCCCGCGCAATCTCGCCAGCATGGTCGCCGCCGGCGAGCGGCTCGAGGAGCTGCCCACCATCGGCAAGGATCTGGCGGCCAAGATCCGGGAATTCGTCACCACCGGCTCGCTGCGCAAGCTGCGTGAACTCGAGCGCGCGGTGCCACCCGGGATGCGCGAGTTGCTGAAGGTGCCCGGACTTGGACCGAAGCGGCTGCGCGTGCTGCGCGACGAGCTCGGCATCCGCGACCTCGCGGCGCTCGAGCGCGCCGCGCGCGAAGGCCGGGTGCGCCAACTGCCGGGCTTCGGCGAGAAAAGCGAGCGCAAACTGCTCGCCGAACTCAATGAACTGCAACGTCGCGCGCGGCGCTTCCCGTGGGCCGAGGCCGAAGCGCTCGCCACTCGCCTGCTCGCGCATCTGAAAACCGCGCGCGGCGCGCGCCGGGTCGAGATGGCCGGCAGCTACCGGCGTCTGCGCGACACCGTCGGCGATCTCGACATCCTCGTCAGCGCCACCCGCGACAACGCGGTGATGGAGACCTTCGTCGCCTTCGAACGCGTCGAACGAGTGCTCTCGAAAGGCCGCACCCGCGCCAGCGTGGTGCTCGACAACGGTCTGCAAGTCGACCTGCGGGTGGTGCCGCGCGCCAGCTTCGGCGCCGCCTGGCACTATTTCACCGGCAGCAAGGCGCACAACATCGCGGTACGCGTGATGGGCGTGCGGCGCGGCCTGAAGATCAACGAGTACGGGGTCTTCGACCAAAGCGGTCGACGCATCGCCGGCAGCGACGAGAGCTCGCTCTACGCCCAAGTCGACCTGCCCTGGATTCCGCCCGAACTGCGCGAGAAACGGGGCGAGCTGGAGGCCGCCGCGCGCGGCGGGCTGCCGAGGCTGATCGAGCGCGCCGACCTGCGCGGCGATCTGCATGCCCACACCACGCGCAGCGACGGCGAGGACGATCTCGCGACCCTGGCCCGGGCCGCGCGCGCGCTCGGCCATGAGTACCTCGCCATCACCGAGCACAGCCAGCACCTGCGCATCGCCCAAGGTCTCTCGGCGGACGCCTTGCTCGCCCACTGCGACGCCATCGACGCGCTGAACCAAAACCTCGATGGACTGAGGCTGCTGAAAGGCGTCGAGGTCGATATCCTCGAAGACGGCGCGCTGGATCTGCCCGACGAAGTGCTCGCACGGCTCGATCTCTGCCTCGGCGCCATCCATTCGGCCTTCGGACTGTCACGGCGACGCCAGACCGAGCGTCTGCTGCGCGCCATGGACAACCGTTGGCTGGACATCATCGCCCATCCCACCGCGCGCCTGCTCGGCAAGCGTCCGGCTTGCGAACTGGACATCGAACGCATTCTGGAAAGCGCCCGACAAAGCGGCTGCGCATTGGAGCTGAACGCCCAGCCGCTGCGCCTGGACCTGGACGACATCCATTGCCGCATGGCGCGCGAACACGGCGTCGCCATCGTCATCTCCAGCGACGCCCATTCCGCCCGGCAACTGGACAATCTGCGCTACGGCATCGCCCAGGCCCGGCGTGGCTGGCTCGAAGCCGGCGACGTACTGAACTGCCTCTCCTGGGACGCGCTGCGCGCCCGACTGCGGCGCAACCGGTGAAAGCCGTGCCCAACCTGATGCCGGCACCGGGTCCGCGCCCGACCGGGAGGCCGTGATGATCCGCTCCGCCGGCATCGTCATCGTGCGCATCGAACAGGGAGAATGCCGCTTCCTGTTGCTGCGCAGCTATCGTTACTGGGATTTCCCGAAAGGCGGGATCCTCCCCGGGGAAGACCCACTGGAAGCCGCCAAGCGCGAGGTGCGCGAAGAAAGCGGCCTCAGCCGGCTGGATTTCCGTTGGGGCCACGGATTTATCGAAACCCCGCCCTACCGCAGCGGGCGCCACCGCAAAATCGCGCGTTACTATCTTGCAGAAACGAAGCAACGGGAGATCCTCATGTCGGTCAACCCCGAGCTCGGGCGACCGGAGCATGAGGATTATCGCTGGGCAACCCGGGAGCAGGCTGATCGGCTGCTCAGTCCACGACTGCGTGTCGTGCTCGATTGGGCAGCGGACACCGCCGGTTGTCACTGACCGGAGGTCTCGCCTTCCAACCAGGCCGGCGGATGCACTATGCGCCGGCGCGCGAGAGCAGATGAGACAAGATCGTGAACGCCTTGCGGATCTGTTCCGGTGCGGTATGGAAATGCGGCGAAAAACGCACGCCGCCGCCGCGACAGGCGCAGATCACCTGATGCGCCATCAGGCGTTCATAAAGTGCCTGACTGTCCATGCCGGGCACGCGAAACGTGACGATGCCGGCTCGCCGTGTCGCATCCCGCGGGGTCAGCAGCTCGAAGCCGCGCGCATCGATCTCGTCGATGATGGCGGCGACCCGCGCTTCGATCCGTCGCGCGATCTCCTCGATGCCGATCTCGAGCAACAACGACAAGCTGGCGTCCAGCGCGTGGATACCGAGCTGATTCGGACTGCCGCACTCGAAGCGCCGCGCCGAACGCGCCGGACGCCAGTCCCCGGCATCGAAATCACCGACGGCTTCCACCATGTGCCAGCCGAACTGCACCAGGCGTAGTTCCTCGCGCGCCGATGGGCGACTATAGAACAACGCCAAGCCCTCCGGACCGAGCAACCATTTGTGGCCGTCGGCGACGACAAAATCGGCTTTGACGGCATCGACAGCAAAAGGCAAGGCGCCGAGACTCTGGATGGCATCGACACAGAAGCGGATACCCTGACGCCGGCAATAGGCACCGATCTGCTCCAGATCGATCCGCAGGCCGTTGGCGTACTGCACCGAGCTCACCGACACCAGTCTGGTACGCGCATCGCACAACGCCAGCAGGGCTTGCTCTGGATCGCAAGCGTTCAGTGGCGCGAGGCGGGTTTCGACACCACGCCCGGACAGGGCCTGCCACGGCAGCCGGTTGGATGGAAACTCGTCAGCGAAGCTGACCAGGTTGTCTCCGCGACGCCACGGAAAACCCTCGGCGATCACGGACAGCGCCTCTGAAGTGTTCTTCATCAAGGCGATATCGTCCGGGGAGGCGGCACCGATCAGCGCGGCCAGACGTTGTCGCAAGCACGCCTCCCGCGCCAACCATTCGGGATAACGGGTCGCGCCGAGTCGCCGGTTCTCCCCGGCGAAGGCGACCACGGCCTGTTCGGTACGCCGGGGCCACGGCGCCACCGCGGCATGGTTCAGGTAGATGATCTCCGGGTCGAGCCCGAATTCGTGATGCATATCACTTTCCGTTCCATGATGAGGCTCGAATGATATACTCAATGTGGAGAGGCCGGGCGCAATAACGGGCCATCCCCGCGAGCCTGCCACGCGGGTGGATTGCCAGACGGATCGGATATGGAAATGTTTCCTCTTGAAATTAAGATAAGAACTTACCAATACCCCTTTCAATGCCTTATCGTCTTTCCGGGGACGGAGTTCACATGAAAGCCTTTTTGCTCAGCCTGCTCGCCGCCAGTGCCATGATTTTGATATCTTGCAAATATGATGCCAACAGTTCCGACCTGGGTTCGTTGAAAGGTACCTCGTGGGTGCTGGAGGATCTTGCCGGTCTCGGTGTGATCGACACCGCCGAAAGCACCCTGGTGATCGGCGACGACAATCGCGTCAGCGGCTATGGCGCCTGCAATCGCTGGTTCAGCAGTTACGAGTTCTCGAATGGCAAGCTGCGCATCCACCAGATCGGCGCGACCAAGCGCCTGTGCCCCCCGGAGATGATGGATCAGGAAAAGCGCTTCTTCGATGCCTTGTCGAAGGTGCGCGAGGTGCGCATGGACGAACACGGCCGCCTGCTGATCTATAGCGAGAGCTACGAACAACCCTTGGTGTTCCGGCCCAAGCGGCAGGCGGGATGAGCACCGGCCCGGTCGTCCTCTGGCTGGTGATCTGGATCGCCGCGTTCACCTGGTCGGCGATCCAGCCGCGCGACGAATTCACTTGGTTTCTGGAAACCTTTCCCGCCCTGCTCGGCCTCGCCGTGCTCGCGATCACCCGAAGACGCTTTGCGCTGACGCCGCTGGTCTACTGGCTGATTCTCGCACACAGCCTGATCCTGATGATCGGCGGGCACTATACTTATGCCGAGGTGCCTCTGTTCGATCGCTTCTCGGAATGGTTCGGCTGGGGCCGCAACAACTATGACAAGCTCGGGCATTTCGCTCAGGGCTTCGTGCCCGCGATGATCGCGCGCGAGGTTTTGCTGCGCAAGCAGGTGGTCAACGGGCGACGCTGGTTGCACTTCCTGGTGGTGTGTTTCTGCCTGGCCTTCAGCGCATTCTATGAGCTGGTCGAATGGTGGGTCGCGGTTCTCACCGGCGACGAGGCGAACGCCTTTCTCGGCACCCAGGGTTACGCCTGGGATACCCAGTCGGACATGGCCTGGGCGCTAGGCGGCGCGATCCTGGCGCCGGCCTTGCTCGCGCGCTGGCACGACCGTCAACTGGCGCGGTTGATTCCGGCCATGTCTACGAATCGATCCGCCCACGCCGCTGATATTGTTTCATAAAGGCCATGACCTTTTTTACATAGTCGCGCGTCTCGCGGTAGGGTGGCACCCGGTTGCCATGGTCGCGCACCGCGCCGGGGCCGGCATTGTAAGCCGCCAAGGCCAGTTTCAGGTCATCGTCGAACACCGCAAGCAGCTGTTTCAGGTAGCGCGCGCCTGCCTCCAGGTTCTGACGCGGATCGGTGCGATCGGAGACCCCGAGCCGGCTTGCGGTGTCGGGCATCAACTGCATCAGACCTACCGCGCCGACCTTCGAAACCGCTCTCGGATCATAGGCCGATTCGGCCCGCACGATGGCATGCAGCAAGGCCTCGCTGACGCCCTGACGGCGCGCGGTCTCGGCGATCAGCGGCGCATAGCGTTTCTGATTGCGGCGAAAGGCTTGGTAGTCGACCACGCGGCGGACTTCGTCCCGGTAGCGCTTGGTCTTCCATTCCAGACGGTAATATGATTTCTTCAGCGGCTTGTTGGTGAAGGTTACGTTGCCGAAGCGGTCGACGTATTTGTAGACCTCGGCACGCGCCGGAGCGGCGAGCCACAGCGCCAGCAACGACAAGAGCAGTCGTTCAACAGCCGTCATCGCAGCCCATCTCGTCGAGGATCCGGCGCAGGTCTTCGGCGGTATCGACGCCCCTTCCCGGACGTTCGTCGGCGCCGCGCACGGCGATCCGGTAGCCGTTCCACAACACGCGCAGCTGTTCCAGCGCCTCGGCCTGTTCCAGCGGAGAAACCGGCAGGTTCGCATAGATCTTCAGAAAGCCGACGCGGTAGGCATACAGGCCGATATGACGCATCGCCACATGGGCCTTTGGCAGGCTGCCGATGCCGTTGGCGAAGTGCTCCCGGTACCAGGGAATCGGCGCGCGGCTGAAGTAGAGGGCGTAGCCATGACGGTCGCTGACCAGCTTGACGACGTTGGGGTCATCCAGCTCGCCTATGCTTTCGAGCGGCGCGCCGAGCGTCGCCATCACCGCGTCGCTGTGTCCCGAAAGCGCGCGCGCGACCTGGGTGAGCAGTTTCGCCGGCATGTCGGGTTCATCGCCCTGGAGATTGACGACGATCTCTTCGTCGCTCCAGCCCCGGCGCTCGACGACCTCGACGATGCGGTCGGTGCCGCTGGGATGGGCGGGGTCGGTCATGCAGGCGTCGAAACCCGCCGCGGTGACCACCCGCTCGATCCGTTCATCGTCGGTGGCCACGATCACTTCACGCGCGCCGCTGGCGCGCGCGCGCTCGCAGACGTGCAGGATCATCGGCCGCCCGCCGATCTCGCGCAACGGTTTGCCGGGCAGCCGGGTCGACGCATAACGCGCCGGAATCACCACTCGGAATGCACTCATGCCTTGCGCAACGCCTCTACCTCGTCAAGGCTGAGTTTACGCGCTTCGTCGACCAGCATCACCGGAATGTCGTCACGGATCGGAAAGCCCAGGCCGTCGGCCAGGCAGACCAGTTCCGCCTCTTTCTTGCGATACAGCAGCTTGCCCTTGCACAGCGGGCAGACGAGAATGTCGAGCAGGTGTTTGTCCATTGATTCCCTCAGGTATCGTCAGGTCGCGGAAGCGTCGATCGACGCCAGGATTGGAGTTTCTCGCGCAACAAGCGGCGCAGGCCGATGAAGGCCAGTTCGTTCAGGTGCAGATCCACGCGCACCTGCCAAGCGTCCTCGAGCCCGAATCCGCGGCATTTTACCGCATCCTTCTCGGTCATCAGAATCGGAAGCGACGGCTCGAAGCGCAGCTCTTCCGGGTGGTAGGCGTGGTGGTCCGGGAACGGGTGGCGAACGACCTCGATACCCGCTCGCTCCAGGGTCGCGAAGAAACGCTCCGGGTTGCCGATGCCAGCCACCGCATGCACCCGCCGACCGGAGAAAGAGGCGATCGGCCAGCGCTCGTCGTCCGCGTCGAGCGCGGCGAGATCGCGGATCCGTACCGCCATCCCGAATCGCACCCGCTCGTTGCCGTTGTACAGCACCATATCGACCGCGTCGAGTCGGGAACGCGGTTCACGCAACGGACCGGCCGGCAGGCAGAGGCCGTTTTCCAGCCCGCGCGCGGCATCAACCACGGCCAGTTCGAGGTCGCGCCGCAAGCGGTAGTGTTGCAGACCGTCGTCGCTGAGCAGGACATCGACATCGGGATGCTCGTCGAGCAGTTGCCGCGCCGCGGCGGGCCGATCCGGACCCACGCACACCGGCACGCGACAACGCCGCGCGATCAGACAGGGCTCGTCGCCGCCCAGACGGGCATCGCAGTCATCGCCGAGCGACAGCGGCCAATGCGACGATTCGCCACGGTAGCCGCGCGCGACGACCCCGGGGGTCCATCCCATGGCGCGCAATTCCCCAACCAAATGAATGACCAGCGGGGTCTTGCCGACCCCGCCGACCGTAAGATTGCCGACCACGATCACCGGCACCGGCAGGCGTTTCGATGGCAACAAGCCGTGCCGGTAGAGGCCGCGACGCAGCCGGACCAAGGCGCAAAACAGCAGCGACGACGGCCACAGCAAGCAGGCCAGCGGGCCACGACGCCGGAAATGACGCGGGCTGCGCATATCGGGCCGGATCCGCCGATCGCCGGGCGATGCCGGAGGATCAGTCGCCCTTCCCCGCCGTGCTGGTCGCGATGCTCATGCGGTACAGGCCAAGCTGCGAGGCAGCGTCCATGACGCGCACCACCGATTGATGAGTGGCATTCGCATCGGCATCGATGACGACCGGGATATCGGTCTTGCCCCGGGTGACCTTCTCGATCGCCCGCTTCAGCGTATCGATATCGGTGTTGATGAGTTCGCGGTCATTGAGATAGTACTTGCCGGTCGCGCTGACCGTGATGTCGAGGCGCTCGCGGTTCTTCTTGTCGAGCGTCTTCTGGGCGCTGGCCTCGGGCAGATCCACCTTGATGCGCGACTGCTTGTCGAAGGTGGTCGAGACCATGAAGAAGATCAGCAGCAGGAAGACCACGTCGATCAGCGGCGTCAGGTTGACGTCCGGAGTCTCACGACGACGACGACGGAAATTCATCGCTCAGCCTCCCGCCACGTCGCGCTGACCCTGGATCATCTCGACCAGTTTCATCGCCTCGGCCTCCATGCCGAGCACCAGGTAATCCACCTTGCCCTGAAAGTAACGCAGGAACATCAACGCCGGGATCGCCACCGCGAGACCGGCGGCGGTGGTGATCAGCGCCTCGGAGATGCCGCCGGCGAGCACCGCCGGGTTGCCGACACCGGCGTGGGTAATCTCGGAGAACACCTTGATCATGCCGATCACGGTGCCGAGCAGACCGAGCAGCGGCGAGATCACGGCAATGGTGCCGAGGGTGTTGAGGTAGCGTTCGAGCCGGTGGACGACATGACGACCGGCATCCTCGACCGCCTCTTTCATCACCTCGCGCGAGGCATGGCGGTTCTGCAGGCCCGCCGCCAACACATAGCCCAGCAGGGATTCCTTGGCCAGCGCATCGATGTGTTCCTTGCGCAGACGGCCGTTGCGGTGCATCTTCCAGATCTGCGCCACCAGGTTGTCGGGCATCACGGCCTTCTTGCGCAGACTCCACAAGCGCTCGGCGATGATCGCCGCCGCAATGATGGAACAGGCGATGATCGGCAGCATCAGCCAACCACCGGCTTTGACGAGTTCAAACACGGTTAGCTCCTTTGGATGTATTCGGATTCCGGCTCCGGGACGAACCGGGTCATTCTACCTTGGAACGCGGCGACAATTCAGCTCCGCAGGCCGCCGGTATCGCACCATGATGCCAGAAGCGCCGCCGGCGCGCGCGAAAACAACCCACCCGCGTCGTTCCCCGACCGAACGCCAGGTGGATCTCGCCGCTGTCGCTGACCGCCAGGGTGCGCGCGCCGGCGGCTTTCCAGCGCGCGACGACGGCTTTTCGCGGAAAACCCCAGCGGTTCAGAAAACCGGTGGTGAACACCACCAGCCCGGGATGCGTCGCGGCGACGAAAGCGGGGCTCGACGAGGTGGCGCTGCCATGGTGCGGAGCGATCAACACATCGACCGGAAGCCTGTCCGCGAAATAATGGCGCAACTGCGTTTCCGCCGCCGCCTCGATATCGCCCGTCAACAACACCGAGGCCCGACCATTGTCGACGCGCACCACGCAGGAAGCGTTGTTGCCACGCCAAAAGCCGGGCGCGGTCGGCCACAATACCTCGAAATCGACCCCGTCCCACTGCCAGCGCTGCCCGGCGACACAGGCCCGGCCCCGCCCCGGATAGTCCGGAACCGGCTCGCCGAACCACATCTCGCGCACTGGGACGCCAGCGGCCAGTACACGCGCGCCGCCGGTATGATCCTTGTCGTCATGGCTCAGGATCAGGCGATCGATACGCCGCGCGCCGACCGCCCGCAGCCACGGCAGCAGACTGTGCTCCGCCGCCGCGCGCCCCGCCGGATAGGCCGGCCCGGTGTCATGCACCAACAGGTGATGAGCCGTTCGCACCACCACCGCGCTGCCTTGGCCGACATCGAGAATATCGACCTGAAATGCACCGGACATCGCTTCCGGCGGCTTCACCAGCGGCCACGCCAGGCCCAGCAGCAACGGCGCCGCGGCCAACGAGCGCCCGGGAAAGCCGCGTGGCATCAGCAACAGACCCAAACCCAGCGCGACGGGCGTCAACCCCTCCCAGTGGATCGCGCCGGGAGACCAGGCCGCCAGTGGCAAACCGCCGAGCCAGTCGACGAAGCCCCACGCCGCTTTCAGCACCTGTTCCGCAAGCCCGGCGATCCCATCAAACAGCCGCGAATCGATCCAGGCGCCCGGCATCGCCAGCAGCAGCAATGGGATCACGACGAACGAAAACAGCGGGATCAGCACCAGGTTGGCGAACGGCGCGACCAGTGAGATCTGGCCGAAAAACAGCAGCAGCAACGGCGCCAGTCCCAACCCAATCATCAGCTGCACGCGCAGGAAGGTCCGCGCGACGCCCCGCCGTCGACCGGACAACGCCAACAGGATCAGCGCCACCGCACCGAACGACAACCAGAACCCGGCCGACGACAAAGCCAGCGGATCGACCAGCAAAACCAATAAAGCGGCCAACGACAGGGTACGCAGCGGCTGCGCGACCCGCCGGCCGAAGCGCGCGCCGACGACCACCGCCAACATCGACAGCGCGCGCCGTGTCGGAATCGCAAAACCGGACAACAGCGCATAAGCCAGACCGCCGAACCAGCCGGCCGCGGCCGCCGCCAACGGCGCCGGGCACCACAACATCAGGCGCTCCGATCGCCGCCAGACGAGACCCGCAAGCAGAAAGAACAAACCAGCGACGATGCCGATATGCAGACCGGAGATAGCGATCAGGTGGCTCACACCGGCACGCGCCAGACGCTCACGTTGGGCCGGCGTGAGCAGGCTGCGATCGCCGATCGTCAAGGCCACGGCGATACCGGCCAGCTCCGGATCCGCGATTCGACGCACGAGGTAGTCACGAATGCGCAGGCGCATGCGATCGACGATGCCATGCGGACCACCATCGCCCAACCAGCGATTCCCGGCGTTGGAAAGCACATAGCCGCGCGCGCCGATCCCCTGTTCGAACAACCAACGCTCGTAATCCCAGCCACCCGGGTTCATCAGCCCGTGCGGCGGCTTCAGGCGAACCCGCAACCGCCAGCGCGCCCCCGGCACCAGCGCCCGGGCCGGCTCGCGCCAGCTCAATGACACCCGCCTCGGCACGGCCACCTCGCGTCCCTCCCATTGGCTCCGTCGAACCACAAAGACGAAACGCCAGTTCCGCCCCTGCTGCCTCGGAAGACCCGCAACCCGCCCTTGCAGCCACAGCGCGCGACCGGCAAGTTCGGGAACCAGCGGCGACGGCGCCCTGAACGTCTCTAGAATCAGCGTCCACGCCAGACCGATGACGAACGCGGAAAGCAGCCGCCACGGGCGGGCTACACCGGAGGCCCATCGCCAATGAATCCAGAGCGCGAACACCCACAACAAAAGCCAAGCAGCGAGTCCGCGGCGACCGGGCAAGGCCGGCACGCGCAAGGCAAGCCAGACGCCCGCACCGAACGCGGCGACCAGGAAGGGAAAGCGATCGATGCGCATGGCAGGCGTTCCACTCAGCTCCTTGTATAGTCGTCGCCCATGAAGTTCCGGATTTTCGCTTGCTTCTTGTTCCCACAAGAAATTTTCTTCCGTTGCCCGTAATCCCTGATACGGGACACCTTCAGAAAATTCCTTGTGAAAACCATCTCCTGCGCGATCATCACATGAATTCATGAAATTTCCGGGCCAAGCCTTTGAAACCAGGAAATCTCAAGCAAAATTGCCCTGCCGTGTCTCGTCAGGTCAATGGCCAGGTAAGCGCGATCGTCCGGAAGCGGTACGCTTGACCGTGCAGCTGCCGATTACTCCAGTTATACTATTTTATATAAGCAGTCTGTCGGGGCAAGGAATCGCCTGTCTGGAGCGGTCCGGGAAATCCGGTTCACCCGCGCCGTGGGCGCTCCCGAGCCCGGCGGGCCGGCAGCAGCATCCGGTGGCATCACCGCGCGCCGGACCGAGGCGCGAACGACAGGGAAGCTCGCCCCGACCACGAGCCAGATCCGACATGCCCAAAGAGTTCATCAAACGCCTCACGCCAGATTCTGAGAAACTCCGTACACACAAGCACTTGCGCATCTTCGGAAAGCTGCTGCACGACCCCGGCCTGTGGCATATCAACCGTCGCTCGGTGGCCATGGCCTTCGCCATCGGCCTGTTCTGGGCGATGATCCCGATGCCTTTCCAAATGGTCGCTGCGGCGGCCAGCGCCATCGTGCTGCGCGTCAACCTCCCGATCTCGGTAGCCCTGGTCTGGCTGACCAACCCGCTGACGATGCCGCCCATCTTCTATGCCACCTATCGCATCGGCGCCTTTCTGCTCGGCACGCCGCCGGTCGCCAACAGCGCCGAATTCTCGCTCGAATACCTGGAACACAGCCTTTCGATCATCTGGGCGCCGTTGCTGCTGGGCAGCATCGTCACCGGCCTCGTGCTCGGCGCGCTCGGGTATGTCGCACTGCGCCTGCTGTGGCGTCAGAACACCCTGAAACGCTGGCAGACACGCTGCGCGCTGCGTAAGCGCCGCGCGCAACCCCTCAAACGCCATAGTTGACTGGGCCACTGGGTTATTTATACTCGTCGCCCATGAATTTTCGGATTTTCGAGACCGTTCCTCGCGCCCGTGGGCCAGGCGCGGAAACGAGTCATAGCCCATTCTATGGCGAGTTTCCGCAACAACGCCCACGGGTGCGAGGGGCGGTCGCAGTGACCGAAAATTCGTGGGCGACGAGTATATACTCGTCGCTCTCTTGCATTCCATCAAGCGAGCCGCGCCATCATGTCGAAACCCCGTTCCCCGCGCCAGATCATGCGTTCGATCCTCCAACGCATCGCGACCGGCCCCGAGCTGAGCAAGGATATCGCCGAGGACGAAGCCCGCGCCGGCATGGACGCGATCCTCAACCAACAGGTGGACGAGGTCCAGGCCGGAATCTTCTTCATCGCCCTGCGCATGAAACGGGAAACCGACGAAGAGAACCGCGGGGTCCTGTCCGCGATCATCGATGCGAGCGATCGCGTCGTCGCCGACGTCGATGAAGTGGTCGATATCGCCGATCCCTACGACGGCTACAACCGCAGTCTGCCGGTCTCGCCGTTTCTGCCGGCGCTGCTCGCCGAATGCGGGGTCCACGCGGTATGTCACGGCCTCGACGAGGTCGGTCCCAAATACGGCATCACGCACCGTCATGTATTGCAGGCCGCCGGCGTCGATGTCGACAAAACCCCGGCCGAGGCCGCCGCGCGGCTTTCCGATCCCGACCTGGGCTGGGCCTATGTCGACCAGGCGCGTTTCGCGCCCAAACTGCACGATCTCGTCGACCTGCGCGCGCGCATGGTCAAGCGTAACGTCATCACTACCGTCGAGGTACTTCCAAGACCGATCTCCGGACGCCAACGCACCCACTTCGTCACCGGTTATGTACACAAGCCGTATCCACCCATCTATGCCATGCTCGCGCGCCATGCCGGCTTCGACAGCGCCCTGCTGATCCGCGGCGTCGAAGGCGGTGTGATCCCGTCCCTGCGCCAGCCGGGCCGGTTCTTCCACTATCACGGCGCCGGCGAACTGATCGGGGTCGATACCGACCCGCTCTCCCTGGGAATTGAACAAGAACTGCGCGCCCCGCCCCTGCCCTCGGATCTGCCGCCCAATCCCGATGCCAGCGACGAGATCACCCTGCCGGTCGACCGCCGGGCCGCCGCGCGCGCCGCCGCCGAACAGGGCCGGGCCGCGCTCTCCGGCGCCCGGGGCGCGGCCTATGACGCCCTGGTCTATTCCAGCGCGCTGATTCTGCACCATCTCGGGCGTTTCGACAGCCCGCGCGCGGCGGCGGAGTCCGTGCGCAAGGTGCTCGACAGCGGCCGGGCCGCCCAGCGCGTGGCCTGACGATGAGCAGACAATACATTACCGTCGCGCGGGTCGGCGAGCTGAAACCCGACACCATGAAACGCATCCTCGTCGACGGCCGGCGCCTGCTGCTGGTCCACGCCAATGGCCGCTATCACGCGGTCGACGAGATGTGCAGCCACGAGGAATCCTCACTCTACCTCGGCTGCGTCCAGGACGGCCGCATCAAGTGTTCCTTGCACGGCAGCCGTTTCGACCTGACCAGCGGAGAAGCTCTGGACGAACCCGCCGATGCGCCGATCGGCGTACACGCGGTGCGCATCGATGGCGACGAGATCCAGGTCGCGCTGTGTGACTGACAGAAACGACACTGCCATAACTGCCAATCTGACAGTCATGGCAGCCGCCTCCGCCTGTCTCCTTGACTCCATACCCTATTCCCTCTCCGGGAACCCACCTCGTGGTCTACTATTTTTCAAGCACTTGCGTTAAATCAAAGAATTCAATAAAAGTTGGCACGATTATCGCTTTAGTCATGCCTGAGTTATTCAGCAACAGCCGGCGAAGGCCGTGTTACGAGCACCGATGACACGCTGCCGGTCATTGACAAAAACCGAACCATCGGCGCGATAACCCACAAACATCACGAGGACAGAACAAGAGAAATGACCACCCCACTGACACCTTGGGGGCTTGCCGCGCTGCTGTTGCTGGGCAGCGGCAGCCTGCCGGCTGCAAGCAAACGGGTCGGCATCACGCCGACGATGCAAGAGGTACGCTTCACGCTGGATGGGAAATCCTATCTCATCGAGCGCAATCAGGATCCCAAGGCCAGGATCGATCCGGCCTATGCGCGCACCTCGCGGCCCTGCCCGCCCTTCTGCATCCAGCCGATGCATCTGGCTCCCGGTGTCGAAACCATCGGCGAACTGGAGCTGATCGAATACCTGGTGCGCATGGCGAAGGGAGAAAACATCCTGGTGATCGACTCGCGCACCGCCGACTGGGCCAACCGCGGCACCATCCCGGGCGCGGTGAACATCCCGTGGACCCGTCTCAGCGAGGCGCGAGGCGCAAACCCGCTGGCCATCTCCGACCTGCTGGTCGAACGCTTCGGCGCGGCCGAGCAAGAAGAGGGATGGGATTTCCGCCACGCCAGGACCCTGGTGTTGTTCTGCAATGGCATGTGGTGTGGCCAATCGCCAACCAACATTCGCAGCCTGCTGAAACTGGGTTATCCGGCGGACAAGATCAAATGGTATCGGGACGGCCTGCAAGGCTGGAAGATTCTGGGCTTCAATACCGCCAGACCCCGATAGAAACGAGCATCCTCGTGCGACATTTTGGCGGCCTTGGCCGCCATTTTTTTTCCCCTTCATCGCTCACCCACGCCATGCGTCTCCGTCTCCGGGCAAGACAGGACTACGCCGTCGGCAGACTGATCTCCTTCAGGTAACGATACAAAGAACGTTCACTGACTCCGAGTATCCTCGCCGCCTCACGGCGGTTTCCATCGGCCTGTGACAAGGCTTCAAGCAGGGTTTCGGTCGACGGCCGGCGCGCGCGACGGCGCAGCAAGGCCTTGTCGCCGACCGGCGGGACGGAACGCCGCGGGGACTCCGATGGCGCACGATCCTCCTCGCGATCGATGACAATATGATCCGGCGTCAACGCATCGCCGGCGGCCAGTATCAAGGCGCGCTCGATGACATTGCGCAGTTCGCGGATATTGCCTGGGTAATCGTGGTCCAACAGGGCCTCTAGCACGTCCGGCGCCAACGGCAGATGCTGTTCCCCGTTCTCCAACATGCCGAGAAAATGTTCCGTCAGCGCGGCGATATCGCCCTTGCGCTCGCGCAGCGGAGGGATGGTGACCGGAAACGCCGAAAGCCGATAGTACAGGTCTTCACGGAAACGGCCCTGTTGCGACAGGGTGCGCAGATCCTTGTTCGTGGCGGCAACAATGCGCACATCGACCTGGCGGTATTCGGTTTCGCCGATGCGGCGTATCGTTCCGCTTTCAAGCACCCGCAGCAGCTTGGTTTGCAGCTCTGTCGGCAACTCCCCGATCTCGTCAATGAACAGGGTTCCTCCGTCGGCGGCCTCGATCAATCCTTGTTTACGCCGATCCGCGCCGGTAAAGGCCCCTTTCTCGTAGCCGAACAGCTCGCTCTCGATCAGCTGTTCGCCGAGGACACCGCAATCGACCACGACGAAAGGACGATCCCAACGTTTGGAATACTGATGCAGATACTGAGCGACGCACTCCTTGCCAACGCCGCTTTCACCCAACAGCAAAACCGTCGTGCGGGTGCCGGCGACACGTTGCAGCAGGCTGATCACATGCAGCATCTGCGGTGACCGGCCGATCAGCAGGGTCGGCACGTCCGGACGCTGGATGGTGGTCATGCTTTCGCCCATGAACTCGATACGGCCGTCGGCGTCGCGCAAAGGCGTCGCCGAGATCCGAACCCGCTCCTCGGCGCCATTCTGATCGTAATGCACATGGATGACCTGAGTCGCCTCTCCGACGCCAAAGACATGTTCCAAAGGGCAATGCTCGCCATGTTGGCTGCAGGGACATTCCGAACGATGCGAGATCTCGTAACAGTGGCGACCGATGACCTCCCCGGTTTCGTAACCGAACTGGCGGGCGTAGCGACTGTTCGCCGCGCGGATCCGGTATTGCTTGTCGATTACGACAAAAGGATCCGGCAGGCTCTCGATGATCTGATCGCAAGTCGGCCCATTCTCCGGCTTTTTCTCCATCCCTCTCCTCCTTCCGATCGGGCAGCGGCACAATCGCGCGGCACCGCCGTAGCCGGTTCCGCGGTACTTGAACCGATCTACGAGGGTGAGCATGCCAAATCATTGATTTTTCATAACTACTCAGCGAGCAGGCCAAATAAAGGGTAACCGCTCAGATCACCGCTGAAATGCGTCAGATCAAGGCAAAAAATGGGATTTACAAGAGTAAATGACCATTTTTGAACGCAGAGCTGGCGTATTTCAGCGGTTAGCTGAGTAGTTA
>Ga0256832_1000522_pt1 | contig 24995 bp, 13 predicted proteins | sample 134614metaG_FD_190534 | JGI IMG/M metagenome (GOLD analysis project Ga0256832, IMG submission 190534) | Hydrothermal vent microbial communities from Lau Basin, Pacific Ocean - 134-614 | ecosystem: Environmental > Aquatic > Marine > Hydrothermal vents | place: Pacific Ocean: Lau Basin | collected... | reverse complement strand
TATGTCCGCTTTAATCGCTTTCGGAATAGTAGGCAAATCAAAAATGCCTTCCAACTTTGCAGAAACTAAACCGGATTCAATAATCAAAAACTTATTGTTCGGGTCTGCCAAATCTAAAGAAATATTAGCAGAATCAAGTCTGTAGGAATCTGTTTTGTCTATGAGCCGGACATTTTTGACCAAGGCAGCGCCGGTAAGGGTTTTGGCATTTTTGCCCTTCAGGTTTAAGTCAAACTCACCGGTAATAATTAGCGGCTTTTTTGCCAAGTTTAACTTATACAAGTCGAGTTTTTTGACCTTTGAATCAAAATTGTACTTGGCAATCGAATCCGTAAAATCCACGGCTCCATTAAAGTCAAAATCGAAGTCCTGATTATGGCTTTTTAAAGTCCCATCGAAAAAGTTTTTTTCTAATTTCCCATTTAAGAAAATATCTTTGTACTCATAGTTCTTGTAGGTCAAGTGCTGGATGGTGCCTTCTAAAATAGCATGGGCATTGTGCAATCTGATGCCGCCCCCTTCTTTGACCGAAGAATGGAAAGTAATACGCCCCAGCTTGTTGTTATCAAACCATTTGCCCAAGTCAAAGTCATCGACGGAGAGTTTGCCCGAATATTTGGCCTGTTCGGTGCCGTTTTTGATGTCCAAATTCATATCTCCTTGGATGGTGCCGATATCGGTTTCTAATTCACCGAAAGCCACAAAGTCTTTGAAGAATCCTTCAAACTTACCCTTAAATCTCAATTGGCCTAGACTGAAAACACTTTTAGGCGGTTGAAAATCGGGCAAAAGCATTTGGAGCGTATGGACATCCGTATGGAGTTGTTTGATGTCCAAGTTAAGAGAAGCATGTGCTTTGTCGAGGATATTATTTGCTTTTAGGTTGCCCAATAGGGATAGATTCCCAAGTGACAATTCTAAGTTATTGGCTTTCGGATTGGCGACTTTTCCGAATAGATTGCCGGAGATGTTGATGGTTTTATTCCTATGTAGCCGGAAAAACTTATTGTTATCCAATTTTTTTGCAAAATACAGTATGTCTCGAATGGCGATTTTGCTCTTTGTGAGATTGAGTTTTAAAAATACATCTTCCTTAAAGTTTTTAAAGGCCTGAAAAGAATTGTACTTTAGAGAGAGAAAGTTTTTTATTTTGGTGCCTTCATCTAAGCTTTGTTTGGGGGTTTGGAGTAAAAAGCCTTCGACCCGTGTTTCTTGGTTGTCCAAAGTTAGTTTTTTAGCCGCAAGGCGCTGAATCTCAAAACCGGATTGCTCTTTCAGGCTGAGTTGGTTAATGGTCGTTGACAATTTCTGATCCTGAAAATTGAAATGTTTGATATTCAGATTGATGTCTGACAAGTCCAAGTGATTGAAATCGACGACATGGATGAGTAGGGTGTCCCTAGTCAAAGATTTTGCAAAATTGTCAGAAGAAAACCTTCCGGAACTCAAGGATAGGTTTTTGATGGCGATGGAAAACGGTTTGGTGGCAGCTTGGGTTGGTGTCGAAGTACTATCCACAAATTTGGGGATATGCTTGAAAGTGGAAAATAAGGGATGATCCAACTCCACGTTATTGAGAACAAAACGATTTTGATTCAAGTCTATAGAATCCACCAAGATTTCGCCATAATACAAGAAGGCATCCATATTTTTTTGAGTCCGTTCATCTTCCTTGCGGAAATGGACTTCATCCAGGGTGATTCTTTTTAACGCAAGTGAAAGCTTTGGCTTGGTTTTAGGCTTGTCTCCCTTAAAATAGTCCAATATAAACTGGCCATTATAGGCCAAAGAATCCGCCGGTCGATGCCAATAAATATTGGCTTTTTTTAGTTGTATTTCGTTGATTCTAAGCTCATTATGAAGTAAGGAGAGCGCCCCTTCTTCAAGTGAAACTTGTACTTTTTGGGCATACAGCAAGGTGTCTTGTTGACGATCTTCCACATAAAGGTCTTTGAGCCAAAAACCATTGAGCAGGCTAAATTTGAAAGCGGAGATGCTGATTTCTGTATGTAATTCGGATTTTAGTTTTTGAATGGTTTTGTCCTTGATATAGTTTTGGACGGCCGGAAGCTGGATAAGGAAGGCAATTAAGAGAAAAAGGAAGACCAAAATAATACCAATCCTTTTCGGCCATTTGACCAAAAAGCGATAAAATTTCTCTGTCCTCGTGCGTTTAGGACGGTTGTTTTTATCCTTTTTCTCTGTTTGCATTACCCTACTAACGTGTGAACCAATATACAGTTTCTCCGATTGGCTGTGTTTTAACTTTAATTTAACCCTATGTTTTTGGGAAGGTTTGAGCGGTAGATTTTTGTCGCTACATTTGTAGTGCGTGCACAAAGGTAGAAAGAATTAGGAAGAAGGTGAGAAGCAAGAAAAAAAAAATAAAAATGTCCTACCCAAAATTAGGTAAAAAATGAAATATCGAAAAAATGGATATATAAAAAAATGTTTGTAACAACCTAATAATCAAAGAGTTATGATGGGATTTAAATAAAATTTGTGTCTTTTTAGGTGAACGCTTAGCTTTGTGATGCACAAAGGACAATTCTTTTCTGTCCAATTCTAGCAATAAACAAATTGCCATCTATCGTTAGTTTCGCAATTTATTTATAGATTTGCGTATAAATTTCCCAGATTTATTGAGTTTTTTTCTCTACTGAAGGCAGCATTAAGCCTGAAAAGCGAATCTCATAACAAAACAAAGACTTATGCGACAATTACTTGCACTGCTAGTGCTACTCTGGACTGTAAACACAATCGATGCTCAAATTACGCCCTGCAACAGCAGCGATCCCTTGGTGTACGATAATTGTACGGCAGCATGTACCGTCTGTGATATAGGATTATTGTCGGGATATGTCGGTAACTCCAGTGCGTGGACAGCAGATAATGCGGCTGCCTTGGCAGGCTTTTGCAATGATAATGGTACAATCGAGAATAATGGTTGGGTTGCTTTTGTGGCCAGCTCTTCGGTATTGGAGATAAAGATTGTCTATTCTAATTGTACCGGCTCAAGTAATTCCTCTTCGCAGGGCTTACAAGCGGCTATTGTTTCTTCGCCGGATTGTAGTACTTTTACGACATTGGCTTGTAAATATACCGCTACTGCAGCAGCGAATGATTCATTTAATTTGGTTGCTAATAACTTGGTGGTCGGACAGACCTACTATGTGATGTTAGATGGGTTTGCCGGATCGGTCTGTGATTTTACGGTTGAGGTGATTCAAGGTGCGGGTAGTCCGGCGGTCGGTCCTTCTACACCGATTACGGGGCCGCAGCAGCTTTGTCCTAATGAGGCCGGTCAATATACTTTTGGCCCGGTCACCGGAGCCTATTATGCGACGGTGGATTTGCCGCCCGGTGCGACGATAAATGGAGAAAACCCGGCCATCATAACGTTAGATGCGATGACTCCGACGTCGTTCTATGTGGACTTCGGCGCAAATGAGACATCCGGTCAGATATGTATGACTCCATTTAATGGTTGTAATACGGGTACTCAGGAATGCTTTCCCGTGACCATAGCCGCTATTCCACCGACCCAATTAGAACCGGACACGGTGTGTTATGGGGAGACTTATACCGGTATAGACGGTAATACCTACACCAATAATACGACCACTACCTATCCTGTAGATTTTCCGATTCAGGCTTTGTTTGGAGGGGGGGCAACACAAACGTGTGACAGTATTGTAAATATCAATATGGTGTATTTGCCTAATATGGTGGTCAATTCTCCGACGGTTTATGCTTGTGAAGGGGATACGATTTATATAGGAAGTACGCCTGTTTGGCAGACGGGACAGCAAAGCATTGTGGCGCAGTCGCAAAATGGATGTGATAGTACCGTCAATGTCTATGTTCAGTTTATTGATAACAGTGCTTCCGCAAATGGGCCCTTGAGTATTGATTGTAATAATAATGCCCAGTTGGTGGGGTCAGGAACCACGGGGGGAAGTTATGAATGGTATGATCCCAATGATGTCTTGTTAAGTAATACTACGACGGCATCAGCCACCATTGATGGAGACTATTATTTCGTAGTCACCAACACATCCAATGGAATGACTTGCAAAGATACGGCTTTCGCAACGGTGACAGCGGACTTTACACCGCCGGCTAATGTGACGGCATCGGCTGCCGGTACGATAGGTTGTGGCGCCAATTCATCCACGACCATCTCGGGGAGCTCATCCACACCGGGAGCCACATACGAATGGTTAGATCCCAGTGGGACTTCCATGGGCTCAACCAATCCTGCGACGGTGTCCCAAACGGGAACGTATCAATTTATTGCGACCAATCCAACAACGGGGTGTAAAGATACCGTTGATGTTTTAGTGCAAGCGGATGCTTCTATACCTAGTATATCAGCTACCGGAGGAATTATAGATTGTAATAACCCGATGGCGACCATTACGGCGACATCTACGACAGGAGGTGTGGATTATTCTTGGTCAGGGCCCGGTGCTTATACCTCCGCAAATGCAACCAATTCTGTTTCTACACCGGGAAGCTATTCGGTAACGGTGACAGACCCCGGCAATGGATGTACCAACTCTACCTCTGTGATTGTGGCAGATAGCACGGCTCCGCCTTCGATTGTGACCACCGGAAATATTGTCGGTTGTACGGGAGCGGCGGTTTCCATTACGGCTTCATCCAACACGGGTATCTCTTTTGATTGGTCCGGACCCGGAGGATATACTTCTTCCGTACAAAATCCTAATGATGTTGTCCTAGCCGGTAATTATACTGTGACAGTGACAAATCCGAATGGATGTACGAGCACAGACGTGGCCACCGTAAATTCGGATAACAATACGCCGGTGATTTCTTTGAGTGGAGGTATTATTTCTTGTACCAATGCGAATATCCAGGTCTCGGTCAGTAGCAATCCTAATACCGGCGTGGGTTATGCTTGGAGCGGCCCTAATGGTACGACTGAGACAACACCCATAATAAGTACATCTGTGCCGGGTACATATTCTGTAACGGTGACCAATACGACAAATGGGTGTACGACTACAGATGCTGTAGTGGTTGATGCAGATACCATTTCGCCAACGATTAATTTGATAGCAGATGATAATCTAATCAGCTGTACGAATCCGGATGTCCTGCTCACAGCCAACTCTAACGGAACGACTTATACTTGGTCCGGTTTGGGTATTGTTGGTTCGGGATCTTCGGCTACGGTGACACAAGGCGGCACCTATATGGTACAGGTAACCGGAACCAATGGTTGTAATTCCAGTGAGTCAATTGTGATTCAGGAAAACACCACCCATCCAGTGGTAACGGCTCAAGATGTTGATATTACTTGTATGGATCCCAATCCTACCATTACCGCTACTTCTGTTGCCGGAGCCAGCTATAGTTGGACAGGGCCGAATGGCTTTTCAGCCAATACAGCTTCTACTACGATTTCAGAAGGAGGCAGTTATACCGTAGTGGCCACCGATGGGACAAATGGATGTACCGGTACGACTACCATCATGGCCAATAATTTAGTTAATCAGCCATCACTTGTTATTACAGATGATAGCTTGGGGTGTGGTAGTGGGGCTATGGCTCAAATATCTGCGGTTACCTTGACGGCCAATCCTTCCTATAGTTGGAGCGGACCGAATGGATATACCGGCACAGGGAGTCTTGTTTCCGTTCAAGACACTGGTATCTATACTGTGACGGTAACGGATCCGGCCACCGGTTGTACGAATTCCGGAGTCGCTCATGTTTATCCTGATATGGATGCGCCCACGCTTACGACGCAGAGTGGATTGTTGAATTGTACTTATGCCGATGTTTCTTTGAGTGTCACTCCGGAGCCAAATGTGACTTATTCTTGGTCAGGCCCTTCCGTTAATCAAACCGGAACATCCATCCTAGTAAATACCTTCGATGTCTATACCGTCGTAGCCACAGCACCTAATGGTTGTACATCTTCTGCAACAGTCGTAGCGGTGGCGGATACCGTCGTACCGACCTTAACCGGACTAACCAAAACCAACGATTTGAGTTGTGCCAATCTTAGTGCAGATTTGTCGGCAACGACGAATGCAATTTTTTATGACTGGGCCGGACCCAATGGAGTCACTTCTAACAATATGCCGTACACTGTTTATCAAGGAGGAACTTACGATTTGGTGCTGACCGGTGCCAATGGTTGTTCGGTAACATCAAGCATTGTAGTTGATCAAGATACCATTACGCCCGATGTTGCGGTGGCAGATGGTTATATTGGATGCGGCACTCCGAATGCTAGTTTAGAAGCGACGTCAAATGCCAATATCACCGCCTATTCTTGGAGCGGCCCCAATAGCTTTACAGGCAATACGGCGATTGTAACGGCTTCTGAAGGTGGTATCTATACCGTTGAAGTGACTGCAGATAATGGGTGTACCAATACAGCTGATGCCTTGGTTAGTGATGATTTTACGGAGCCATTGGTTTCGGCGCAAGGCGGTACGTTGACCTGTACCGATACCCAAATTGATTTACAAGGGGGCTCCTTGACTACCGGTGCTACCGGAGTTTGGACAGATGCCGGCGGGGGAATAGTTGCCAATGATTTTACTTTTTCGGCAACGATACCCGGAGACTATACACTGACTGTGACCGGGCCCAATAATTGTGTACATGATACGACCGTGACGGTTCTAGAGAATACGACACCGCCTAGTGCTTCCGCAAATGCACCGGATGAATTAACTTGTACCAAGACCCAAGTGCAAATAGAAGGCAGTCCGAGTAGTGGGGTGGATTATAGCTGGAGCGGACCGAATAGTTTTGCTTCTACCGACCAAAATCCTACAGTCTCTGACCCGGGTGATTATACGCTTACTACGACTGATCCTGCCAATGGGTGTACTGCCACGGCTGTCGTCACTGTCAATTTGAATGCGGTCTTACCGGATTTATTGGCTAGTGGGGGAGATTTGGATTGTAATCAAACTTCCGTAAACTTGACCAGTTCTTCTAGCGTAAGTGTGACCTATAATTGGACGGGGCCGGATATCACCAATCCGGCATTGCAGAATCAGACGGTTTCTACGCCGGGGAATTATACCATTGAAGTGACCGCTGCCAATGGTTGTAAACACGATACGACCATCGTCGTGAATCAAGACATTGCTCCTCCGGCCAATGTGGTCGCCACAGGAGGTACTATTTTGTGTGGAAATCCAAACATTACCCTTTCGGGAAATTCAAGTACTGCCGGAGTGACTTATTCGTGGACGGATCCGGGAGGAGTACTGTATGACACACAGAATCCAACCGTAGATGCTACCGGAATCTATTTATTGACGGTAACGAATCCGGCCAACGGTTGTACGGCCACAGATACGACAGAAGTCAAGTTAGATGCGAATGCACCGGTGGCTTCCATTAGTGCAGATGGGGATTTGACTTGTAATAATTCCAGTGTAAACCTAACAGGTACTTCTAGTGCACCGGGTTCTACATTTGATTGGACGACCCCATCCGGAGCTAGTTTATCCGGTATGGGACCGCACAATGTGACAGAAGTAGGAAACTATAAGCTGGTGGTGACCGCACCAAACGGTTGTTCGGCTACACAAAATATATTCCCTGTGGATACGATTACACCCGGAGCGACGGCGGATGCTTTTGTCTTGACTTGTGCAGCGCCTAGTGGTACATTGACGGGAAATCATGCGCCCGGTTTGAGCGCAAGCTTTGCTTGGAGCGGCCCGAATGGGTATGCGAGTACCGATTCGATAGCTCAAAATGTGGTGGATGCAGGTATCTATACTTTGATAGTGACCAATAATCAAAACGGATGTTCTACTACAACTACAACCGAAGTAACGTCCATCCAAAATAATCCGGATGTATTTGCCAATGACGGCGTCTTGGATTGTACAAATCCTGAAATAACAATAGATGCCGGAAGCCAAACTGCCGGAGTGACCTTCTCCTGGACGGGGCCTGGTGGATTTACTTCTGACCAAGCGAAGCCAAAAGTAACCGTAGGTGGTCAATATACTTTAACTGTTTTTGAAGCGGCATCAGGTTGTTCTTCTCAGGCGATAGCCACCATTGTAGAAGACAAGAATCCACCTAACGTGTCGATAGATCCCGCCAATTTATTAATTACTTGTGCTGTTCCTAACGTCACTATTTTAGGCAATTCTACGACCACCGGTGTGACCTATGCTTGGTCAGGGCCCAACGGCTTTACATCCACGGATAGTCAACCAGTGGTAACCAATGCCGGGCTTTATACCTTGACCGTTACCGGCCCCAATGGGTGTACGGATACGGCCACCAAACAAGTGGATAAAGACAGTGATTTCCCGGACTTGGAGACTTCAGTCGATGGTATTTTGACTTGTGCCGTCAATCAAGTTGATATTCATGTGGTAGAAAAGACAGGCAAGAGTATGACTTATGTCTGGAGCGGCCCGGGCAGTTTTACAGGAACGAACGCAGATGAAACCGCTACACAACCCGGCATCTACCATGTCGAAGGGGAAGCAGCCAATGGGTGTAAAGTAAGCACTCAGGTTGTGGTGGAGATCAATGATACCCAACCGGACGCACGAGCAGGGGGTGGTTTTGAAATTGACTGTACGACTACGGAAGGAGTCTTAAATGCGGATGGCTCTGCGACCGGCCCAAATATTTCTTACCAATGGAGTACCAATCAAGGTCACATTGTGGATGGTGCGGATAAACCCAATCCGACTGTCGATGGAGCCGGCGACTACATTCTCGTGGTGACGGATGCGACTAATGGCTGTACCAATTCTTCTACGGTGACGGTCACAGCTAATTCGGAGATTCCAAGCAGTTTGAAATTTAGATTGCAGCAAGTATCTTGCTATGGAGAAAACGATGGTTTTGCTTTAATTGAAAGCGTAGTAGGGGGGACGCCACCATTTAAATATTCCTTTAATGGGGGACCATTTGATACCAAAATCAACTTTATGGATTTGGGCCCCGGAGATTATCCCATCTCTGTCGTGGATGCCAATGGTTGTAAGTTGAATACCGGAGTTTCCATAGTGGAGCCGGATTTGTTGACGGTGGATTTAGGGCCGGATCAACTGGTTACCTTAGGAGACTATGTGGAAGTGGAAGCTAAAGTAAAAGATACCAAACGAATAGCCGCCGTAGCTTGGGAGCGCATGGTAGATACTTCTTGTTTGGCGACCAATCCAATGGCTTGTTATAACCAAAATTTTGTGGCGTTGGAGACGACTGTTTTTGATGTTGCGGTGACAGATACTAGTGGATGTGCGGCCAGTGACCGGATGACAGTTTTTGTAGAGAAGCCACGAAATGTTTATTTCCCGAATATCTTTTCACCCAATGGCGATAATTACAATAATGGCTATGAAATTTCCACAGGAACGGGTGTAGCTGCCATTCAATCCTTTAGGATATTTGATCGCTGGGGCAATATGATTCAGGAAGTAACTAATATCCGGCCGGGACAAAATATCCTGATTTGGGATGGGACATATCGGGGCAAGATTGTCGATCCCGGTGTGATGATTTATAAAGCAGAAGTACTCTTCTCGGATGGTGAATTTAAGACCTACACAGGGGATATAACGGTGATTCGATAAGCGTTGAACCATCGGATGAAAGGGCGATAGTGCAAGTGGCGCTGTCGCCCTTTTGATTTCTTAGGGGCGCATTCGCTTGCGCAAAAAAATACCCAACCAAAATGACTTTCGGTTGGGTACAAACATGTTCAAAGATAGGAATTTTCTGAAAAGTCCCTGGATTATAATAGTCAATTGTGGGGAGAACCTTCACGTTTGTTGTCGGTATTGCTAGTAGCTTCGCTACCAGGGAGCTCTAAATACATCGTGCCATGGCTTTACCGATGAGTTTACTCAGGAAAGTACTCTATTCAAAAACTACCACAGGCAACTTTTCGTTAGAGAACCCACTGTTCTGTTGTTCAAGTGAAATCCATAGATTGTATGTAGTTATCATAAAGAAACCAAATATTTTTTTGTAGTCTCAGGAGCAAATTCTAACTTCCAACTTTTCGGAGTAAATTCATTGCTATAACAATGACTATCCTGCAAGAACCATGCAAAAATGTTGGCATGTATTGTTCCAAAGGCCTTGATACTGTTATGGTTAGGATTAAATAGGGGCGTATAAGATTTTTTCTTTTCAGGAAAAATGGACACTATTTAGATAAAATTTAAGGAATGTGTATTTGTTAGGTTTATCATGCAGGGAAAAGAAGGGATGCTGAATATCTTTTTTAGGTTCTTTTTTGTATTTGAACTTGCCAAAAGTTTAAAATGTCCGAAAAGTCCACTCTGCCGGAAATAAAAGCATGAAACAAAATTTTATTTGGCTACAATGCATAGTGGTGACAAGCAAAAAGAAACTTTCGACAGATAATTTACTCAAGTTGCTGTAGTTGCCCTTTTTGCACTTGTTTTTGCTAAAATTTTCTCACGTAGGGACGCACGGCCGTGCATCTCTACGTCAACATCCACAAAAATGCCTATTTTCTACCTAAAAATTGGGACACCTAAACAGTTACTTTATTTTTTTGTAAACCTTTGATCCTTAACCTTTTACCTTTAATTGCTGCCTAGCCGTTAGACCACAACACCGCTACATCGTTGGTTGCCTTCGGCGTTCAAGTAGCAAGATTTCTTTCCTGCCGACCTTTAACCTTTAACCCTTAACCTTTATTGACCGGTGGTTTTAGAAAGATATTTGAAATAAGGAATAAAAAAGATTCATGTTTTGATATGTAGAGCCTTGAAGATGAATGAATAATACATTGGAATAAAATTTATATTAATAACATTTCTCTTACGGTCTTTAATTTGTAGAATGGATAGGCGACCAATGAATGTGGATTAAATAACCCAAATTGATATACCCTGCATAGCTTAATTCCCCCCTTTTTTTTCTCTAAAGTTTAAAAAGACGAATTATGAAAGCAATTTTTACTTATACCCTGTTTTTGGGATTGCTATTATCAATGGCATCCTGCACCAAGGACAAAGATGGTCTGGTCGCTCCTAGCATCCAAGAAGGAATCCATTTTAGATACGATGGTGCATCTTTTGAACCGACCGAAGTGGACAAAAGCTATACCGATGGGAATGTATATTTTAAAGGAAGAGAAGAGCCTTCCCAAACGAGCATTAGTTTTATCATTCGAGATAGAATCGTAGAAGGTGAATACAACTTTGCTCAGATGCATAATGTGAGCATGAAATTTCAGCCCTATAATGATGAATTGTTTTTACCCGTTGCCGGAAAATTCAACCTATACGAATTGGACAAAGAAAGTGGACATTTGAAGGCCTTGTTTGATTGCGTTTTGAAGAGCAAAACGACCGGTCGAATCATTCAAATCACTGACGGAAGTATTAATATTGATTATTAACTATATTGACTAAATTTGTAGCCGAAAACTTCCTGCCAATTGGGTAGGAAGTTTTTTTTTGTTGTTATGAACGCTAGTTTTTGGTATAAAATACCTTTAAGACACCTCCCTGAGTTACGATTCTTCAGCTTTGCGCCATTCTGCTTCCGTAATACGTGCTTGGAGCCGCTGCACCAAGCCTTTTACCGTAAGGCCTTGTACCAAAATGGAGAAAATAACAATCACATAAGTAATGGTCAAAAATAAATCCCGGAATGGGTTATCCCCCGGAATAGAAAGTGCCAGCGCTATGGATATGCCCCCGCGCAAGCCCCCCCAAGTCATGATAATACCCGTATAGGGGACAAAGTTGAGCTTCTTGCGAAAAAATAAAATGGGCAACGATAGCGAAATATAGCGAGCCAGTAAAACAATGATAACGGATATCAAGCCCATGACCACATAGACCGGTTGCCAAGTCATTGCTATCATCTCCAATCCAATCATCACAAAGAGTATTGCATTCAAAAAGACATCCATCATCTCCCAAAACTTATCGACATACATTTCTGTAATCTCGGACATCGTGGTCGCCCGAAGCGTATCATGACCTACTATCAAACCCGCCACAACCATGGCCAACGGCCCGGAAAAATGTAGTTTTGACGCCAGTAAATAACCACCCATCACAATAGCCAAGGTCAACATGACTTCCACATCATAATTGTCTATGGCCTTCAGCATCAGATAAGCTACATAGCCCAACAATAGTCCGAGTGCGATGCCCCCGCCGACTTCCGTCAAAAGCAAATGCCCGACTTCTCCCAAGCCCACGCTTTCCCCACTATGATTAAAGGCCATACTGTAAATCGTGAGAAAGACAACCACACCGATGCCATCATTAAATAGTGATTCACCGACGATTTTGGTTTCCAATATTTTGGGGGCGCCTGCTTTTTTTAGGATACCCAAAACCGCTATCGGGTCGGTCGGCGATATCAAGGCGCCAAATAGCAAACACAATATAAACGAAGGGGAAAACCCCAAAAAGGGCAAGAGTAAATACACCAATCCCCCGATAACAAAGGTCGAAACCAGTACGCCAAAGGTCGCAAAGACCAAAATGGGGTAGCGCTGGATTTTTAATTGGTCAAAGCTGGTATGCATGGCGCCGGCAAAAAGCAAAAAACTCAGCATAATATCCAATAAGATGGTCTTAAAATCCAATTGGGCGACCAGATTCTCCGCAAAATGCTGCAATTCCGGGAAAAACCGTCCAAAAGACACGATTCCCAGCGTAAATAAAATAGTGATAAGCATCAATCCAATGGTATCCGGGAGCCGGATAAATTTTTCGTTGATAAATCCGAAAAGTGCCGAAATGACTATGATAATGGTGAGAATGTTAAAAAAATCCATACTGTTTGATCCCGTCAATTAGATGTTTGCAAAGGCAATGATACGGTTTTTTTGTGAAAATTTGTCCTTTTTGGGGTGTCTTGTTTTCTTTGGGGGGGGCAATACATTGGATTTTGATTCCTTACAATAACTGTTTAATACCCTGTTGAACAGTTGATTACCGGAAAAACCAAGAAGTCGCCGCAAATAGATAACCCGTATAATCTTGCGCATCGGCAATGATTAAAAGAGTCCGGTTTTTGTGGCGATCAAAAGCAGCGAGTAGGGTGAATCCGTTGGTAGCACTCTTGAGAATGGCTACTTCGTTTTTGTGAAATTTTGTTACATGAAAGCCATAGGATGAATAAGTATTTTTTTGGAGTCCGGTCGCAAAAATTGGGTAGGAGCCGGTTTCGTCTTTCTGCGCTTGAAGGTAGTTAAATAGTTGATTTGGAGTCATTTGTAGGCCTTTTGCGCAAGTAAATTGATAGTAGCTTATAGGGGCGATGGGATGCCCTTCTTTATAACCTTGATTGCTTTTTCCTTGTGCCTTTGGGGGGTGGATACCTTTTTGCGCAAGCAAGTACTGGAGCAAAGCATAATCCACCGTGGAATACTTGTATTGACCCGCCTGTAGCAGCGAAAAGGAATGGAAAAATTCCAATAATGCGGTATCCGGATAAAAGCGATAGGGATGAACCGGGTCTTTTTCATAGGCCCCAAAATTAGTGGGTATTTTGGGCAAGCCCGAATAATGAATGAGCAAAGATTCGATGGACGTGGTCGTGGGATTTTGATAATTTGAAGGCAGGTAAGAATTGATGTCATCGGACAATTTAATCTGACCATCTTTTACCAGCGCCATGATTTGCTGTGCCGTCCAAAATTGGGACAAATCCCCGATGCTAACCAATTTATCCAAGTCCAAAACGGTACTGTCTCCGGGATGAAAATCGAGTTGGATTTGTCCTTCCTGTCCATCGCGGGCGTAAAGAATTGCGAGATTAGGTACCTTGTCCACACGCAAACCGCTTTCCTTATAAATGGAGCGGATGAGTTTTTTTTCAAGCCTGGAATAGGCTTGCGCAAACATAGAAGTCCCGGAGAAAAAGAGTAGGAATCCGCAATAAATTAGACGCTTCCAAGGCATTTTTTCGGTAATAACGAATATTGGGGGAAGCTAGTATTTAAACCGTTCCCCCAAAAGTAAAGACTAAAAATAGAGTCCACTAACCATCCTTTAAAACGACCGTGAAACTTGTTTTACCTTGCCAATACCGGAAGAAGAAAGCGAGGTGATTTTGGGTTCTCCACTGTAGCGAAATGAGCCTATGCCGCTGTGGTCAATGGCCAATTCCATATCTGCTCTTACTTTGACATTGCCTACGCCGGCGTTATCAATATCCAAGAAGCCAACGGCTAATTCGGACGCATCTAAATTGCCTACAATGGAACTGTTGATGTCTGCTTTTTTGACTTGGCCGGCTAGGTAAATATTTCCTACAGCACTAAAATCCGCATCTAAGTATTGCGCTTGAATGGTCAAATCCATATTGCCTACGGACGAATCATCAATTTCAAGAGAGTGGAATCGGAGTGTGCCATCAGAGTTTAGCTTTCCGACCATATTGGCTTCCAAGGACTTAAAGTCTGTAAAGACAAGAGTGACGTTTATTTTTTTATGTCGTTTGAGATTCATTTTTTTGGGGAAATGGATGTCTAATTTGCTTCCTTTTTCGTCCACGATGATATACTGCTGCAAATTTTCTTGGGCTTCTACGGTTACTTGATTGTAGTTTCCTTGTTTTAAGGTTACATTAAAGACTCCGGATAATTCTAATTTTTGGAAGTTTTCGACATTGTAGGTCTTTGTTGTGTAGTCTCCTTTACCAAAAATTCGCTGGGCTTGTAAGCTGCCGGCTAAAAATAGAATCATAAGTAAGATGGATGATTGGAATCGTTTCATTTTCTTTTTTTTCTGATGGATGAATGATTTTGTACTAAGGAGTTCTTTTCTTTTGAATGGTTGCTTTGGTTTTGATATTTTGAGAACTTGGCGAGTGAAATTGCTATCCGAGCAAGCTTACTTTAGTTGGAGCTGATTGGCATTCCGGTTGATGTAGTAATAAGTCTGTAGGTTGGCATTCATATATTGCAGCATATCTTGGACTTTTTCGGGGTATTGTTCGGCATAATTGGTGTGGTCTTCTTTTGGGTATTTGTAGAGGCCTACACTTTTATCTTGTTTTTGGATAAGCAGGAAGCTGGTGTCCAATACCGCCAATTTGTCATCTCCATTGATGAAAATATAAGGGCGGTCTTGTTTGCGCAAATCAATACCTAGAGTCGTATTGATATAGGGTTGATTGGTGATGCCCATGATGGTTGGGAAGCAATCAATTTGTCCGGCGATTTTGGAGACTTGTTTAGCTTGCACAAATTTGGGGGCATAAATAATCATCGGAATATGGTGATAATTGAGCGAAATGTCATATTTGACATCCATCGGTGCCCCGTGGTCGCCCAAAAGGACAAAAATAGTATTGTCAAACCACGGTTTTTGTTTGGCCATCTCAAAAAACTGCTGAATAGACCAATCGGCGTATTGAGTCATCTGCCATTCTTTAACCTTGCTTTTGGGCTTAAAATAGTCCGGCAAATAAAAGGGTAGGTGGTCACTTGTCGTGAGTAAGGTCGCAAAAAACGGTTGGTTTTTTTTCTGCAAAGAGTCCAATATCGGCATCGCATAACGAAATAAGTAATCATCCGGTACGCCAAAAGTGGTCTTGATTTCTTCCTTTGGATAGTCCTTCATGCTGTAAATTCTTTCAAAGTCATTGTTAATCAAGAATCCATAGATATTGTCAAATTTCTCACTGTGTGTGGTAAAAAATAGGGTTTTGTACCCCAATTTTCGCATGACGTGGGGCATTCCATCATACGCCTTGACATCTTTGAGCGGATGCATGCGATAGATGGACGGGTGGGAAAAAAGAGTCCCGAAAATGCCATTGAACGTATGTTCTCCCGCCGAGTAAAGATGATCAAAGTAGTAAGAACGATAGGAGAGACTGTCCAGAAAAGGCGTTAATTCATGGGGATTGCCATATCTCCCCATTTTGGCCGTACTCAGGCTTTCCATCAATATAATGACCACATTGGGTTTATTTGGGTTAACCGAATCCGGCTGAATGGCACGGCCTGTAGGTATCTCATAAGCCACGGTGTCCATCCCCAGATATTTCTGAACTAGGGAAAACGCTTGGGCATTATCCATAAAGTGAAGGGGTTTTTCTCCCGTTTCTACTTGGTCTAAGTAGCTTCGGAGAAAGAAGTAAGGCGGGTTTTCTCCTAACTCATTCAGAAAAACGTCATTGCTGATATAGGCATCCCGCACCAGTAGCGGTCTTTCCCCAACGCTTCCGCGCAAACCTAGAAACAGCAATAGGAGACTAATAATCGCCCTTAGGAAAAGTGTTTTTTTATTTTTTCGGGCAACCGGATTCGCTTGCGCAAAAATCCTTTTTAGTAACCGGTAAAAAATAAGCAATACCAAAAAAAACAACCCAAAGTATTTGTAAAAACTCGTATCGGTAAAAATCATGGATGTCACCACTTCCGGGTTATCCATCCAAGCAAACGCCCCCACCGAAAAATGAGAAAAGAAGTGATGAAAATAGGGTATATCCGCCGCACTGATAAAAAAGGACACACAAAACAGCACAAATACCAGCCAAAACACGAGTTTCGGGATAAATCGGCGGTGTGGCATCCCAATCTCCCAAACAAAAAGCAGTAAGGCCGGAAGTATCAAAACATAACTGGCTAGGGATAAATCAAATCGAAAACCCATACCAAAAGCCGCTAGAATGTCCTTAATTTTTACTTGCTTACCGGTCAGCCTATATTTTTCCGTAAGGAATAAGAGCACTCGAAAAATCGTAAAAATACTTAGGGCTAACAGGTAGGTTTTGGCTAAAATGGATAGGGTGGGGTGTTTTTGATTCATTCTTATATTTTTATTTACTCAATCAATGGGGCTAAAGCCCCGGATATTTTTGCTGTTGATAATCCGTTGGTTAAAACCAACGGTAAAGTTAAAACCAACGGTAAAGTTAAAACCAACGGTGAGTCTACTCCGAAAAGTCAAATGTAGTGGTTTGCTCTTGAGTCCACAAAATTTTATTCTGTTTTCGCTCTTATTTTAACCCCCTAAATCCCCCTAAGAAGTGGGGAGTTAAGGTAAACAGAATAAAATTTTGTTACGTGCTTCAATTTTTGACTGTAGTGACTTTTCGGAGCGGACTCAACGGTATAACGGCTAGGCGGCAAAAAAATCTTACAACTATATCAAATACAGAATCCCAAATATCATAGAATGAAGTAAAATCCCAACAAAAACCAAAATCTCTCAACTAGCGAAGCGAATCAACTAGCGAAGCTTGCGAGCGAATCAACTCTTTCAACTTTTTCAACTAACAGAATATCGAATGTAGAATCCCAAATATCGAATAATGAAGTAAAATCCCAATCAAAAACCCAAATCTCTCAACCTGCGAAGCTCTCAACCACGAAGTCCGTATCCACGATAGTAATCGGGACGAGTTCTCAACCTAGTGAGCCGTAGGCGAACGTCTCAACTATCTCAACTTAAAAAGCCTTCAATCCCAAAATCCGTTGTAGAAGCAAATCCGGATTAGGACTAATCTGTAGTTGCCGGGGCATTTTTTGCGCAAGCATTAAATCTCTTTCGATATCGAGCCGGTTTTGGTTGACGGCGTAGGTGATACCGGCTTGTTTAAATTTTTCCGCAAGGTAAATCTGTTCCGGCTGACCGGGAGTCGGGACAAAAAGAATGGTTTTTTTCTGTTGCCCAAAAAGGCCCATGGCCGCATAATCCATAATGGAGCTGTAGCCCGGGCGAGAGATAATCATGTGGCTCGAAGCCAAGATTTGAGTGAGTTGGTCTGTGGAGGCGTAGTCGATGATGGTCATGTTCTTTATGCGGTTTTGGGCGGATGTAAGTGGTTTGCCGCGGATGATAGCGGTTTTTAGCTTAGATGCTTTAAATTGTGTTAGGATTTGAGCTTCAAACAGACTGCGTTGGGGTTCCGGGCCGGAAAGGATTGCAGTGATGTCATATTTTATCGGAGAAGGGGGGAGTATCCGAAATCTGGATAGTCCGCCGATGTAGGATACTTTGTCCATTTGGGGTGGGTGAGCCAATTTTCCCGCAAGGTTAGGAGTATCCGGAAAATCCGGCACCCAAATCTCATCAAAAGGTTTTAATAAATACTTGTTGACCTGATTCACAGGCCAATCCATTAGGTGGCCGGTCAGGATATGCAATTGATGAGTAATAAAAATATTTTTAGTGAAGTCTGTATAACATCCGTATCGGTTGTCCGAGATAATAATGTCTGCTTGGATAGCTTTCGCCAAATGTCGAATGGCTTTTTTTTCTTTGGGGATGGTTTGCAAAAGATTTGAAGCTAGGTGGACACTATTTTTTAGTAAACTGCTGTGTTTGTATTGAATATTGTAGGAAGGGAGTTGGGTGGCCGGCAGGGTAGGGAAGTGGTCGGTCAAAACGGCTAGCGCTTCCCCATCAGAAGCCAAATGCACATGAAAGCCATTGTCCAAAAGTACCTGTATGATCGGAAGCATACGAGTCGCATGTCCCAATCCCCAATGGAGCGGTGCTATGATTACTTTCATTCGGTTGACTGTCTAAATCTGTAACTATTTGGCATGAATCTTGGCTTTTTTACTTCATCATTCTTTACTTATCCTTCTGTTTAGTGTTTGGATTGAGAGAGTTGAATCAATTCGCTAGATGATTTACTCGTCTCGCATCGCAATATGCCCAATTTAGCAATCGCCCTGTCATTTTGCAAAAAAACAAAAACAGAACGAATTGATTAGGCAGGACTATGTGAGAGAAAAAAATAACTCAAAGCATTCATAAGAGCAAGTTGCCGGAAAAACTTACAAAAAACATCCAAAAATACATTATTTTGGTCGTAAATTGCGTTTAAACCGAAAATAACTACTTAGAAGGAATCATTTTGGCTCAAAAGGTCTCTTTTGTCTCCTTAGTGCCTATGTCAAGTAGTTCCGATCAAAAAATTGAAAACTCATGCGTAAAAAATTCATTATTGGGATTCTACTTCTATTAACCGTGGCGTTTACGGTAAGTTCTTGCAAAACAAATAAGTGCAATTGTCCCAAATGGGAAGTCAAAGCAATTAATTAACGTTTTGGTATTTTTTATTCTGTTTTGTTCCGGTCTCCATTGTAGGGACGCACGGCCGTGCGTCCCTACAAAGAAGGTTTTTCATTTAACTCATCCGTATTTCGTCCATATTCCCATCATAGAAATGGTATTCAAGCAAGTGTGCTTCGGGATTTGGGGTAATTTTTATCCATTTGTTGTATTTAAGATACCATTTCATCTGGATGGAAGGGACTCCTTTTTTGAGATAGGCATGCACAAAGGGATGAACGGTAAGGGAAATTTTGCCGGAAGGTCTGGAGTCAAACAAGAAGCTAATATCTCTTTCTAAGTCATCAATCAATAAAATAGCCGCATTCACTTTTCCGGTGCCTTTGCAGACGGGGCATTGTTCGGCGGTGTTGATTTCAACTGCCGGTCTGGTACGCTGTCTAGTGATTTGCATCAAACCAAACTTGCTCAGGGTTAAAATAGTATGCTGGGCACGATCGGTTTTCATATACTCGACCATCTTTTGATAGAGTTCTTTGCGGTGTTTGGCATCTTTCATGTCAATAAAGTCAATGACGATTAAGCCACCGATGTCTCGCAACCGGAGTTGGCGAGCAATTTCTTTGGCGCTTTCAAGATTGACCGCCAAGACTGCTTGGGCTTGATCCTTTTTAGACATTTTGGGGCCACTATTCACATCAATGACATGCATCGCTTCGGTACTTTCGATGACGATATAGGCGCCGCTTTTCATGGTGGCGGTTTTGCCAAAGGAAGATTTGATTTGGCGATTGATGCCAAAAGTCTCAAAGATGGGTTTTTTCCCTTTGTAAAGCTTGAGAATATTGGATTTTTCGGCTACTCGAAGATCCAAAAAGGTTTTGATATTATCATAAAGGCCTTTGTCGTTGACGACGATTTTGTTAAAAGAATCCGTGACCAAATCTCTTAAAAGGCTAATGGGTTTGTCCAATTCGCTCAATAATTTCAAAGGTGGTTGAGCATTTTTGAGTTGTGCGTGGATTTTTTCCCATTTGGCAACAAGAATGCTCATCTCATCATGCAGGTCTGCGACCTTCTTGCCTTCAGCGGCTGTACGGATAATGACGCCAAAGTTAGCCGGTTTGATACTCTCCATCAAAAGATGAAGTCTTTTGCGCTCTTCTTGGTTACTGATTTTTTTAGAAACAGAAACGGTCGAGTTGAAGAGAGTTAAGACCATGTACCTTCCGGGAATGGTGATTTCACTGGTCAATCTAGGCCCTTTGGTAGAAATGGGCTCTTTGAGAATTTGTACAAGGATAGGCTCTTTTCGCTTTAAGACGGAAGAGATTTTGCCGGTTTTGATGATATCCGGCTCCAAAGTAAAGTCTTCTAAAGTAGCTTTTTGTAAGCTCCCCCCAATAGATTGACGGGTAAACTTGTTTAATGAGTTAAGTTTTGGGCCTAAATCACTATAATGTAAAAAGGCTTCTTTGCTGTGGCCAATATCTACAAAAGCAGCATTAAGGCCGGACACTGTTTTGGTTACTCTACCCAAAAAAATGTCTCCCACCATGAAGTTATTGCTTGATTTCTGACGGTGAATCTCCACTAATTTGGAGTCTTCCAGAAACGCAATTTCAACTTCCGTGGGTGATGAATTAATAACTAATTCTTTGTCCATCTTCCACAATGTTTTGTGCAGAGGAATAGAAATGTATAGGGCTGCCGGTTTGCAGGCAAATGGTGTTCAAATTGTGCCATCCTTACTTAAAAGTACAGATGTAGCGCTGCATGGAGCGTGCTTTTGGGCTACCAACAGGGTAGAATCAGCTTGCATCTTATCGCAAACTATGGGTTGGTGCATACACAAAAGCCATCCTAAAGCAGAAAGCATAGGACGCCATAGCAGTGCTGACATATCATCCATCATCTAAATCGAAGTCTCGGTGGTCAGCAAGTTGATAACCATAAGGGCTATCTAAATCTATATATAATAAAAGGCGATGTCCATACAAACATCAAAGAAGTGGAATAAGTAGTTGTAATAATCCAAATCTCTTAAAGGTGCAATCTCCCCAAGGAGGCATGCAAGCTATATCATAGCGAAATAGGCTATGATAGGGATTATTATAGTTAAGGTGAATGCCTATTCCCAAGGGAAATAGGCATCCTAAGTGATCCAACGATCTTATTCTTTGTTATCCACTACTTAATGAAAAGTATTGGACAAAAGCCTTTAAATACCTCTGCAATTGAGGTAAAAAATTATTTTTTCGTTTTGTGGCGATTCTTACGGAGTCTTTTTTTCCGTTTGTGAGTCGCTATCTTATGACGTTTTCTCTTTTTACCGCTTGGCATAAAACCGAAATTTATTGATTAAAAATTGAATTCAAAATTCGCTAGAAAAGAAACCAATTGTAAGTAAAGTGATTAATCTTCAGGTAGAGATTTTACTTTTTTACGAACTGAATCAACAAAAACCTTGGCTGGTTTGAAGGAAGGAATATAATGTTCAGGAATCACGATGGATTTCCCTTTTTTGATATTTCTGCCTATTTTTTTAGCTCTTTTCTTAATGACAAATGAACCAAATCCACGGATGTAGATATTCTCTCCACTTTCCAAAGTGTCTTTTACTTCTTCGAAAAAACTTTCCAGAGTGACTAATACATCTACTTTAGCGACTCCTGTCTTTTCAGAAATGGTGGCAATAAGGTCTGCTTTTCTCATTACTACTTGATTTTTAATCAGTTATAAAACAATTGCATATTGTTTTTCTAGCGAACGGCAAAGGACGGGTTTTTTTAGGTAAAATAAAAATAATAACGAAATTCTTTTTTTTCCTAAACCCTCCATTAGGCGATTTTGTGCAAAACAATGCAAATTCTTTCGATTTTTAGCCGGTTGGATGCTTCTATGAAGCATCTGTAGGGCTGCTGCCAATTAATTTTCGGCATTGTCCTAGTCATTTGATTCCGGAAAATGCCAAAAGTATTGAGTGCAAATCTATGCAAAGATAGAAATAATTATTTAAGTATCCAAAAAAAATTATTCATAAATTGCACAATTGCAAAGATTTACGTGATAAAGCCAAAAAAGGTTGCTGATTATTCTGTACGCTTATCTTTATTCTGTTAACTTTGCCTTTATTCTCAGACTTTGGCAATCTATCTACTAGTGGGGTCTGCGGTGTTAACCTAATTTTCTTAATATGCTTTTTTCAATGACCGGCTTCGGGCGGGAAGAACGGAAGTTTCATAACAAAATAATTACTGTCGAGCTTAAGTCCCTGAATAGCAAGGGACTGGATGTGCGCATTCGGTCTTCCTTGAATTTAGGGGAAAAGGAGCTCATCTTGCGCAAGGCTTTGGCGGATTCGCTTTCCAGGGGCAAGGTCGAAGTGGTCATCAATGTCCAAAATTTGGATGACAATCCCAATCATACCATCAATATTCCCCTTTTTAAACAGTATTACAAGACTTTAAAGGGGCTGACGGATGAATTGGGGATTGCGCAGGCTGATTGGGTGCCTTCCATTTTGCGTATCCCGTCAGTGGTGGAGCCGGCGAATCAGGTCATTTCCGATCAAGATTGGGAGGACATCCAAGTGGTTTTTGATGCGGCCAAAGAAAAACTGATTGCTTTTAGAAGGAATGAAGGCGCTACGATAAAGAAGGACTTTCAGGCTAGAGCCCAAAATATTCTTGAATTGCTTCAGCAAGTACCTGAGTTTGAGCAAGAGCGAATTGAGAAGTTAAGGCTTCGTTTGCGCAAGCTGCTCGATGAGCATCTAGGCTCCGAAAATATTGATGCCAATCGTTTTGAGCAAGAAATTCTTTATTTTTTGGACAAAGTCGATATTTCGGAAGAAAAATCACGCCTGGAAAAGCATTGTCACCACTTTTTGGAAAAATTAGAGGGGGCAGAGCCTAGAAAAGGGCGCGTCTTGTCCTTTATTTCGCAAGAGATGGGCAGAGAAATCAATACTTTGGGAGCCAAAGCGAATTCGTCAGCCCTCCAAGTCATTGTCGTCCGAATGAAAGAAGAGTTGGAAAAAATTAAAGAGCAAGTCTTAAATGCCCTGTAAATATGTCTGTAATTGAACATAAAATGGTTGCGGTGACAGCTCCTTCGGGGGCCGGTAAGACGACCATTGTGCGTAGCTTGATGCGGGAATATCCAAATATGGCTTTTTCGGTCTCGGCTACGACTCGTAAAAAAAGACCGCATGAAGTAGATGGGGTTGATTATTATTTCCTTTCGGAAAAAGAGTTTAAGACGCGGGTGGCCAACGGGGAGTTTGTCGAATGGGAAGAAGTCTATCCGGATGTATTTTATGGAACTTTGAAATCCGAAATTCTTAGCCTTCAAGCTCAGGGAAAAGTGGTCATCTTTGACATTGATGTCAAGGGCGCCGGCAATCTGAAAAAGGAATTTCAGGAAAAATGCTTGACTATTTTTATCAAACCGCCCAGTATTGATGCACTCCGGAAACGCTTGGAAGCAAGGCATACCGAGGACGCAAAAACGATTCAAAAACGCTTGGACAAGGCGGCTTTTGAGCTTTCTTTTGAAAATAAGTTTGATGTCACCCTAGTCAATGATGTCCTGGAAATAGCACGGCTCAATGCAAAAAAAATCGTTGGGACTTTTTTTAGATTCAAAATACCTTTATAATTGCCTTAAAAATGTGATTTATGCCGACTTTAGTAACCAATGGAATTGAAATTATGGTCGTTCCGAAGTTTAATCCTTCGGAATCAGACGTCTTGCTCGAAAGGTTTGTTTTTGGATATGCTGTGCGCATTACCAACCTAAACACCTTTGCCGTCCGTCTGCTCAAGCGGAGATGGGAGATTTTTGATTCTTTAGGCACCATTCACGAAGTACAAGGAAATGGGGTCATTGGGCAACAGCCGCTGATAGAGCCGGGTCAGGTGCACCAATACGAGTCTTGGGCGTTTATCAAAAGCGAAGTGGGCGAGATGCATGGAGCTTACCTGATGGAAAAAGAAGATGAGGACACTTTTTGGGTGGACATCCCTGCTTTTGAGTTGATTTATCCCGGAAAATTGAATTAGGCATTATTTTTGTAGTTTTTGGTTGTTACCTCCCCTTTTTGCCGAAAGGCTATACATGCTTCCCCCCGGTAATAAAACGAAACTACATGCTTAAGATCACGGGAAGTTTATCTCTACTATTTCTACTATTTTTTTCATCCTGTCGTAAAGAAAATACGCAGGTGGTATCCGTTGTAAAAAAGAATTATACGGTTCATGAGCAAAAAACGCTCGGGCTGCAATTGGATCAGGCCTACGAACAAGAATTGGATATTCTTCCGAAAACTTCGTATGTGGATGCCTATTCTTATGTGACTACACTGTACGATATGATTGTTCGGACGCCTTCTGTTGAGTTGAGAGACAGTTTGGACTGGAGCGTACGCCTGATTGATGATAAAACAAAGGCACAGATTTTTGTTTCTCCTTCGGGGGTTATTTACATTTCGACGGGCTTGTTGTCCGGTTTAACCGCTGAAAATCAATTGGTTGCATTGATGGCGCACGAGGTATATTATCTGGAATCCGGTGCCGCATTTGACTTGATTAGATCTAGAAATGATAAATTGGAAGTGGGCAAAGCCGTATTAGGGGAGCCCAGCGAAAAGATAGATCAAATGGCCAATACTCTACAATTTACGTCCTACGGTGCTGAAGACATTCGTAGAGCGGACGCATTTCAAGTGGATTTATTGTGCCCGTTTAAGTATAATTCTACCGGATTGATTGATGCCTATTTTAATGAGGATATTGCCCCTTCGTTAGACAAGACCATGCCTTGGTCTGATGAACGTGCAGCCAATATTGCCCTAATCAGTCAAGGTTGTGGCGAAGATGATTCCCTTTTTGTCGAGCGATACTTGGAGTTCAAAATGGAGACTTTGCCTTAGATTGACGGTGTAACGGTGTAGCGGTGTAACGGTATAACGGTATGACG
>Ga0256832_1000521_pt1 | contig 25002 bp, 20 predicted proteins | sample 134614metaG_FD_190534 | JGI IMG/M metagenome (GOLD analysis project Ga0256832, IMG submission 190534) | Hydrothermal vent microbial communities from Lau Basin, Pacific Ocean - 134-614 | ecosystem: Environmental > Aquatic > Marine > Hydrothermal vents | place: Pacific Ocean: Lau Basin | collected... | reverse complement strand
GCGGCAAAGGACTCCCGCGAAGTGATACGCTCTTATCCGGGATTTAGCGCCATAGCGATGCACCGGATAGCACATTTTTTCTACGAGAGAGCCTTGCCATACATCCCGCGGATCGTCTCCGAGCACGCCCATGAAAAGACGGGAATTGACATCCATCCCGGGGCGGAGATTGGAGCGCGATTCTGCATCGACCATGGCACGGGCATCGTAATCGGCGAAACGACACATATCGGTGCCAATGTGAAGATTTACCAAGGGGTGACCCTGGGCGCCCTCAGTGTTGATAAGAGCATGGCCCAAAACAAGCGCCATCCCACTATAGAAGATAATGTCGTCATCTATGCGGGTGCGACGATTCTCGGTGGCGATACCATCATAGGGGAAGGAAGTGTCATCGGTGGTAATGTTTGGCTGACGAAATCCGTTCCGTCCGGTAGCCGGATATATTACCATTTCAATCAAAATCCTAAATCTGAAAAGAGTTAGTCTTATGTCAGGAATCGAGCAGCTCATCGGCCATACGCCTCTTGTCCCGGTAAAACACCTCAATCCGAAACACGGCAAGGTGTTCCTATATGCCAAACTCGAAGGGCAAAACCCCGGAGGGAGCGTCAAAGACCGCCCTGCCTACAACATGATTCGCTCTGCACTGGAGAGAGGGGAGATCAATAAAGATTCGAGGCTCATAGAGGCCACTTCGGGCAATACGGGTATCGCTCTGGCGATGATATCGGCCGTATTGGGTTTGGACATGACCTTGGTAATGCCGGATACCGCCACAGTCGAACGTGTCAAAACGATGCAAGCGTACGGAGCGAATGTGATATTGACGCCGGGGGATAAGGGCGGAATCGAATATTCGCGGGAGTTGGCTGAGAAAAAAGTCGCAGAGGAGGGATATTTTATGCTCGATCAGTTCTCCAATGACGACAATTGGAAAGCGCATTTTAAAACCACCGGACCGGAGATATGGCGCGACACAAAAGGGGAAATTACCCATTTTGTCTCTGCTATGGGGACGACCGGAACCATCACCGGTACGTCTCGCTTTTTGAAGGCGCAGAACAACGACATTCGGGTCATCGGAGCGCAACCCACAGAGGGATCCCGAATCCCGGGTATTCGCCGGTGGTCCCCTGTGTTTTTGCCTAAGATATACGATCCTTCGGCGGTCGACAGGACAGTAGATGTCTCCCAATCCGAAGCGGAAGAGATGGCCCGGAGAATGGCAAAAGAGGAGGGCATTTTCTGCGGTATCAGCAGCGGCGGTGCTCTCGCTGCGGCTATACGAATCATAGGCGAGCTCGAATCCGGGGTCGTCGTGTCTATCGTCTGTGACCGGGGCGACAGATACCTGAGTGGTATGTAATATGTCAAATGACAACTACGATAGGATCACAAATGCAATCATCGGATGAGCCATTGAAGTGCATCGCGAATTGGGACCGGGACTCTTAGAGTCAGTATATGAAGAATGCTTGTTTTATGAATTGCGCCAAAAGGGTATCAGAGTAGAACGGCAAAAACGGTTTAATGTCCCATATAAAGACCAACTACTTAACAAAGGGTTTGTAATCGACCTCCTCGTTGAAGATAGGGTCATTGTAGAATTAAAAAGTGTGGATTATGTATTGCCTGTCCATGAAGTTCAATTGGTCACCTATTTAAAATTGGCAAGCAAAAAACTCGGCCTTCTGATCAACTTTAATGTCCCTCTGCTGACCGAAGGCGTAAAGAGAAAGATAAATGGCACCCTCTAGTGCGCCGAGGAAGGGGGAAACACAGAGGACACAGAGGTCACTGAGGGGAACACAGAGGACACAGAGGGAACACAGAGAGCCCTGAGTGTAAACAGAGAAGAAAACTCCGTGTGCTCAGTGTCTCCGTGTGCTCCGTGTTAATGAATTGCCTTATGAGGGGAACACAGAAAACACAGAGGACACAGAGGGCACAGAGGGGGAACACAGAGGGCACTCAGGACACAGAGGGGACACAGAGGGGACAGAGAGAAAACTCCGTGTGCTCCGTGTTAATGAATTGCCTTATGAGGAAAATACAGAGGACTCTGAGGGAACGGAGAATATCTGCGGTAGCATTTGCAGGGGATGAAAAGAATGGATAAGAATCCGGAAAAGAAGAGAAAAATACTTTTTTTATATCCCACGCCGGATGTAGTGGGGCCGCGAAGCATTCGCATATCCCATCTATCGGAATTACTGCGAGACAGGTACGACATTCAGATTGCAGGATTCAGGACAACAAGTAGAACAATTGAAATTCCGGGAGTGGAAATAACAAGAATAGAACCCTCCCTATTTGTACGACAATTTTTTCATTACGCGGCCACAAATATCCGGGACAAAAGGCCCATTGGCAGCAAATGGCAAGGCCGGCTCAAAAAGCGCATAAAAGCCCTGTTTTTTCCCGACCCCTGGGTGAGGGACCAACGCAAGATTCGGAGTTATTTTTACAAGAACCATAGAGCCACGTCCCCTGATATTATCATTGCGGAGATGGGGCCTTATTCGACCGGGGCATTGGCGATATCCATTCAAAAGCTGTTTTCCGGGCGACCAAAAGTGATTTTCGACATCGGAGACCCTTTGTGCAACAATGCGGCCCGGCTTTCGGACAAAAAAAGATGCCGCAACTACGAAGAAAAATTGCTTAAACAAGCGGACCATATTATCGTGACCAACGCAGAGACAAAAGACCATTTCATAACAGATTACGGTATTGCAAGCTCACAATGTACGGCGCTTCCCCAAGGGGTATCGGCTTCGATGATCGTGTCGAATGGCGTAGAAGCGGATAAATCGCTTCACACCGGATTGCATTTTTTCTACGCCGGAGCTTTTTACCCATCCTTGAGGGACCCTTCTGCGTTTATACGAGCCTTCGAAGGGATGGAGGTGTCCGATATGCTTCTTACGATTGTGGACAGGCTTGGTTTTCTCGATTCCAATCCTGTCGACGGAAGAGTTCGCGTGTTTGGGGCTGTGGAGCAAGAACAGCTCAAAGAATTCTACCAATCTGCGGATGTTTTATTGTATTTTGACAATGCAACGGGGATTCAGACACCCGGCAAGATATACGAACTACTGGCATGTCAAAAGCCCATTTTGTTTGTTTATGAAAACCCGTCTTCCCCGGCGAAGCGACTGTTGAGGGCCTATAAGCATATCGTGTATTGCAAGAACAATCCACAGGATATCAGCCGGGGCATTCATGAAATACAGACGAAGGATTTTGATATGGAGTATGAAATGGTTGATTTTTTGTGGGAGAGAAGAGCAGAGGAGCTGGATAGGTTGATAGGTAGTTTATTGGAGGATTAGAAAGTAGTTTATGGGAGATAAAATAAAAAAATCCACTTTTATCATTGCCGAGATAGGTCAGGCCCACGACGGCAGTTTGGGTATGGCACATGCATATATAGATGCCTTGTCAGAAACAGGGGTAGATGCGGTCAAATTTCAAACTCATATAGCCGCGGCAGAAAGCAGCATTTACGAGCCCTTCCGCATTAAATTCAGCCAACAGGATGCCACCCGGATGGATTATTGGAAGCGGATGGAATTTACTGAAGGACAGTGGAAGGGTCTCAAGGAGCATTGCGAAGCGGCGGGAATGGAGTTTATGTCCTCTCCGTTTTCTCAGGCAGCAGTTGATTTGCTCGAGTGGCTGGGGATGGGACGCTATAAGATTGGGTCCGGGGAAGTCAATAATTTTCTCATGCTTAAGAAGATAGCCATGACGGGCAAGCCCATCATCCTGTCATCCGGGATGAGTTCTTATGAAGAGTTGGATGCGGCGGTCGATTTTATAAGGGGATATGGTAATGAATTGTCGATTTTGCAATGCACAACGAGCTACCCTACGACGGCTTCTAATGCGGGATTGAATGTCATAGGTGCGTTGAAGGAGCGTTACCCGGATTTAACCATAGGATTTTCAGACCATAGCGGAGAGATATATGCCGGGTTGGCTGCAGTGAGCATGGGGGCGGAGATACTGGAGTTCCACACGGTCTTTGACAAGCGACAATTTGGCCCGGATACCCTTTCGTCTTTGACCATAGACGAGATAAAGCAAGTGGTAAAGGGGATAAGATATATTGATGAAGCCATCAACCATCCTGTCGATAAAAAGGACAATGCTGCATTTGCCGGCTTGAAGTCTATCTTTGAGAAGTCATTGGCGATTTCAAGGGATATGAAAAAGGGAGAAGTGCTAACATTTGAGGATTTGGAGGCTAAAAAACCGGCCGGCAAAGGGATTTCTGCCCGGCAATACAAACGGCTTATCGGAAAGCGATTGGCGAGGGACATGGAGCAATACAGTTTTATAAATGAAGAAGACATAGATGGGGAAACGTAAAGTATGTGTCGTTGTGACAGCCCGGCCGAGCTATAGCAGAGTTCGTACGGCATTAACTGCGATTAAGAATCATCCGAAACTCGAGTTGCAATTGGTCTTGGCTGCTTCGGCGTTATTGGACCGGTATGGCTCGGCTATTGACTATATCGAAGAGGATGGGTTTGAGATCGAAGCCAAAGTGTTTAATGTCCTCGAAGGCGAAAACCTTACGGCTATGGCCAAGACTACGGGGTTGGGTATCCAAGAACTGGCTATGGTGTTTGAGCGGTTAAATCCCGATATGGTAGTGACGATAGCGGATCGTTTTGAGACGATGTCCACCGCCATTGCAGCGAGCTATATGAACATCCCATTGGTTCATATTCAAGGGGGGGAAGTGACGGGCAATATCGATGAAAAGGTGCGTCATGCTATCACAAAATTGGCTGACATTCACCTTGTCGCCTCACAAAAAGCAAAGGAACGTGTTATAAAAATGGGCGAAGAAGTGGAGACGGTATTCCAAACGGGGTGCCCTTCTATCGACCTCGCAAAGGAAGTACGCGACTTGCAAGACAATAGCATTAATCCATTTGAAAAGTACGGTGGGGTCGGACCGGTTATTGACTACCCATCCGGCTATATCGTCGTCATGCAACACCCGGTCACCACCGAATACGAAGAATCGAGAGCCCATATCGAAGAGACCCTGTATGCCGTAAAAGGCTTGGGTATTCCGACGTTTTGGTTTTGGCCCAATGTCGATGCCGGATCAGATGGCACCTCCAAGGGTATCCGCTCTTTCAGGGAGCGCTATGACCTCCCTAATATCCATTTTTTTAAGAATATGAAACCCACAGATTTTCTCAAACTACTCATCAACGCAAAGTGCCTCGTGGGCAATTCGAGCGTGGGTATCCGTGAATGTGCCTATATGGGAGTGCCGGTGGTCAATATCGGATCACGCCAAAACGGTCGCGAAAGGGGCAAAAATGTGGTAGATGTGGATTATGAAAGAGACGCCATTGGAGAAGCTATAAGGACACAGATACAGCATGGATTCTATTCGCCGGATGATATTTATGGGGATGGGAAGGCCGGTGAGCGCATCGCAGAACTCTTGAGTACCGTACCCCTAAGGATCGAAAAGAGATTGGTGTATTGATGAGAGAAGGGGAGAAAAGAAAAATGAAGTTGTTTCTGGCAGAAAGTGAAGATTTTGATTCCGGCGTTCTGCAATTATTGCGAGACAACTTCGACCTTACGATAGCTGAAGATTCGTCCTGGAAGGTAAGTGACATATTGAAAGAATACGACATCTTTTGGTTTCGCTTGAAATACCAAATCGATAAGGAGGCTTTGGCGGGGGATATAAGGTGCCAGTTTCTAGTCTCTCCGGTCACAGGGATTGACCACATCGACGAGGCTCTTTGCGCACAAAAAGGCATCCGGATCGTTTGCCTGAGGGGAGAGCGGGAATTTCTCAAAGAAGTACGCGCAACAGCCGAGATGACCATCGGGTTGACGATTGCCTTGATGCGCAAGATTGTCCCGGCCTACCAAGATGTCTGTGCCGGCAACTGGCGCAGGGATTTGTTTAGGGGGCATGAAATATACAAAAAAACGGTGGGAATTGTTGGAGTAGGGAGATTGGGAGAAATAGTCGGAAGTTATTTTTTAACAATGGGCGCTTCGGTCTTGGCCTATGATCCATATAGGGAGACAAAAATTCACGATATCCGGCAAGTAAAGCATTTAGAACAGCTTATTAGTGCCTCGGACATCATAAGTTTACATGTCAACCTGACGGATGAATCAAGGGGATTTTTCGATAGACAATGCTTTCAAAAAATAAAACCGGGAGCCGTTTTGATTAACACATCGAGAGGAGGGTTGTTGGATGAAGAGGCATTGTTGGACGCCTTGGAATCGGGTAAGTTGAGAGGAGCGGCATTGGATGTAATCACCAATGAACACCATATAGATCGGGACCACCCTCTTATAACCTACGCTCAAGAGAATGACAACTTACTTATCGTACCCCATATCGGGGGGAATACGTATGAGTCTTTTGAAAAGACAGAAAGATTTATTGCACACAAATTGCTGAGGGCTGTCCGGGATGTCGCTTCGTAAAAAGTCTCTGTTAGCCATTGTGTGGAACTCTGCCGGAGGAGTGACCAATATCGTCATTACTTTTCTGATATCGGTTGTTCTATCGAGACTCCTCGGGCCTTCAGAGTTTGGATTACTTTCTCTGGCAATGTCTTTTATCGCCCTTTCAGAGGGGATGGTGGTGATGGGATTTCACACTTCCATCATTCGCCATGAGCATTTGGAGGATATCGATATATCTTCCATTTTTATACTCAATCTAGTTTTAGGAGCGCTATTCACCGTAGTCTTTTTTGTCAGTGCACCGTGGATAGCGCATTGGTACGGCAAGGAAGCCCTATCCCCTATACTAAAAGTACTCTCTTTTATCTTTATTATCAATGGTTCTACCTTGGTCCATAGAGCTTATATGGAACGCAATTTAAACTATAAGTGGCTCAATATTGCACGTGTTACGGCACTTATTATTTCAGGTGTGATTGGCATTGGTATGGCTTATGAAGGTTATGGGGTATGGAGTTTGGTTTTTTCGACGATTAGTGTGTCTATCGTCTCCGCCATCATCCTATGGAGCAAATCCGGCTGGAGGCTATCCTTCAAGTGGAATTTAAAAACGATTAAGGCGCACTGGAGTTTTAGCTTAAATGTTTTTGGAGCGAATCTGATTGGGACGGTTACGAGCCGGTTAGATGTATTATTATTGGGGAAGTTTCAAACGGCAAGCACGCTCGGTTTGTTCAACAGAGGAAAGTCACTCAATGATATGGGTACACGTATTCCCGCGCAGTTTATACTCAAGCCCTTGTTCTCTTCCCTTTCGAAAATACAAAATGATAAAGCCAATATGCAGGACAAGACTCAGAGCATTTACCGCATCATTAGCTTCTTGTTTATACCTGCATTTATCTTTGGAATAGGATTTGCGCCGGAGGTAATCCGGTTTCTTTACGGAGAAAAATGGATGGGAACCGTGCCGTTTTTAAGAGTTTTTTTAGCCATCGGCATCTTGCATATCATGCGTATCCCCAATAATTATATCCTGTTGGCCAGGGGAAAATCCAATAAGGTTTTTCGCCTCGAATTGGTGCTGAATGTAGTTAGGATTGTACTCATTGTGTTGATAGCACCTATTGATATAATGGCTTTACTATATGCTTTACTTTTTTTGAAAATCGCAGAATACATATTATACATCAGCCAATCTTCCGCTGAGATATCTGCCGACCCTGTCAAAATGACTCTTATTTGGGGACAGTATCTATTGATGAGCGTTGGAGTATTGTTACCATTGCGGTGGGGACTGAATACGGTGACCGGTATCCCACTGAGATTGTTTATGGGTTTGATTTTGTTTGGAGGGTGCTATTTCATATATCATTATTACGCTCGCTCCAAAGCGTGGACGTTGGTTAAAACATTTGCAGATGACTTTAGAACAGCAAGGGGCTAAAAAGGTACTTGCGATTATCCCCGCGCGGGGAGGATCAAAGGGTATCCCCGGTAAAAATCTCAAGAAGATCGAAGGGCGCTCCCTTATTGAGCATGCATTTGATTGTGCCCGGGAAGCCAAATCCCCACTGACGGTTGTATTGAGTACGGATGATGCGGAGATACTCCAACACGGACGACAAATGGGCATAGAACTCGTGGAGCGGCCCGCTGAGCTCGCCACAGATCAAGCCAAAGTCATCGATGCCATTAAACATTGTCTTCATCAGATGGAAAGCAGAAAGGGGGGCAGGTATGAAATTGTTGTCCTCCTGCAGCCGACTTCCCCTATCAGAAACGGCGAAGACCTGGACGCAATAATAAGACTTTTTGACCGGCCTGAGGTCGAAAGCGTGATTAGTGTCGTCAGTGCCAACGAAGTACATCCCGCCCGTATGTATGAAATGGCGGATAATAAATTGGTGCCTCTAAACAAGCGTTATGAGACCGCTAACCGGCAAAGCATACGTCCTGTGTACTATCGCAATGGTTGCTTCTATGCTATCCGCCGGGAGACTATGTTGAGAGAGAATACATTGATGCCCCAAAATAAAACGCCTTATGTCATGCCGGCATCCCGGCTTTGCAATATCGACGAACCTGTGGATTTGATTATAGCAAAAGCCCTTGTGAAGGCATGGAAAGAGGGGAAGATATAAAAGGCAAAACCTTATGATATTTAAGAATAGTCCATACAGAACACGCATTATTCGCAGAAAAAGATGCCGGACACTCGTAGCTGATCTGATGAAAGAAGTCCGTCTAACTACGGTCTCCGAATGCAATATTTGTGGCTCTAAATCAAAGACCATTTTGTCGAATGAGGACCGCTATGGTATTCCGGTTCGCACAGCTATGTGTGACCAATGCGGATTGGTTTATTTGTTGGATCGCCCGGGGCGGGATGGTTATGAGACGATATATGCCAAGTACTATCGACCATTGGTAAGTGCATATTGGGGACGTAAAGTGGACAACAAACATCTGGTCCAACACCAAGCGGGATTTACGGACAAATTGCTAAGAATGTTTGATGGAATACTGGATTTGCAGAATGCCGGCACCCTATTGGATATAGGCGGGAGCACAGGGATGATCGCACATAAGTTGGCTTCAACTTACGGCTTAGAAGCAACTGTCTTAGACCCTTCGGACGAAGAACTGGCAGTGGCAAGGGAAAAAGGACTAAAAACAGTGTGTGGTTTTATAGAGGATTATCAAACATCTGATACATTTGATCTCATATTGTTTTTACAAACTATTGATCACGTTTACGATTTGAAGGCGACGTTAGGGCACATATCACAATTGTTAAAGGAAGATGGTTATTTTGTGATTGATACCGTCAATTTACCTTCAGTGATAGCAGACAATACGGGAGTAGATCAGTTTTTTAAGACCGACCATTGTTACTACTTTACACCCCAATTTGCACGAGCTGTTTTGGAAGCTTCCGGATTTGAGATTGTGAGCTCTGATATTGCAACATGGCCCGGTCATGAGATGTTTATTTGTAGAAAAAAGGGAGCGTTTCAAGCAGAAAAAACACATGTTGACACGGATATGGCTAGACTTAGGTTTATTGAAATGGTCGAACATCAGTTTTATCTCGAAACTACCGCGAAGGATAAGATTATTGGGATTCTTGCAAGGCTGAAAAAGAAGTTGTTACGGTAATGTGCGGTATCGCTGTCATCCTCACTAAGAAAAGGAGGGAAGAAGCTCCAATCGAGGCTATGGTACGCTCGTTAGAACACCGTGGACCCGACCATCTTGATACCGTAAATGCTGGGAATCAAATAGCTCTTGGCCATACCCGCTTGAAGATATTGGACCTATCCGACAGAGCCAACCAACCCGTTTATTCTCCGGATGGACGCTATGTGATGGTGTTTAACGGAGAGGTTTATAATTATATTGAACTCAGGGAGCAACTCATAGGGTACGATTTTAAGACAAGCAGTGATACGGAGGTTGTTCTGGCGGCTTATATTCGATGGGGAAAGGCGGCTTTGGACAAATTCAATGGGATGTTCAGTTTTGTGGTTTGGGACACTAAGGCCAAAACGCTTTTTGCAGCGAGGGACCGGTTTGGGGTAAAGCCGTTGTTTTATGCTTTTCATCAAGGGGATTTGTACATCGCTAGTGAGATAAAAGCACTGTTTGAAGCGGGGGTGCCTCGAAGAGAAAATGAAGCAGTGTGGGCAGAATACCTATGCTTTGGCACTTATCCCGATCCGGACAGGAGTTTTTGGGAAGGCATACAGCCCTTGGCAGGAGGGCATTATATGGTAGCGGATACGGAGCATTTCGGTGTGGAAAGATGGTATGATTTTGTGCAAGGAGTCAACACAGTTAAGGCTTATGATTGGACGGACGAACAATGGCAAGAGCAATACGAGGCATTATTGGATGAGACCGTCAGGTTGCGTTTTCGATCGGATGTCCCGGTCGGTATCAATTTGAGCGGTGGTTTGGACTCGGGATTGTTACTCGGTCTGATAAAGCGACAAAACAGGGATATTGGTGGCCTGGATGCCTTTACATTTATCTCGGGGGATGCCCGGTATGACGAATTGCCTTGGGTCGAGCAGATGATTAGTCACACACAGTGCCGTTTGACTCCGGTAGCCTTGACTCCTGAAGATATTCCGGGGTTGGCTATAGAGGTTCAGCGCGCACAAGACGAGCCGTTTGGAGGCTTCCCGACGCTAGCGTACTCCAACCTCTTTCGGCGGGCACATCAAAAAGGGATTACCGTTATTCTGGATGGACAGGGATTGGACGAGCAATGGGCAGGCTACAGTTATTATCGCAATATTGACCCTTCAAAATTTCATATCGGACCGGTACAAGGGAGTATTTCTTCTCCGGTACGGCCATCGGTCTTGAAAGAAGACTTTAGGAAAATGGCCCAACCGAGGACCTTCCCCCGGCCATTCGGGGATGCCCTGCGCGATTTGCAGTACAGGGACATATTTTATACCAAAATACCGCGTGCCTTGCGCTTTAATGACAGGATATCCATGATGTACAGCACCGAATTGAGAGAACCCTTTCTCGATTATCGTATGGTAGAGATGGGCGTAGCAGCACCCGATCGACTCAAGATAAGAGAAGGGGAGCAGAAATGGCTGCTTCGGCGTATTGGTGAACACATCATCCCCAAGGGGGTGGCTCAAGCCCCTAAAAGACCGGTACAAACACCACAGAGAGAGTGGTTGAAGGGCGCTTTAAAAGGATGGGCAGAGGAAATGATAGAAGTGGCACTCGAGGGATTTGGTGGTACATGGCTGGATCCTGCCCTATTGCAGGCGGAATGGAGAGCCTATCAAAATAAAGAAATGGACAATAGCTTTTTTATATGGCAGTGGATAAACATAGGACTATGGCTAAAGACAAAAAACAATAAATGAATATCTTTTTTACATTTCCTATAGGTCAATCTATACGCGATCATATACACCTTGGTACCATCAGAGCATTGAGAGAGCTGATGCCTGAGCTGAATATTATAGCATTATCACCGGCGTATAATGTGCCGGAGTTTATCGCATTATGCGAAAAATACAAGTTGATCCCGAGGAGATCCGAGAATACAACCAGCGCACGGGAAAATGAGCGATTGGTCCGGTTGAGAAGGAAGATTGGCAAAAGGTGGGTGAACAGATTATCCTTGAAGATCGAATCTTCGAGGTACAGCCTCCCAAATTATACTAAAGACGTGTTTGAAGAGTTTTCGCCAGCCCTCGTCGTATTGAATCACCCAATGACCTCCCATGATTATGCCGTTTTTATAGCTGCTAAAAAACATGGAGTACCCACCCTGGGCATAGTCAATAGTTGGGATAATTTGCGCAAGCGACTTACTCAGTGGACAGACCGAATATCCGTGTGGAATGAAATTAACTACAGGGAAGCAGTGGCGATGAACGCCTATAAAGAGGAAGAAGTGACCATTAACGGCCCTGTGAGTTTTGATCCCTTCTTTGATAAAAATTGGTGGGATGACCGTCAAACAACGGGTCAAAAACTCGATTTGAATCCGGATAAAAAGTGGATTACCTATGCGACTTCCGGAGTCTATAATCTGGAGTATTACGGAAGAGATGAAACCTGGTTGGTGCATGAATTGATACAATGGATGAATAAGAATCCATCCTTTCGAGACACTCAATTGTTGATTCGTTTGCATCCTTTAAGTCGCCTCATTGACTTTTTGCATTTGAAAGAGCGATATCCTGATATTCGTTTCTCACATGGAGGATACATGCCGGGTATCGGATGGTACACAAGTGAGGAGGATTACAGATTGCAGGTGAATATTCTTAAGCATTCGGATGTTATTGTAACGCCCGGGTCTTCGTGGACGATTGAAGCAGCGATTTTTGACACTCCTGTTGTCGTACCGGTTTACTCGACGTTACAGCCGGAGCATGCGGCTGCCCAATTTGACAGGTTTACGCTGGCGAGACATTTTAAACCTATTCTTGAAAACGGATGGGTACCAATAACGCGTAGCCCGGAAGAGACCGAAAGGGAGATGGCTGCTTTTTTGGAATCCCCCGGCAAAGGACGGGACAGGAGAAAACAACTCGTGGACAACTACGTGCATATCCGGGATGGAAAATCAGCCCAAAGAGTTGCCCGATGGATAACCAATAGCATAAAATCGCTAAATTCCCATTAAAATGGCGGGTCCAACCGCTAAATTCATTTGATTTTAGCGGTTACGGTCGCTATATTTGTATTATTACATTATGACACGACGACCAAAAGTATTGTACATTCCATTGTGGTATCCCTCTAAACGCACGAAGGGGGTATCCGGCGTGTTTAACCGCGAACACGTAATGGCCATGAAGCCCTACGTAGATGTGACGGTGCTCCATTTTATGACGGACTATGACCGGAAAGGATTGAGGTTGGATATGAGGTCTTTTGAAGATGAGGGGGTATTGACCTATGAAATTACGACGGGATTGTCTCCCATTCCTAAAACATCTATTTTTAGCTGGTCCTATAATCTGTATAGGGCCATCAAAATGGTAATTGCAGAGATCGGCCGGCCTGAGATCTTGCATGCACAGGATGATAATAGTTGGGTGGTGGGAAGATATGCCAGGAAACATGGAATACCCTATGTGATATCACAACATTGGACAAAGATATTGAAAGGAAATCTAAAATGGTATGAAAAGGAACTATTCAAAAAATCTTTCAAACATGCTTGCGCTGTGTTGCCTGCTCAACAGAACTCAAAAGAAGCATATAAGAAGTTTGGGTTGGAAGCTAATGTGATTTGGCTTCCCAATACCTATAACCCCGATGTTTTTTATGTGGGGGAAGTAGTGAGAGAAAATATTTTAGTGCATGTATCGGGTATGACCCCGCAAAAAAGAGTCTATGATATAGTGAGAGCATTTGGAAAAATGGAAAAACGATATCCGGATGCAAAACTAATATTGGTAGGGGATGGCCCCAACAAAAAGGATATTGTTACATTTGTTCGGGAAAATGGTTTACAAGATAAAATCATTTTTACCGGATTTTTGCCTAAATCTGAAGTTGCTCGATGGATGCAAAAAGCCAAAGGGTTCGTTTTCCCCAGCTCCTACGAGACCTTTGGGTGTGTGCTGATGGAGGCGATGGCTTGTGGCACCCCGGTATTGACTACGCGTGTCGGAGGCATCCCGGGAGTTGTTCCGGATGAAGCACATGGCATCTTAGTTGAAGTAGGTGATATCCGGGCGATTGCAGAGGGCAAGGCAAGTATGCTTGAGGACAAACACCAATTGGATACGCTAAAAATAGCAGAGGAGATGAAGGAACGCTTTTCGATGTCTGCAGTGGGGAGACGAATAGCGGAAATATATCACCAATGTTTAAACGGTTCGTCCGGGAAATAGATCAACGATATTCATGGTCCAGCATAAAAAAAACATTCTTTTCCTTCAACCCAGTTATGATGTTGATTTGCCTAGAAATATTAGAACGAACAATATTGTTTCTTTTTTGGCCAAGCAATTTGATATTACGATACAGTGTTTTAATATAGGGAAACATAGGTTACCAAAAGGAGAAGTAAGATTTATCAGGTCTGAATTTAGTTTTTTAGGAAAATATGTTTTTAACAAAAGTGCAAGTGGAACTACTTTAAAAGGAGTTGGAAGATTTGTTTCTAGTGCCATAAATCTAATTTTTAATAGATTTTTATTTCCGGATAGTTATGTACTGGAACATTCAAGAGTAATCAAAAAGATATCACAAGAACTACCGGATATTGACGTCATAATAGCGAGCATTGTACCTTTTTCCAATATCACTTTGGCGTATAAACTAAGAAAAAAGTTATATCAGAAAAGTAAAATAATCTTAGATATAGGAGATCCATTGACAAACAATCCTACTCATAATAGTACTTTTTTAAAAAGGGTAAGCACCTATATTCCTTTTTTAAATTATTTAAAATCAAGATTTGAGAGGAAGTATTTGCCTCAGGCAGATATGATTATCGTTACCAATGAATTGACACGAAAATATTATATGGACCGATATGCGTTGGATAGTGGTCAAATAACAGTTATCCCACAAGGTGTTGATATCAACACTTTTCAAGAAATAAAAGAGCCAGAGATTGATAACTTACATATGATATATGCGGGAGCCTTTTACACGGGATTCAGAGATCCTGGTATTTTTTTTAAAGCGTTGGATGAAATAGATGATCCGGCAATTTTGGTTAGATTGGTTGGAGTCGGTAGTTCTTATGAAAGGGATATTACATCTTCCGGAATTGAGATTCTTGATAGAATGACGCAAGATCAATTGGCCGTGGAATATGCCAAAGCCAATTGTTTATTGTTTTATGATAATCCTCCCGGGCTACAAACATCCGGAAAAATATATGAACTAATGGCATTAAAAAAACCGATTCTGTTTATTTATCATTCTGCTAAGTCACCGGTTTACCAATGGGCAAAAGCTTATCCCAATGTCGTATTCTGTGAAAATGAAGTGGATTCTATTATAGAAGGGATTATAAAAATTAAATTGCTAATTCACCAAAGATTTAACTATAATGTAGATCATTTTTCCTGGCAAAAAAGAAGCGCTGATTTTGAAAAACTCATCTATGGATTGTCAGTGTTGGAGTAGTTCAATTTATGCCATATAAAGGAGTAAAGGAAAATATAAACGGTTAAGTAAAAGTTGCATATGCAGCTTGAATTCAGGATATAAAACAATAATAATGAGAAAAAGTATAAGTAAAACAAAATTTGAATCAGAAGTTAACTCTGGGAATCGTTTTGAATTCGGAAAAAATTGGAAAAATTATTTATCAAACCTTACTGATGAAAGAATCCAAATAGCGCAACAGTCTATACTTAAAATGTTAGATATTAAAAGATTAGATAATATGCGCGTGTTGGATGTTGGCTCAGGAAGTGGTTTGTTTTCTTTGGCTGCACGCAACTTAGGTGCACTAGTACATTCTTTTGATTATGACCCTACATCAGTATCCTGTACTAGCAGTTTGAAGTCACGATATTATCCAAATGATGAAAATTGGAAGATAGAGCAAGGATCAATTTTAGACAACCAGTTTCTTGATAAACTTGGGAAATATGATATCGTTTATTCATGGGGAGTATTACACCATACAGGAAATATGTGGAAAGCTTTAGAAAATGTTAGCTCCTTAGTTAAAGAAAATGGATTGCTTTATATTGCAATTTACAATGATCAAGGATGGAGATCGGTAATTTGGAAAAAAGTTAAGAAGCTATATTGCTCGGGAGTTGTAGGGAAATACTTTGTCACATTTGTTTATTTACCAATCTTCTTTATAAAAACATGTATGCTAAGTTTACTGAGTAAAAGAAATATTTTTGCAGAGTATAAAAAGAATAGAGGAATGTCTGTTTACTGGGATTGGATAGATTGGCTAGGGGGTTATCCTTTCGAAGTTGCTAAGATTGAAGATATATTTAACTATTACAAAGAGAAAGGATTCATTCTGAAAAACATTAAATCTAACAATGGATTAGGTAATAATGTATTTGTGTTTATAAAGAACGTAAATATTGACTTAATTTAAAAATCTTAGATTAAAGAATATATGCTGTAGGATGATTACATAAAATCCTATGATCCCCGAAGCCACAATTTGAACTTTAACGTTCAGCTTTACTTCATGACAATAATTTATAATTTATTTGTATTATTATCGATGCTGGTCTTCGCCAATCTCAATGGTATATTTGAGAGTTTGACAGGCAGGGGCGAGTTGGGTTCGCCGCTCATTTTGTTATCGGCTTTGTCCATACTTTATTTGATACCGATAAAAAAAGCTTACGTCAGGTCTTTTTTCCTTGTTTTCTCATTATTAACGGGGCTTTATTTACTATTTGGATGGGGGTTGGGGATATGGTTTATGGATGAGGGCTATTTTACATTGGATGGAGCAAAGTCAGGCAGCCGTCAGTTGATGACTTCCTATATCATTGTGTCGGCATTTTACTTTTTGTTTGTATGGGCGAAGGAGACAGGAGAGTCAGATAAATACATGAAGACCTTGTTTTATATGTTCTTTATCGTTCTTTTGGCTGGTGTTTTTGAAGACTTCCTTGGCTTGAGAAAAGTACTTTATCAGAGATATACCAATACCCGCAATCTCGGTTTTTTTGGCAATCCCAATGAGACGGGTATGCAGGCCAATCTGACTTTTGTCCTCGCCGTATGGGCTTATTTTAGGAAGTACATCCGTCCTTGGACGTTTATAATCTTGCTGGGTTTGTGTACCTACGGCGTTTTGTTGTCATTTAGCCGGACAGCCATTATTACCAATGCATTACTTATCCTAGTCTTCCTTGGTTATTTAGTTTTTGGAAGTGTAGGGCGATCGGGCATCCGTTATCAACCAAGAAGGTGGTTCTTGTTTTTATTAATCATTGGGATAGTAGCAAGTGCATTTCAATTTGTGGCCATACCTTTTTACAATAATCTGAAAACCAACCAACGAAAGAGAATTGATGCTGTAGGGAATTTGATTTTCAAAAGGCAGTTTGACAACAAGACGACCGCATTACGTGCCGGAATATTTGATGATGCGGTAACGCTGATAAAAAGGCGTCCATTTACAGGGTACGGTTTGCAGACTTTTTCGAAGGGAGGGATGTTTCCATCCAGTCCAAGCCACGGAGTCCATAATATGTATTTAAAAGTGATAGGAGAGGCGGGTATCATCCCGGAGGTGCTATATTTATTGATGATATTGTTTTTTTTGGTGGGATTCTACATGATGCCCAGTCCAGAAGGTTTTGTGGTTACGCTGTTTGGGCTCAGTCTAGCCTTGTATTCATTTGCATCACATGGGGTGTTTGCACAGAAATTTATAACCGGACTCATCGGTGTTTTTGGAGCTTTTTTATCTAAAACAAGTAATACTTCAGCTTCTAAGTCACTTTGATTTCAGCTATGACTATATCCGGGACTCTATAGCTGAACGAAGTGAAGACATAGAAGCCCGGGGGAAGGAAAGTTTGCTTTAGATTAAAAATCACTTCAGGCTCACTTCAGCTTCAAAGTCGCTCCGCGCTTTTGAGTCTGAAGTTCGCTTTTGAGTCTGAAGAAGAGAGGGACTCTATAGCTGAACGCAGAGAAGACATAGAAGCCTGGGGGGAGGAAAGTAACTATAAACATGGGATTCAATTATTGGCAAGAATTAGAAGAAGGGCAGGTCTATCACATCTATAATAAATCGATTTCCAGTCTTGATTTGTTTAGGGATGAGGATGACTATCTGCATTTCCTCAAAATTTACGGAAAGTACTTTTTAGACTATTTTGATACTTATGCGTATTGTTTAATCCCAAATCATTTTCATTTATTAGTAAGAGTGAAAACACGAGAAGAAATATTAGGTAAACTAAAAAGAGAGAATACAAGTGCTGCAAAAAAGTATCTAAATGGAGAAATCCCTCTGCGACTGTTTTTAAGTGACCAATTAAAAAGATTTCTTAGTTCTTTTACAATTAGGTACAATAGAAAGTACAATAATTCCGGCTCTGTTTTTGTAAGGAAACTTAAGAGAATAAAAGTAAGTGCCGTTGGTACTATTCAACACTTGCTTTGCTATATACATCACAATCCAATTCATCACGGCCTTGTGAATAGTTACGGGCAGTGGAAGTACTCATCATACAGTAGTTATTTAAAAAATGTAAATACCAATATTGCCAAATATGATATGTTAAATTGGTTGGGTGGCATTGATGTTTTTAAAGAGCTACACACCTCATTTAGAAATAATAGAATCGTTGAAAATATTGAGTAAAAAGTATCTGGGACTCTATCCGGTATCCGGGACTCTATAGCTGAACGCAGTGAAGACATAGAAGCTCGGGGGAAGAAAGTTTGCTTTAGATTAAATCTCACTTCAGGCTCACTTCAGGATCACTTCAGCTTCAAAGTCGCTCCGCGCTTTTGAGTCTGAAGCTCGATTTTGACTATAATTAGATGAAAAAGGTTCTATTGGTCATCGATAATCTTGGTTCGGGAGGGGCACAGAATCAATTAACCCTTCTGGCAAAGGGCTTGCAAGAGAGCGGGCACACGGTCCATGTATTTACCTATTTTGGGCAAGATTTCTTTAAAAAAAGATTAGAGGAATCCAGAATAAAGTTGATTTACCAACCTAAAAAAACTAAGCTTGGATTGGGGGTTATTAAGGCTCTTAAGAAGCTGTATCAAACAGAGAAATACGATACTGTCATTTCTTTTTTAGATACGCCTAATTTTTATGCTGTTGCTGCCAAAAAACTTAGCAGGCATAAACCTCCAGCCATCATATCCTACCGGTCCATGACGGATTTCGGAACCTTATCACTCTGGAGTCTATGGCTAAAAAAATGGGTTAACCGCCAAGCGGATTGGATTGTTTCAAATTCGTATCATGAGCAGGAAAGATGGTTGCAAAAGTTTCCATGGTTAAAATATAAATGGAGTGTAATTTATAATGCTGTCTCCTTCAAGCGGTCGATAGAATACCAGACCTCTGATGAGCCACCAATAAGGTTGTTGGTTGTTGGGAGTATAAGTTCATACAAGAATGGTTTACGAGTTATAGAAGAGCTGAAAATCCTTCGGGAAAGGGGAATTGATTTTATACTCAATTGGGTCGGTGCACAACAAAATTCCAAAGAGCGATTAAATTATCGACGAAGGATGGAGAACTTGATAGATGAGTATCATTTGCGCAGGACTTGGCAATGGACCGAACCGGAAGCAGACATTCAAGCCATTTATGCACGACATGATGTTTTAGTTTTGGCGTCAGAAATCGAAGGCTTACCCAATGTAGTATGCGAAGCGATGTACAATGGATTGATATGTGTATTGAGCAACACATTGGAACACCCAAAGTTGATAGGACATGACAGAGGTTTTTTATTTGATCTTGACAGAATTGGTTCTATGGCGGATAGTATTCAACGAATCCTTGTACTTTCCCAAGAAGAAAGAGAAAGGATAAAAGAGACCGCAATGCAATATGCAAAACGTGAATTTTCCTTGGAAAAATTTACAGAATCTTATTTGGAGCTTATAGATAAGCTAACTTCTTCTGATACAGACTCAACAAAGCGTTAGGTTAAAGTGTGTGGGATTAACGGAATAATTGTGAATAAGGGCGTTCCCAAAGGGGGATTGGAAGAGGGCATTCTTCGAATGAATGCTTTGCTTTCTCATCGTGGCCCGGATCATCAAGACATTTATGTGTCCGATAAGGTAGGCTTAGGACATACCCGTTTGAGTATATTGGATTTAACGGATGCGGGACATCAACCTATGAAAACGCCTGACGAACGGTATGTCATTGTCCTCAATGGGGAAATATACAATCACCTCGAGATAAGACAAACATTGGAAGAGTTGGGATATCGCTTTAGGGGGCATTCGGATACGGAAACGGTCCTTTATGGATTTGCCCAATGGGGGGAGGACATTTTCCCAAAATTAAATGGAATATTTGCAGTAGGCATTTACGATCAACAAAAAAAGGAGGTATATCTCGCAAGAGACCGGTTTGGCGTCAAACCATTATACTATTTTAAGGATCTAAGCAAACTGATTTTTAGCTCGGAGATAAAATCCATTTTGGCAAGCGGAGTTTACCCAAAGCTCTCCTACAAGTCCTTGCACGAATTTTTATACTACGGATACCCCTTAGGCGATCGAACGATGTTGGAAGGTATTAAGAAGTTATTGCCCGGTCATTATCTGAAAATCGGTCAACCATTTCATGCCAAAGAATTCTGTTTTTGGAAGCCTGAAAATCTGCTTGAACTGTCATCCTTTGCTGATTCTGAAGAGGAAGCTATCAAGAAAACGAGAGCATTACTTGAAAAGGCCGTGTGCAGGCAATTGATGAGCGATGTACCGGTGGGGGTTTTTCTGAGTGGAGGTATTGATTCTTCCGCTATAACCGCCTTTGCTTCCAGGCATTATCCCGGTAAGTTGAAGACCTATTCGACAGGGTTTGATTTTGATGAGGGTCATAATGAATTGCCCTTGGCGGCTGAAATAGCTAAGACCTTTGGTACAGAGCACCATGAGATGATGATTAGAGGCGCAGACTTGCCGGGCATCATCGAAACACTGGTTGGGCAACACGATGCTCCTTTTAGTGATGCGGCCAATATTCCGCTATATCTCATGACTCGAGCATTGGGGGGTGACCCAAAAGTAATTCTGCAAGGGGATGGCGGAGATGAGTTGTTTGGAGGATATTCGCGTTATCATTTGATGACTAAATACGGACCGTATCGTACCATCTTAAACATACTCAAGCCATTAAAGAGTATCCTTCCAAGTGCAAAACTACAGGCGAGAGTAGAACGCTTTTACCCCGTATTTTCGGAGCGTGAAGATGGCAGGATGTTTGCAAAATTATTAACTTTAGAAACAGAAGAAAAAAGCCCGCTTCAAACATTGTCAAATCCATTTTACGAGAAAGCCAAATCTCATGACCCATTCGAGTATTATATGGAGGTTGCTACTCGCTTCAACGGGCTCTCAGACCGCACACAGAAGTTGTTATGGCTGGATACACAAATTATCTTGCCGGATCAGTTTCTTGAAAAAGTGGATAAAAGTACAATGGCCAATAGCATTGAAGTTCGAGTGCCTTTTCTGGACAATGAACTGGCGGAATATGCCATGCGAATGCCTGCAGGGTTCAAGCTTAAAAGTGGAATAAAAAAGTATATTCTCAAAAAAGCATTGGAAGGGACTGTGCCGGACAAAGTACTATACAGTCCCAAAAAAGGTTTTGGGGTACCTTATGAAAATTGGTTAAAAGTCCCTCTTTCCGGATATTTAAAGGAGCGATTATTTTCAAGTGATTTTGCCAAATCAGGCATGATGGATAGGCGTTATGTCAAAAACCTCTTGTCCGATCATTTATCTTCAAAACGAAACAATGGGTTTATCCTTTGGAAGTTGCTCAACCTGAGCATATGGTTGGAGAAGTATAAGGTAGAACTTTGAGGGAGGGTAAGAAAATCAAAGTACTCTTTGTCGGAGCTTTTAAAACAACTGAAGAAGCTGGGCATGCTGGGGGACAGATGTACGCATGCACTTCGCTCATTCACTCGGATATTCGGAGGGATATTACTTTTGTCTTATTAGACACTACCGCGACGACTAATTTGCATAGACCCTTGTATAACAGATCATACTATGCAATCCGGCGGGTGATAAAATATATTTTGTTGCTTTTCTCGAAACGCATTGATATAGTGCTGGTCTTTAGCTCTTCAGGTGCAGGTTTTTTGGAGAAGGGAGGGATGATAGTTTTGGCTAAATGGGTGGGCAAACGCACGGTGCTTGCTCCCCGATCCGGCTTTTTATTGGACAATCTTGAGGAGTCCAACATATTCAGAAAGGCGGCATCTTATGTTTTAAAGCATTGTGATTTCATCGTTTGCCAGGGTCAATTTTGGAAGGAGTATTTCAATAAAAAAATGGGTATTCCTGAGAATAGATTAGAGGTGATACATAACTGGATAGATATTAATCGGTATGACAACCGGTGGAAAGAACAAGAGACCACTTTGCAGGTACTTTTTTTGGGTTGGGTAGAAGAGAACAAAGGTGTTTTTGATTTAATTCAGGTCATTCATTCTTTAAAGGCTAAAAATATCCATTGGTCCATAGCGGGTGAGGGAAAAGATTTTGATAGAGTCAAACAGATTCTTCATGATATGGACCTCGAGCATACAGCAGAGCTCTTGGGATGGGTGACAGGAGACAAAAAAAAGCGGCTATTGTACAAAGCTGACGTGATTGTTATCCCGTCGTACAGGGAAGGTTTGCCAAACGCCTTGTTAGAAGGGATTGCCTCTCGATGCGGAGTTATCGCGACAGATGTGGGGGCTATCCCGGATGTCATAGAGGATGGGGTCAACGGTTTTTTAATTAAACCCGGTGATAGGGACAACTTAAAAGATAGTCTTTTGCGATACTACGGAGACAGGGATTTGTTAAAGGAACACATTGATTTGTCTTTTATGAAATTGCAAGAGAATCATTCTTTAAAAAAGGCAGAGCTGAAATTCAAAAAAATACTAAGCATTTGAGTTGCCACCCCGTCGTAGTAACAAACGTTATATTTTACTTTGCTTTGTCCAATCCTTAACAGAATATTCGCCTTTAACCAAAAGTTGCATTTGAAGCTCGAATTCAGATAGATTAGAATTTCCGAGAATGAATATGTACGGATGACTGATTAAAAGTCGAAATCATCATCTCAGATTGTTTTGGTAAATCTTTGCGTAAATTACGGGTAGAAAAAAGAAATATTTGATGAAACAAATTCTACAAAATCTTAAAACTGGTGAAACCATTCTAGAAGAAGTTCCTGCACCACAAGCTCAACCGGGGCAGGTCGTCATAAGAACAACAAGAAGCCTTGTATCGTTGGGTACGGAGCGTATGCTTGTAGAATTCGGCAAATCCAATCTCATACAAAAAGCCCGGCAGCAACCGGAAAAAGTAAAAATGGTGCTCGATAAGATACGAGCAGAAGGTCTGTTGCCCACATTGGATACGGTATTCAAAAAGCTCAATCAACCCTTACCTTTGGGTTATTGTAATGTCGGTAGCGTTGTTGCTGTGGGAAAAGGGGTAAGCGGATTTTCTATAGGTGACAGAGTGGCATCCAATGGAAATCATGCGGAATTTGTCGCCGTCCCTGAAAATTTAGCAGTGCACATCCCCGACGAAGTGTCAGATGAAGAAGCCGTTTTTACAGTTATAGGCTCTATCGGATTACAAGGTATCCGGTTGTTAAATCCATCGCTTGGTGAGACAGTTGTGGTCATTGGGTTGGGATTGATAGGCATCATCACGGCACAATTACTGATGGCCAATGGGTGTAATGTCATAGGGGTCGAACTCGATGAAAGTAAAATAGCCATAGCACAGGAAAAGGGTATTGTGACTGTCAATCCAACTACCGGAACAGATCCTGTACGCTTTGCAATGAAGGCGACCCACGGTACCGGAGTTGACGGAGTCATCATTGCCGCTTCGACAAAAACCAATGATATCATTTCCCAAGCTGCACGAATGAGCAGAAAAAGGGGGAAGATAGTCCTCGTGGGAGTAGTTGGATTGGATATCAATCGCTCGGAATTTTATGAAAAAGAATTGACTTTTCAAGTTTCTTGTTCCTATGGTCCGGGGAGGTATGATTCGCAGTACGAAGAAAAAGGAATAGATTATCCATTGCCCTATGTTCGGTGGACGGAAAAGAGAAATTTCGAAACCATTCTCAATGCAATAGCCAAAAAAAGAATAGATGTTACTCCGTTGATTTCAGAGATTGTACCTTTGGAAGAATACCAAAAAATATATGGCAACATGGCAGGGCGTAAGACCATAGGTTCCATTCTACAGTATCCTGAAGATGCAGCGTATAACAATACCGTAAAAACAGGAAAAGATGTCGTTTTTTCAGGCAAATCGGGAGTATTTGGTATCATCGGAGCAGGCAATTTTACCAAGATGACTTTACTTCCTGCTCTAAAAGGAGTCCCTATCAAGTACATCGCTGGTGCCGGAGGGGTTAATTGCACGGCATTGGCAAAAAAATACGGCATATCCCACAGTACAACCGATTACAAGGAGATATTAAAAGACCCCGGCGTTAACCACGTTATCATTACCACTCGACACCATCTTCATGCGCCCATGGTCGTGGATGCTCTTCGTGCAGGGAAAGATGTTTTCGTCGAGAAACCTCTGGCACTTAATAAAGAGGAATTACAAGAAATTATAGAGGCCCAAAAATCCTCAGGTAAGTTGATTACCGTGGGTTTCAATCGGCGTTTTTCTCCTCATATCCAAAAAATAAAATCTTTGACACCTTCCGGATCACCTAAGAATATGATTGCCACTATGAATGCGGGATTTATTCCACCGCAAGTATGGGTGCACGACTTGGAAGAAGGGGGAGGTAGAATCATCGGTGAAGCATGCCACTATATCGACCTGTTGGTTTATCTATCGGGGAGCAAGGTTAAGGCTGTTTGTATGAATGCCCTCGGGAAAAATCCCCAAGAAAATACCGACAATGCTTCTATTTTGCTCAAGTTTGAAAACGGTGATACCGGTGTGGTGAATTATTTTTCAAACGGAAATAAGGCCTATTCCAAGGAGAGGATTGAGGTGTTTTCCGAAGAAAAAACCATCATCATGGATAATTTCAGGGAAACCAAGGCTTATGGTGTAAAGGGGTTTTCTAAGTTAAAAACCAAGATGGACAAGGGACACAAGGCTCAATTTGACTTACTCGTTAAGAGCGCTAAAGAAGAAGGAGAGCCTTTAATACCTCTTGATGAAATCATCAATGTGACTAAAGCTTCATTCGCTGCTATTGAGAGTTTGAAGGTTGGTGGTTGGGTCAATGTTTAGATGTTATTAGTCGATAAAATAAGGTTGTTTTTAGAGATCTACAAGAATATGGGATGGGGC